>JACCDQ011005249.1_pt1 | contig 17990 bp, 18 predicted proteins | sample 7446031 | NCBI WGS metagenome assembly JACCDQ01 (sample SAMN15323442, study PRJNA562643) | freshwater metagenome | isolation source: river surface water | place: USA:Blue River Watershed | collected 2017-08-17
AGGCACGGGAAGACTTGCCGTTTGACGGCGTGTCGATGGCACCTGTGTTGCGTGACGCGAAGCACCAGTTTGAAAGACCGCTGTACTGGCGCATGAACCACCGAAGCCAACGCGCCCTGCGCATGGGCGACTACAAATACCTGCGGGTGGACGGCAACGACTACCTGTTCAACATCCCCGCCGATGAACGCGAACGCGCCAACCTCGCCAAGCGCGAACCCGAGCGCCTGAACACCATGCGCCAAGCTTGGGAAGCGTGGGACGCCACCGTGCCCGCCATCCCCGAAGACGCCACCATCAGCCTGGGCTATTCGGTCAAGGACATGCCACAGCGCTGAACGCGCAGACGGCTAAGATTGGTCATGTCTTCCATGCAACGATTTTTGACCTTTCGACACTGGCCCCGTCTGACACCCGATCTGGCGCGCACAGAAATCCTGGCGGGATTGACGGTGGCGCTGGTCATGGTGCCGCAGGCCGTGGCCTACGCCGGGCTGGCCGGCATGCCCTTGGTCACCGGGCTTTATGCCTGCGTGATTCCAGCCCTTCTGGCTGTTTTGCTGGGCAGTGCAACCCGTCTGTCGGTTGGACCTGCCGCGCTGACCTGCGTGCTGATCAGCGCATCGCTGTCCGGCATGGCCGAGCCCGGCTCTGCGGATTGGGTTGCACTGGCTGTGTGGTTGTCTCTCTTGTCCGGTGGCATTCAATTGTTACTGGGTTTGGGCAAATACGGCTGGTTGATCAACCTGGTCAGTGCCCCAGTGATGATGGGCTTCACCCAGGCCGCATCCTTGCTGATCATGGCCTCGCAAGTGCCCGCCTTGCTGGGTATCAAAACCTGGCAATGGGACGTGCTCACTTGGTCTTCCTGGCTGACGGGCTGGCCTGCCTGGTTTGGCCTGGTCAGTCTTGCAGCACTTTTGTTGTTGCGCCAATTCAAACCCCGCTGGCCGGGCATCATGTTGGTGATGGGGGCTGCCTCGGCCGTGGGTTATGTCACCGGTTACGCCGAACACGGTGCGATCGTGGGCATGCTGCCCTCGGGGCTGCCCAGCCTGTATTGGCCTCACTGGCCTGGCCTGGCGCTGATCAACCAGTTGTGGGTGCCTGCCATGGTGATCGCGCTCGTGAGCTTTCTGGAAACCGCGTCCAGTGCCCGCATTGAATGCCAGCGCGATGGCAAACGCTGGGACGACAGCATCGAACTTTTCAGCCAGGGTCTGGCCAAACTGGCTTCTGCATTTTCGGGCAGTTTTCCCACCAGCACCTCGTTTTCACGCTCGGCGCTGATGCTGTACGCCGGTGCCCGCTCAGGCTGGGCTGTGGTCGCCTCGGTGGGTTTTGTGCTGCTGGCCTTGCTGATCCTGATGCCCGCGTTGCAATTTGTGCCACGCTCGGTGATGGCAGCGGCCGTGATTGTGGCCGTGCTCAACCTGTTCCAGCCCCGGCAGTTCCTGAAACTCTGGCGCATTGACCGCATTGAAACCATGACCGCAGGTGTGACTTTTGCGATCACCCTGGCCACTGCGCCCCGTATTTATTGGGGCGTGATGACCGGTGTCTTGGTGGGCCTGAGCCACTTTTTACACACCCGCTTGCACCCTCGCATCATCGAAGTGAGTCTGCACCCCGATGGCAGCTTGCGTGATCGCCACCTGTGGAAATTACCGCCCTTGGCACACAAGCTGTATGCCTTGCGCATGGATGCCGAACTCGACTTTGCCGCCTCCAGCGACTTTGAACGCGCCATTACCGATCATCTGGCACAGCACCCAGACACACAGCATGTCTGCCTGTTTGCACAACCCATCAACCGTATCGACGTGACGGGAGTGGAAACCTTCGGTCAACTGCAACGCCAACTGGCCAATCGGGGCATCACACTGCACGTCAGCGGCATCAAGCTGCCTGTGGAAAAAGCCCTCCAGCGCGCGGGCGAATGGACCGAAGGACCTCTGCTCAAGATGTACCGCACCGACGCCGAGGCCCTGCAAGCCCTGCGTCAACTCGAACCCGAACCCCGGGACATCGCGGCCGCAGCCATTTAAGGGCCAAGTTCAGCCTGGAATCTCAGGCTCGACCAGCAAGGCCAGCAATTGCAAAGACTCCTGCCAACCCAGGCAGCAGGCCTCGGGCGGAATCGGATCTGGAATGCCTGCCTGTTCGATGTTCACCTCGGTGCCCACCGACACAGATGTGAACGTGATGGTGGTCACCATCTGGCCCGGCAGATTCGGATCGTCAAAACTGTCGGTGTGACTCAAGCGCTCGTTCGGCAAAAACTCCAGAAACGTACCGCCAAAACTGTGGCTCTGGCCATTGCCCAGGTTGGTGAACGACATGCGGTAGCCACCCCCCAGGCGAGCATCCATTTCGTGCACGCGGCCCGTGAAGCCGTGCGGCGGCAACCACTTGGCCATGGCATCGGGGTCAGTGAACGCGCGAAAGACGCGCTCGGCGGGCGCGCGGAACACACGTTGAAAACGAACGGTATGGGGCATGAGGACTCCTTTGTTCAGAGGGGCTTGAAGCTTATCAGGGACAAAAGCGTCTGCTTGCCCGATGCTTCAAACTTTGCGTGCGTCAAGCGGTGATCCAGCGCACAAATACTGTGATTATTTACAGTATATTCACAACATGCTCCGCACCCTCTTCGTTGACTTCAACAGCTACTTCGCCTCGGTCGAACAGCACCTGAACCCGGCCCTGCGTGGGCGGCCGGTGGGGGTGGTGCCGGTCATGGCCGATTCCTCGTGCTGCATCGCGGCCAGCATTGAGGCCAAGGCGTTTGGCGTCAAGACGGGCACGGGCGTGGCCGAGGCCAAGCGTTTATGCCCGGGCATCGCCATCGTGCTGGCCGACCACGCCAAATACGTTGAAGTTCACCAACAGGCCGTGGCAGCGGTGGACCGGATCGTGCCGGTGCGGCAGGTGCTGTCGATTGACGAGATGGAGTGCGAGCTGACGGGCCGCTGGCGTGAACGTGACCGGGCCATCGCATTGGCGCACCAGGTCAAAGCCGAAATCCAAGGCAGCGTGGGCGAATGCCTGCGCAGCTCGATTGGCATCGCGCCCAACACGCTGCTGGGCAAGCTCGCGTCGGACATGCAAAAGCCCGATGGCCTGACGGTGATCGAGCAACACGAGTTGCCCGAGCGCTTGTTTCATCTGAAGCTGTCGGACATCCAGGGCATTGGCCCGCGCATGCTGCAGCGCCTGTCGCGTTGCGGCATCGAGACGATGGAACAGCTGTACGCCGCGCCACGTGATTTGCTGCACACGGCCTGGGGCGGTCTGGCGGGGGCGGACATGTACGACAAACTGCGCGGCCAGTGGTACGGACCGCGCGCCACAGTGGCGCGGTCGCTCGGGCATTCGCATGTGCTGCCGCCCGAGTTGCGTCACCCAGAAGGGGCCCGCCAAGTGCTGCACCGGCTGACGCAAAAAGCGGCCATGCGGCTGCGCAAGCAAGGCTTTTATGCCACGGCCATGCAGGTGTTTGTGCATTGCGCGCACCGCTGGCAGCGCGAGGCCGGTGGCGAGCGTTATGTGCATGTGGGCGAGACGCAGGACACCGGATTTCTGCTGCAAACGCTGGACCAGCTGTGGTTCTGCGGACTGCACTTGTTGCAGCGCCCCAAAGCGGTGGGTGTGCAGTTGTGCGGTCTGGTGCCCGCAAGCCAACACACACGCGATTTGTTTGACGAACCACAAGCCGCACCCGAAGCCACTGCGGCGCAAACCCTGCAAAACCACCCGGTGCAACGTGACCGGGCTCGCCTGATGTCGGCCATGGACGCGCTGAACCGAGCGCATGGCAAAAACGCGATTTACTTTGCCAACGCGCACCACACACTGGACGCCGCGCCCATGCGCATCGCGTTCAACCGCATTCCGGATCTGGAGACCGAGCGCTGAAATTCGTCACATGGATCGCCGCGCTTCCAACGTGATGACAAACCGCAGGCTGTTCAGGCCGTGAGGATCCAGCCTTCAAGCGGGTCGCACGGCGGCAGGCCGTATTGCGGATGACCGGCTTCGTACTGTTGCTGCGCCCAGGCCGCTTGCATCAGGCACAGGGTGGCATCGAGCGCGTCGCCGCTGGCGTCGTCGGCCAGACGGCCCAGCAGCGCATTGCTGGCCACCAGGCGCAAGCCCAGGCGGGTCTGGCCACGCTCCAGTGCACCGAGCAGCTCGCGCCGGGCCAGCAAGCGCTCAGGGGTTTGTTTGGCTTTGTCGTCGCTTTTGTAGCTGCGATTGCCCAGCACCTCGCGCGCCAACAGGCCCGGGTAGGCCTCCAGCGCCACGCGTCGGGCGTCACCCGCATGCAAACCGGGCAGGTGCACACCCGCTTGGCGCAACAGGGGTACGCCTGCGTGCAGCATGTAAGCCACCGGCGGGTTGACCCATTTCATGGACGGGCTCGAGCCTGCGGGTTTGTCAGCAGCGCGGTGGGCGAACTTGCCCCCCACGGGGCGAGCATTGCAGAACGCTGCAAATTGTTCGCGAATTTGGGAGCGTTCCAGTCCGCAGTAATGGTCCATGCAGGCTGCCCAGTCGGTGGGCCAGCCCAGCGTCTCGACCAATTCACGCGGCAAGCCAAAAGGCAAATCAAACCCGCCCACCCAGTCAGCCGGTTGAGCCAACCAATCGCCAAATGCGTTCAAGTTGTCAAAGGTCTGCAGGGCCTGCAGTTGCACCCTGCCCTGCCGGGCTTGACCCAGCGCCAGCACGATGGGTTTGCGCTTGCTGGGGCGGCTGGAAAAGTCGCAGCCGATCAGAGACGCCACGACCGATCAGGCGCGCCCGATGATGGACGCGGTGGCCATCAGCTCTTCAAGCAAGGCCAGCGAGACTTTGCCCGACACGTTGTACGGGTCCAGCTCGGCGCGCTCGGAGTATTTGAGCAAGATGTTGGTGTTCACACGCGAGGCGTCCACCTGGCCCATGGTCCAGCCCCCAAAGCGGCGCTCACTGATTTCTTCGTAATGCAGCAAGACCACGTCTTTGTGACGGGCATCTTTCTGGATGTGGCCATACAGGTCGCTCACCGCATTGCGGCCACCTTCGATGGCTTGCAAAAAGATGCCGCCGCCGTAGCACAGGATGCCGGTGATGCCGCTGGTCGGGTTGAACTGACGCGACTGGTTGAGGATGGATTCGATGGTCTCCGCACGGGGGTCCACAGCGCGGCTGGCGTAAAGCAGGCGTACCAACATGGTCAGTTCTTTCCAGGAATCAGGGACAGGAATTCACGGCGCAGGTTGACGTCTTTGAGGAAGGCGCCGCGCATGACCGAGTTGATCATCTTGCTGTCCATGTCCTTCACGCCGCGCCAGCCCATGCAGTAGTGGCTCGCTTCCATGACGATAGCCAGACCATCGGGTTGGGTTTTGCGCTGGATCAGGTCGGCCAGTTGCACCACGGCTTCTTCCTGGATCTGGGGGCGGCCCATGATCCACTCGGCCAGTCGGGCGTATTTGGACAGGCCAATCACGTTGGTGTGCTCGTTGGGCATGACGCCGATCCAGATCTTGCCGATCACGGGGCAAAAGTGGTGGCTGCAGGCACTGCGCACGGTGATGGGGCCGACGATCATCAGCTCATTCAGGTGTTCGGCGTTGGGGAACTCGGTGATCTCGGGGCCTTCGACATAGCGGCCCTTGAACACTTCCTTCAAATACATCTTGGCCACACGGCGGGCGGTGTCACCGGTGTTGTGATCGCGCGCGGTATCGATCACCAGCGAGTCGAGCACGCCTTCCATCTTGGCCGTCACTTCGTCCAGCAACTTGTCCAGCTCGCCAGGCTCGATGAATTCGGCGATGTTGTCATTGGCGTTGAACCGTTTGCGGGCCGCGTTGATGCGCTCGCGGATCTTGACGGAGACGGGAACGCCTTCGTCTTCGGGCGTGGCAGCAGAAGCAGTCATGGCGTCTGGGGTTTTCATTAACATGTCAAGGATCCTACCAGCGATTGCAAACGCGGGCTGAGCCCTGACCTGCACCCATGCCCACGCCAAGGGTTCCAGGCTTCAGTAGCGGTTGCCACTCAGAAACAAGGCCAGGCGCATCAACCCAAAGGCCAGCCGATCCCGCAGCCTTTGCGGCCAAGGTCTTTGGGTATAGACCTCAGCCACCACCGGGGTGCTTTGTTCGTCGATGGCGCGGCTCAGGCGCTGGTGCAATTGCCGCGCAAACACCTTATCGGCCACCACCACATTGGCCTCACGGGCCAGCAGCAAACTCAAAGGGTCCAAATTGGATGAGCCCACCGTGGCCCAGGGGCGGTCGTTTTCAGGATCGATCACGGCCACCTTGGCGTGCAGGAAACTGGCTTCGTACTCATGAATCTCTACCCCGGCGGCCAGCAACACGCCATAGACCGGCCGCGTCGCGTGGTACTGCATGAAATATTCATAGCGCCCCTGCAGCAGCAAACGCACCCGCACGCCCCGCTGTGCCGCATGGATCAAAGCCTTGCGCAAACGGCGCCCGGGCAGAAAATAGGCATTGGCGATCACGATCTCATGGCGCGCTGCACCAATGGCTCGCAAATAGGCTTTTTCGATCTGCGTGCGGTGCAGCACGTTGTCGCGTAACAGCAAACCCGCTTTGGCCACAATGTGGGCGCCCGCAGCAGTACCCGCCTCGTGCGACCAAGGCAGGTGCAAACCTGCCGCCCGAAAGGAGCTGAAGGCTTCGGGAAACTTTTGCTGACGCACATGGCGCACGCCCTGGATGCGCCACCACAGCTGCGACATGGTCTCTTGCATCTGCTGCACCAAGGCCCCTCGGGCGCACACCGCAAAATCAAAGCGGGGTTCGGTCAAAGCGCCATGATGCGGGTCATACCAGTCGTCCAGGATGTTGATACCGCCGCAAAACGCGAGATGCCCATCGATCACACACAGCTTGCGGTGCAGCCTGCGCCAACGGCTGGGGATCAACAGCCCCAAAGTGCCCAAGGGCGAATAAATGTGCCACGCCACACCGGCGCGCTCAAAACGGTGACGCCACTGCGCGGGCAACCGGGGTGTGCCGACACCATCCACCACCAGCCAGACCCGCACACCGCGCAAAGCGGCACGCTCCAGCGCCTCGGCCACCATCAAGGCCGCACCATGAAAATCAAAAATATAGGTTTCCATGTGCACTTGCGAGCGGGCTTGCTCAAGCGCCGACACCAGCGACTCAAAGTAAGCTTGCCCCCCCTCGATCAGCTTGATCTGGTGGCCATCGCGCAAGGGTGGGCTGTGGCGCATCGTCAGTCGATCCAGGCCAGCTCAGCCACCAGCGGCAAGTGGTCAGACATGCGCTGCCAAATGCGCCCTGTGGGCACCATCGCACCCACAGGGCGCAGGCCACGCGCATACACATGGTCAAGCTGGTTCAAAGGCAGGCGCGAGGGGTAAGTCGGTGTGGGCTGTTCGCGCCACTCGGCAAAGCCCGAGGCCGCCATGCGACGCCCCAGCCCTGTGCCCCAGTCGTTGAAATCCCCCGCCACCAGCACCGGTGCGCGGGTCGGAATATGGCCTTCGATGTAATCCAGCAAAGTCTGCGTCTGACGCAAGCGGCTGGCGGGCACCAGGCCCAGGTGCACCACGATCACATGCACCACGCGGTCCACCACCTGCACCTCGGTGTGCAAAAAGCCGCGTTGTTCAAACCGGTGATCCGAGATGTCGCGGTGCTGGTGCGACAGCACAGGCCAGCGCGAGAGCATGGCGTTGCCGTGTTCGCCGTGGCGGGTGGTGGCGTTGGTGCGGTAAACCGCCTCATAGCCTTCAGGGGCCAGGTAGTCGGCTTGCGGCTGGGCGGGCCAATGGCTGAAGTAGCGCGCTTCGCGCCGATTCATGCGCCGCACTTCCTGCAGGCAAACGATGTCGGCATCGAGCTGCTCCACCGCATGGCCGATGTTGTGGATCTCCAGCCGCCGCGCAGGCCCCAGGCCCTGCACGCCTTTGTGGATGTTCCAGGTGGCCACCCGCAACGTGGGGTGTTCGTGGCGCTGGGGCATCACGCACCCCCTTGTGCAAAACGCGGCAGCATCAGAATCGCCTCGGCATTGGACGGTGAGAAACAGGTGTCCGCCGCCTGCTGCCAATGCAACCACTGCCAATCGGTGTGCTCGCGCGGGCTCAAGGTCACCGGCGTGCCCTCCGGCACCAGAAGGCCAAACACCCGTTCGGTGTTACGGCTGACCTCGGGTGCATAACGCCAGCGCCAGGCCGGGTAAATGTCGTAAGTGTTTTGGAGCTGCCAGTCTTGCAGCTGACACTGCGGATGCAGCGCATCGATGCCGGTTTCTTCCTGCACCTCGCGCACAGCCGTCTCGGCCCAAGCTTCGTTCGGAAAATCCTTGCTGCCCGTGACCGACTGCCAGGTGCCCGCATCGGCGCGGCGGATCAACAAGACATGACGGCTGGGGGTGTAGATCACCACCAGCACGGATTCGGGGATTTTGAAGTCGTTGACAGCCACTTCGCCATTCTAGGCAGGCTCAAGCTTGCTAGGATGGCACCATGTCGACGACCCTGCCTGATTCACCCTTTTTGCTTCAAATCCACGCGATCAGTGGTGGCATTGGTGCCTTGCCACACATTCGCCAGCTCGACCACAACTGGACAACAGGCATCCATGCCATCTGTGGCGACGAAGACACTGGCAAAACCACGCTGTTGCGGCTGCTGGCTGGCGACTTGCCCGTCATGTCGGGCCATGTGATGGGCCCGCCAGGGGGTGTGTTCTGGGTGGACCTGCAAGGCCCCGAGCACGATGAGACCACGGTGCAAACATGCTGGGACGTCCTGCCCCCCCGCTACCCAAACTGGAGCGATGAGCTCCTGCAAGATCTCGCTGAAGAGCTTGATATGAACCAGCACCGCGACAAACGGCTGAACATGCTGTCTACCGGCAGCCGCCGAAAAGTGATGGTCATCGCAGCACTGGCATCGGGCGCCACGGTCACCCTGTTGGACCAGCCTTTCGCCGCACTGGACATGAAGTCGATTCGTGTCATCAAAGAGTTCTTGAGCGATGCAGCCGATCACCCCAGCCGAGCCTGGATCGTGGCGGACTACGAAGCGCCTGGCGATATACCGCTGGCCAGTGTTCTGAACTTGTGAGCACAGGCTTTGTGTGCACCAACACACAGATGCGCTCAATGGTTCGGGTTAAGGTGCGCCTGACTGACTCAGGAGTTCCTCATGCAAAAACGTCAATGGTTTGGACTTGTTCTCACACTGCTGGCCAGCGCACCCGCCTTGGCCAGTCTACAGCTTGTCGAAGAAAAGCAATGCCTGCAGTGCCATGCCGTCAGCAAGCCGCTCATCGGCCCTTCTTTCAAGCGCATCGCCTACCGGTGGAGCGGCAACCCGACCGCTGAGAAGATGTTGATCTCCACCATCCAGAACGGCACCCGCGAAGGCGCTGGTCAGCACTGGAGCGAAAGCACCAGCATGCCCAACTCCTGGGAACGGCCCATGGTCAGTGATGCGGAAGCCAAGAAAATCTTCGACTGGATCATGAAACAGTGAGCAAACTGATCGGCAGACAGCACAAATGAGATTCACCAAAGCAAACGCCACCCGAAGGTGGCGTTTGGCGTTTCATGTGACGGTGACGCTCAAGCGGCTTTGACGGCATCCACGTTGCGCAGGCGGATGTGCAATTCGCGCAGCTGCTTCTCATCCACAGGGCTTGGCGCTTGCGTCAGCAAGCACTGAGCGCGTTGGGTCTTGGGGAAAGCGATCACGTCGCGGATGGATTCGGCGCCGGTCATCAGCGTGACGATGCGGTCCAGACCAAAGGCCAGGCCGCCGTGTGGAGGCGCACCGTATTGCAGCGCGTCGAGCAGGAAGCCGAACTTGAGCTGGGCTTCTTCGGGCGTGATCTTCAAGGCGTCAAACACTTTTTGCTGCACGTCTGCGCGGTGGATACGCACCGAGCCGCCGCCCATTTCCCAACCGTTCAACACCATGTCGTAGCCCTTGGAGATGCACTTCTCGGGCGCGGTGACCATCCAGTCTTCGTGGCCGTCTTTGGGCGCGGTGAAGGGGTGGTGCACCGCGGTGTAGCGCTGGTTTTCGTCGTCGAACTCGAACATCGGGAAGTCGACCACCCACATCGGCGCCCAGCGGTCTTCGAACAAACCGTTCTTCTTGCCGAACTCGCTGTGGCCGATCTTGATGCGCAGGGCACCAATGGCGTCGTTGACGATTTTGGCCTTGTCTGCGCCAAAGAAAATCAGGTCGCCGTTTTGGGCACCCGAGCGCTCCAGCACGGCATTGAGCGCCGCGTCGTGGATGTTCTTGACGATGGGTGACTGCAAACCGTCACGGCCTTTGGACAGGTCGTTGACGCGGATGTAGGCCAAGCCCTTGGCACCGTAAATCTTGACGAACTCGGTGTAGGCGTCGATCTCGCCACGGCTGATGCCGCCGCCTTCGACGGAGCCGTTCGGCACGCGCAGGGCCACCACGCGGCCGCCCTTCATGTTGGCCGCGCCCGAGAACACTTTGAAGTCCACATCGCCCATGACATCGGTCACTTCGGTGAACTGCAGCTTCACGCGCAGGTCGGGCTTGTCCGAGCCGTACAGGTGCATCGCGTCCTGGTAGGTCATGACCGGGAACTCGCCCAAGTCCACACCGATGGTTTTCTGGAACACGCGCTTGATCATGCCCTGGAACATGTCGCGGATTTCTTCTTCAGTCAGGAACGATGTTTCGATATCGATCTGGGTGAATTCAGGCTGGCGGTCAGCGCGCAGGTCTTCGTCGCGGAAGCACTTGGTGATCTGGTAATAACGGTCATAGCCCGCCACCATGAGCAGCTGCTTGAACAACTGGGGCGACTGGGGCAAGGCGAAGAACTGTCCATCGTGCACGCGGCTGGGCACCAGGTAGTCGCGGGCACCTTCGGGTGTGCTCTTGGTGAGCATAGGCGTTTCGATGTCCACGAAGCCGTTTTCGTCGAGGTACTTACGCACTTCCATCGCCACTTTGTAGCGCAGCATCAGGTTGTTTTGCATGTACGGACGGCGCAGATCCAGCACGCGGTGCGTCAGGCGCGTCGTCTCGGACAGGTTGTCTTCGTCGATCTGGAAGGGCGGCGTGACAGACGCGTTGAGCACGGTCAGCTCGTGGCACAGCACCTCGATCTTGCCGCTTTTCAGGTTGTCATTGGTCGTGCCATCGGGGCGGGCACGCACCACGCCTTTGATCTGCACGCAAAACTCGTTGCGCACGTCTTCGGCCACTTTGAACATCTCGGGGCGATCCGGGTCGCACACCACCTGCACATAGCCTTCGCGGTCGCGCAGGTCGATGAAGATCACGCCACCGTGGTCACGGCGACGGTTGACCCAGCCGCACAGGCTCACGGTTTGGCCAGTCAGGGCTTCGGTCACCAGACCGCAATAGTGGGAACGCATGGACATGTTGTTTTGCTTTCTAAATTCAAAGAGGCCATCTGCCAAGGGCAGTGCCTCCGATCACGAGGATTTTGGGGCGGCTGAAGCGTCAACCGAAGGAATTTGATCGGGACCACCGGGCACCACCACCCCCATGGAGATGATGTACTTGAGGGCGTCATCCACACTCATGTCGAGCTCGATCACATCAGCTTTGGGCATCATCAAAAAGAAGCCGGAGGTCGGGTTGGGCGTGGTGGGCACATAGACGCTGACCATGGGCTGCTCCAAGTGCTTGGCCACTTCACCGCCGGGCGTTCCGGTCAGGAAAGCGATGGTCCAGGAGCCCTGACGAGGGTACTGCACCAACAGGGCTTTGGAGAACGCGTTGCCGCTGCCCGAGAACAAGGTATCGGCCACCTGCTTGACGCTGGTGTAGATGCTGCGCACCACGGGAATGCGATTCATGAACGCGTCCCACTGGCGCAACCACCACTGGCCAAACATATTGGCCACAAACACGCCTGTGGCCAAAATCACCAAGGCCACCAGAATCACACCGAGCCCGGGCACGCCACGCAGGGCTTCGGCCAGCTTGTGCAGACCGGGAATCAGGGAGTCGGCGGCGTGCAGGACGGCCAGAAAAATACCGTCCAGCAAGCCCACCAGCCAGGTCAGGACCCAGACCGTGATGCCCATGGGCAGCCACACCAGCAAGCCGGTGATGAAGTACTGTTTGAAGCTGCGTGTTTTCATGAGGTGGCGATCAATGAAAGATCAGTGGCAGGCACACGATGTGCCGCAACCGCCGGCCGCAGCCGGGGTGGAAGATTCGGCCGGAGCAGCCGCTGGCTCGGTGGCTGCAGGGCTGGAAGCTGCAGCAGCGCCCGCAGGACCGCTGCCACCCTTGAAGTCGGTCGCATACCAGCCCGAGCCCTTGAGCTGAAAGCCCGGGGCGCTGAGCTGTTTGCTGAACTTGGGCGCACCACAGGCCGGGCATTCAGTCAGGGGGGCGTCGGAGATTTTTTGCAGAACATCCTTGGCATGTCCGCAGGACTCACACTTGTAGGCGTAAATGGGCATGAAGAGGGCTCTTTTCAGGTTGAAAATTCAAAACCCTCAATTATAGGCGGGGGCGCCTCTTCAAGGCCCCTACCGCCTTACGCCACCCCCGCCAATTTGTGGTGCGAAGCGTGCTGGTTGCGGATGGCCTGACGCCCCAAAGAGCCGATCAGCATGCCCGCCAGACTGGCCAGCACACCGGCCAGCTGGGCCGGAAACGCCTCGCCTGCAGGTGTGAGCATGAACAAAAGCCAGGTCAACAAGCCCAAAACAATGGCAAACAAAGCGCCCTGGGTGCTGGCTTTCTTCCAGTACAGCCCAAATGCCAGCGGCACAAAAGCCCCCACCAGGGTGACCTGATAGGCCCCGGACACCATCTCGTAGATCGATGTGCCCTGCATGGCAATCGCATAGGCCAGCACCAAAGCGCTGAACACCAGCACCGTGACGCGCATGGCCTTGAGTTCTTGTTGGTCGCTTTGGTGCGGGAAGAACTGGCGCCAGATGTTTTCGGTGAAGGTCACGCTGGGCGCCAGCAAGGTGGCCGAAGCGCAAGACTTGATGGCCGAGAGCAAGGCCCCAAAAAACAGCACCTGCATGACGAAGGGCATCTGGGTCATGACCAAGGTGGGCAGGACTTTTTGCGGGTCATCCTTGATCAGCTGGGCAGCTTGCTCGGGCATGATGATCATGGCACTGACCACCAGAAACATGGGCACAAAAGCAAACAGGATGTAGCAAATGCCGCCAATGATCGGGCCGCGGGTGGCGGCGTATTCACTGTTGGCCGACATGACGCGCTGGAACACGTCTTGTTGTGGAATCGACCCCAGCATGATGGTGATGGCTGCTGCAAAGAAGAACACGATGTCCCTGAAATTGGGCTCGGGCCAGAACTTGAACATGTCCTGGCTCACCGCCAGCGCCAGAACCTTGTCGGCACCACCGGCCTGCTGTCCGGCAAACACAGCCAGAATGGCCAGACCCAAGACCAGGATGATCATCTGGATGAAGTCGGTGATGGCCACCGACCACATGCCGCCAAACAGGGTGTAAGCCAGGATGGACACCACGCCAATCACCATGCCCAGCGGCATGCTGATGGCACCGTTGGACAGGACGTTGAAGACCAGGCCCAGCGCCGTGACCTGCGCCGAGACCCAGCCCAGGTAACTGACCATGATGATGACCGAACAGATGATCTCCACACTGCGGCCATAGCGCTCACGGAAGTAATCGCTGATGGTCAGCAAGGTCATGCGGTAGAGCTTGGCCGCAAAGAACAGGCCCACCAAAATCAGGCAACTGCCCGCACCAAAGGGGTCTTCCACCACGCCGTTCAGGCCACTGTTGACGAACTTGGCCGGGATGCCCAGCACCGTCTCCGAACCGAACCAGGTGGCAAAGGTGGTGGTGATGATCATGGCCAAGGGCAAATGGCGACCCGCGATGGCGAAGTCGGCAGAGCTTTTCACGCGCTTGGCGGCCACCAGGCCAATCGCGATGGTCACCAGCAGGTAGGCGATCACGAGGGTCAGCAACACGGCAATGTCTCCTGTTTGGGATGCGAAAATCAGTACAGCTGCAGGTGCGACCAGACCTGCAGGCCCAGCAAGCTGAGCAGGAAACCCATGCCCACATACAGCAGAATTTGCAGCAAAAGGTTGGTTCGGCGCTGCTCAGCCAAGAGCAGCTCCAACTGGCGTGCATCGCCCTGGGGAGGCTGCTTGAGGTAGCCGTGCAACAGGCGTGGCAATTGGGGCAACAGTTTGGCGTAATGCGGCGCCTGCGCCTTAAGCTCTTCCCACAGCTTTTGGGGGCCGATCTGGTCGAGCATCCACTTTTCGAGGAAAGGCTTGGCCGTGCTCCAAAGGTCCAGCTCGGGGTCGAGCTGACGACCCAGGCCTTCGATGTTGAGCAGGGTTTTTTGCAAGAGCACCAGCTGCGGCTGGATCTCGACCTGAAAACGGCGCGAGGTCTGGAACAGGCGCATCAGCACCATGCCCAATGAAATTTCCTTGAGCGGCCGGTCAAAGTAGGGCTCGCACACGGCGCGGATGGCGGCTTCGAGCTCATCCACCCGGGTATCGGCGGGCACCCAGCCCGACTCGATGTGCAGCTCGGCCACGCGCTTGTAGTCACGGCGGAAGAAGGCGGTGAAGTTCTGCGCCAGGTATTCCTTGTCGTATTCGGTCAGCGTACCCACGATGCCAAAGTCCAGCGAGATGTAGCGGCCAAAAGTCTCGGGTGCCAGGCTGACCTGGATGTTGCCCGGGTGCATGTCGGCATGGAAAAAACCATCGCGAAACACCTGGGTGAAAAACAGGGTCACGCCATCGCGGGCCAGCTTGGGAATGTCCACCCCCGCTTCACGCAGGCGGTCCACATGGCTGATGGGCACACCGTGCATGCGCTCCATCACCAGCACTTCGGGCTGGCAGTAGTCCCAGATCATCTCGGGGATCAGCACCAGATCGAGGCCTTCCATGTTGCGGCGCAGCTGCGCGGCGTTGGACGCTTCACGCACCAGGTCCAGCTCGTCGTTCAGGTACTTGTCGAACTCGGCCACCACTTCGCGTGGCTTGAGGCGTTTGCCATCGGCGCTCAGGTTCTCGACCCAGCCGGCCATCATGCGCATGAGACTCAGGTCCTTCTGGATCACCGGCAGCATGCCGGGACGCAAGACCTTGACCGCCACTTCGCGCAACTCGCCCGACTTGCTGCGCAAAGTGGCAAAGTGCACCTGGGCAATCGAGGCACTGGCCACGGGCTCGCGGTCAAAAGTTTCGAAAATCGTGTCGACCGGCTTGCGAAAGGCCCGCTCGATGGTGGCCACAGCGATGTCCGAGCTGAAAGGTGGCACGCGGTCTTGCAGCTTGGCCAGCTCCTCGGCGATGTCCAGCGGCAGCAGATCGCGCCGAGTAGACAGCACCTGACCAAACTTCACAAAAATCGGGCCCAGGCGCTCCAGCGCCTCGCGCAAGCGCACCGCACGGGGCGAGCGCAGATCGCGGCCCACCGACAGGATGCGCGCCAGCAAGCGAATCCAGGGCTTTTGGAAACTGGACAGCACCAACTCGTCCAGCCCATAACGCAGGACGATGAAGACGATGAACGCGCCGCGGCCGAGGCGACTCATGCGGCGCTACCGGAAACGATGTCGGTGCCGGGGCGCTTGGCCACAAAGCCGCGCAGGGCTTCCATGGCTTTGCGGGCAGCTTGTGCCAGCGTGTGGGCCATGGCATCGCCCACCAGACGGGCCAAATCTTCTTCGGCATCCCAACGCACATGATCGATCAGCCAGTTGATTTCGGCGGCCAGTTGCACATCGCCTTCGATGCGCACTTTGGGTTTGTCACCCTTGGCCAGGGCAGAGGCCAATGACACAGGAGACTCTTCGGTCACCGTCAGGCGCAGGTCAAAGCCTTCAAAGCGGCCACGCTCCAGCAACCCCGCAGGGGTGGGGGTCAGTTGCAACTGGATGCGGTCCCAGACCAGCTCGATGCGCTGGCCTTTTTGGCGGGCCAGGCGGGCCATGGCCTCGGGCTCGCTCTGGATCACATGGTTGAGGAACAGCACAAGGCGGTTGACCGACTCATCAACCATCCAGGAGGGCGGCTGGAACTTGGCCGCCAAATCGGTGGCCATTTGCGGAAGAGCCTGCGCGGCCCAAGAAAAAGGGGACTGTGTTGCCATAGTCCCCGATTATTCCCGAAACAAAGACCCCGCCTGGAGGCCAGTGCTTTATTGCAGCGCCTGCACGCCTGCAACCAGCCAGCCACCGCCTTGTTTGGATTTGGTCATGTTCCAGACTTCACGGAAAGGGCTGGGGCCCGCAGAAGCGTCTTCACGGATCACACCGTTGAATTCGACGCTGGCCAAATAGGCATCAGCCTGCTCTTCAATACCCAAAAGCTGAGCCTCCAGCATGACCACTTCGGTCTTGTTGGGCTGACCTGGGAACTGGGCTTCACGCTCGGCCAATTGGCTGCGGATTTCAGCCACCATGGTGTCGGTCATCATGGAGCGCAAGGTCGCGATGTCCGAACGGTCCCAGGCATCTTGCAAGGTCACGAAGTTCTGCTTGGCTGCGCTCACAAAACCGGCCACATCAAAACCTGCAGGAATGCCCCAGGTTTGTGAACCGCCCAAAGCCGAGCCGATCATCGAACCACCGGTCTGGGCAGCGGCTGAACCGTCGAACTGGGTGCCTTGGGCTTCCCAAGGACGGGCCGATGCATCGTTGCCGACTTTCTCGGGCTTGTATTGCTTGAAAGAAGCGGGCTGCTCGGCCGAAGCACCAGCGCCCTGGTAAGCCAAGCCGCCTTGCTGCGCAGCAGCGCCCTTGCGACGCATGACCATACCGATCACAGCCATGACGGCCACACCGATCAACAAGAACATCAGGACGTTGCCAAAGGCTTCACCCATGCCCAAGGAATGCGCCAGCCAAGCCAAGCCCAGTCCAGCGGCCAAACCGCCAAGCATGGCACCCCAAGGCTTCTTGGCAGCAGGTGCTGCAGCTGCAGGTTTGGCTGCAGCAGGGGCTGCTTGTTGCGCGGGCGCCGCAGGTTGTTGTGGACGCACCGCTTCGCGTTGCGTCACTTGATTGGATTGTTGGCCAATGGATTTGCCGCCACCCATACGGCGGGCAGCTTCAGCATTCAAACTGCCCAGGGCCAAAACGCCAGCGAGCAACAGGGTCAGGAACTTGTTCACGTTGTCTCCAATCGGAATAGCAAAAACTCATCAATCAGGCATCAACACTTGATACCGACATGCAAGGCTACCACCCCGGCCGACAAGTTGTGAAAGTCCACATGGCCAAATCCGGCATTTTTCATAAGGGTTTTCAGCTCTTCCTGGCCTGGGTGCATGCGAATGGATTCGGCCAGGTAGCGGTAACTGTCGGCGTCTCCGGCTACCAGTTTGCCCATGTGCGGCAGGATCTTGAAGCTGTACCAGTCGTAAACCTTCTCCAGCGGCTTGGCCACTTTGGAGAACTCCAGCACCAGCAATTTGCCGCCGGGCTTGAGCACGCGGCACATCTCTTTGAGCGCCACATCCTTGTGCGTCATGTTGCGCAGGCCAAAAGCCACGCTGACCACGTTGAAATGCTTGTCAGGGAATGGCAACTTTTCGGCATCGCAGACCAAGGTGGGCAAGGCCAGGCCATGGTCCAGCAAACGGTCTCGGCCCGTGGAGAGCATGGCTTCATTGATGTCGGTGTGCACCACTCGACCGGTGGCGCCGACCTTCTTGGCAAACGCCATCGACAAATCGCCCGTGCCACCTGCGATGTCCAGCACCTGATCGCCCTCTTTGAGGTTGGCCACCTGCACGGTGTAGGCCTTCCACACGCGGTGCAGGCCCATGGACATCAGGTCGTTCATCACGTCGTATTTGGACGCAACCGAGTCAAACACGCCACGCACGTGCTTGGCCTTTTCTTTTTCGTCGACGGTTTTGAAACCGAAATGGGTGGTGCTCATGGCAGGTATTGTAGAAGGCCG
>JACCDQ011355613.1_pt1 | contig 17988 bp, 17 predicted proteins | sample 7446031 | NCBI WGS metagenome assembly JACCDQ01 (sample SAMN15323442, study PRJNA562643) | freshwater metagenome | isolation source: river surface water | place: USA:Blue River Watershed | collected 2017-08-17
CTGGTGAACAAGTTGAGCGTTCTGAGATCCTCAACACCAACGAAGCGCTGCAACGTGATGGCAAGATTCCCGCCACGTTCACCAACTTGTTGTTGGGTATTACCAAAGCGTCCTTGTCGACCGACTCGTTCATCTCTGCGGCGTCTTTCCAAGAAACCACACGTGTGTTGACCGAAGCGGCCATCATGGGCAAGCGCGACGAATTGCGCGGCTTGAAAGAAAACGTCATCGTCGGTCGCCTGATTCCTGCAGGTACCGGTATGGCTTATCACAAAGCCCGCAAGGTCAAAGACGCCATGGACGACGCCGAGCGCCGCGCCATTGCTGAAGCCGAAGCCGCTGAGTTGGCTGGAGAATCTTCTGACGAAGAAACCTCAGTCGATCACGGTGCCGGTGAGCAAGCGTAAAACGACCCTCTCAACAAAGGCCCGAAAGGGCCTTTGTTGTTTGGGCTCAACCGAAAAAGCACAAGGAGTTCAACATGCTTGATGCGTGGTGGTTTTGGCTGTTCGTAGCCGTGATGGTGTTTTGGAGCGTGGGGGCATACCGCCGCTTGGTTGGCTTGCGCACGGCGGTGAACAAACAGTTTGCCGTGCTTGAAGAACTCATGCTGCGCTACCAAGCGCTGGTGCAAGAGGCCACCACAGCCGCGGTGACGTCGCCATCGGGTTGGCAGACTGCCGTGTCGCCAGAGCTTGGCGCGAGCCATTGGACGCGTCTGCAAGTGGCGGCCAATTTGTCAGCCATGGCGTTGGCTCGCATGCAAGAGCACCCGCTTGAACCCTTGTCTTCGGTGGCTTTAGTGGCCACGAGCAAAGATTTGCAAGAGGCTTGGGAAGCTCTCACGCACCCAGATGTCTATTACGTATCTGTCCCCGCAGAGCTCACTCAGCGCTGGGCAGAGTTGGGTATTTCTATCCAGCCAGATTTGCAGCGTTTCAACCAAGCTGTGAACACTTACAACGAAGCCATCGACATGTTCCCTGCCACCTTGATGGCGCGTATGTTCAAGTTCAAACCCGGACGTATTTTGGAATGAATGATCATAAAAACGCCTCGGTCCCACTGTGGCAGCAGCTTCAAGCTGTAGCCCAAGCCTTGGCGCAAGTGCGACGTGGTGTGTCCGGCACAGCGGCCTTAGAGGCTGTGCCGTCAAACTTGCGCCCTGGTGTGCAAGCTTTGCTGTTTCAGTCCTTGCGTCAATTGGGGCGTGCGCAAGCCTTGCGTGCGCAGCTGGCGTCGCGTGCGCCTGCACCCTTACCCGATGCCTTGTTGTGTACCGCACTCGCGTTGGCATGGGATCCAGACAATGCGCCGTACGAGCCCCACACCTTGGTGAACCAAGCGGTAGAGGCGGCTAAAAATACACGCAGCTTGCAAATGCAAGCCAACTTTTTAAATGCATGCTTGCGTCGCTTTTTGCGTGAGCGAGATGCCTTGGTTAAAGCAACCGATGCGGAGGTGCAAGCGCAGTGGAATCACCCTGAGTGGTGGGTCAAGCGTTTGCAAAAAGATCACCCAGATCACTGGCAAGACATTCTGCGTGCCAACAACCAAGCCGCACCCATGACATGGCGTGTTAACACGGCTCGCATCAGCCGTGACGCGTTGCAAAACGATTGGGCCAACCACGGCTTAGCGTCGCAACCTGTGGGCGAGCAAGGCTTGGTATTGGCACAGGCCCACAGTGTGCGTGACATTCCTGGCTTTGCCGAAGGCCTGTGCTCGGTTCAGGATGCTGCAGGCCAATGCTCAGCACAAATTTTGCTCAAAGACCTAGCGCCCGTAGGCAAAAAGCTACGCGTGCTCGACGCCTGTGCAGCTCCTGGTGGCAAGACCGCGCACTTGCTTGAATTGCTCAACGAGACATCCGAAGTCATCGCTCTTGATATTGACCCGCAGCGTTGTGAGCGGATTACGCAGAACTTGCAGCGCATTGGACGCACCGCCAAAGTGGTGGCAGCGGATGCCGCACAGACCAAAACATGGTGGGACGGTCAGTTGTTTGATGCCGTTTTGTTGGATGCGCCTTGCACGGCTTCTGGCATCGTGCGTCGACATCCCGATGTACGCTGGTTGCGACGTGAGGCCGACATCGACAAGCTGGCGGCAATCCAGAAAAACCTACTCAAGCAGTTGTGGCCTTTGGTCAAACCCGGTGGTCGCATGCTGTATTGCACCTGTTCCGTTTTCAAAGCCGAAGGCGAGAACCAGGCCAAAACGTTTGTTGAACACAACACCAACGCCCGTTTACTACCCTCCTTGGGGCATTTGAGGCCTCAAAGTGGCGCAACAACGGCTGCACTCACCGACAATCTGTCGGGTGACCATGATGGCTTTTATTACGCACTGCTGGAGAAACTTCCCGCGCCCTGAAACGCTCCTATTGAGCGGTATTCTGCGTGCGCGACAGGCGTGCGTATGGATGGCTTTGGCACTGAGCTTGGGGCTGCCTAGTTGGGCACACGCCGACACGTCTGTTGAGCTACAAAATTTCAAGTTAGAGCGTCAAGATGCTTCGCTTTACATGAGTGCCAATTGGCGCTTTGACTTGCCCGCAACACTTGAAGATGCCTTGCTCAAGGGCATCACGCTTTACTTTGTCACTGAAGTCGAAATCAACCAAGAGCGTTGGTACGTTTACAACCAACGCTTGGCGCAAGCCGAGCGGCATGTGCGCTTGTTTTATCAACCACTCACGCGTCGCTGGCGTGTCAATATTTCACCGCAGCCTTTTAACGTGAGTGGGCTCGGCATGAGCCTTGGTCAAAGCTACGACAGCGCCGAAGAGGCGATGGGCGCTGTGCGCCGTATCGTGCAATGGCGCATCGCCAATGCCACCGACTACAACCCCGATGCCAAGCAAACCATCAGCATCAACTTCAAGCTCGACTTGAAGCAGCTACCCCGTCCCTTGCAAATTGGTGCAGCAGGTCAGAGCGACTGGAACATTGGCTTTAGCAAAACTCAGCGCTTGGAGCTCGCCCCATGATTGAGCTTGCTGAAAAGCGCGCGCGCCTTTCAGGCTTTCAGTTGAGGTGGTTGCTGGTCATCAGCGCGGCTGTGGTGATGGGCCTAGGTTTGGTGCTGCTCTTTTTGCTGACGCAAGCAGCAGACAACCGCGAGCTATACGAGCAAAACTACCGCCAGTTGTTTGGCCTCAATGTGGTGGTGGCCACCTTGCTGATGAGCGTGATTGCATGGATGTCCGTGCGTTTGCTGCTGCGTTTGCGTCAAGGCAAGTTTGGCAGCCGCTTGCTCCTAAAAATTGCCGCCACCTTTGCACTGGTGGGTTTTCTGCCGGGCTTGTTGATTTACAGCGTGTCCTACCAGTTTGTCTCGCGTTCGATTGAGAGCTGGTTTGACGTGAAGGTTGAGGGCGCGCTAGATGCAGGCCTGAGTTTGGGGCGAACCACGCTTGACACTTTGGCCAGCGACTTGGGACAAAAAACCCGCTCCGCCAGCGCGGCCATCAACGACTTGCCCGATGCCTCTGTGGGTATTGCGCTCGAACGCATGAAAGACCAGTTGGGCGCAGACGATGTGATTCTCTGGAGCACCACGGGTCAAGCCTTATCGAGCGCAGGCGAATCACGCTACAAGATTAATCCAGACCGGCCAACACCAGCGCAGTTGCGCTTGGTCAAAACGCAAAGCGTGGTCACGGTCGTAGAGGGTTTGGACGAAGCGGAATTGCAAGGCACAGCCAAAGCTCGCATACGTGTTTTGGTATTGGTTGCGCCTTCCGGTTTGGGCTTGTTGATTGAACCCCGCGTACTGCAAGTGAGCAAAGCCTTGCCCCCCACGTTGGTGAGCAATGCCTTGGCGGTCGAGGTGGCTTACCGCGAATACCAAGAGCGCGCTTTGGGCCGTGAAGGTTTGCGTAGCATGTACATCGGCACTTTGACGCTGAGTTTGTTTTTGGCCGTGTTTGGTGCTGTGCTGTTGGCGGTGCTGTTGGGCAACCAATTGGCGCGCCCCTTGCTGATGCTGGCCGAAGGTGTGCGTGATGTGGCGGCAGGCGACTTGAGCCCAAAACCTGCTTTGCAAGGACGTGATGAACTGGGCGGTTTGACGCGTTCTTTTGCGGTGATGACTCAGCAGTTAGCCGATGCACGCTCTGCGGTGGACCGAAGCATGTTGCAGGTTCACACCTCGCGAGCCAACTTGCAAACCATCCTCGACAACCTCACGGCTGGCGTGATCGTGTTGGCCGAGGACGGTCGTATCAAATCCTCCAATCCCGGTGCAACACGCATTCTGCGCATACCGCTGGCAGCATGGGAGGGCCGTGCACTGAGTGACATTGAGGGCTTGGTGGAATTTGCCGAACACGTGCGCCATGAGTTTGATGGTTTCTTGGGTGAGCGCAGCCAGCACGGACTGGACCATTGGCAGCAATCGTTCGAGTTGCATGCCACCAGCATCAGCCCTGCCGTTCAGTTGAGTGATGACACGCAACAGCACATCACCTTGTTGGCACGTGGCGCGGTACTGCCCAACAACGGACGTCTGTTGGTGTTTGATGACATTTCCGAAATTGTCTCTGCCCAACGTGCGCAAGCGTGGGGTGAAGTGGCCCGTCGTTTGGCGCATGAAATCAAAAACCCGCTCACACCGATTCAGTTGTCTGCTGAGCGTTTAGAGATGAAGCTCACGGGCAAACTGCAAGAGCCCGAACAACTCATTCTGAACAAGTCGGTCAAAACTATCGTCGACCAAGTGGACGCGATGAAGCGCTTGGTCAACGAGTTCCGCGACTATGCGCGGTTGCCTGTGGCTGAGCTCAAGCCACTCGATTTGAATGCTTTGGTGCAAGACGTCATGCATCTTTACGGCACAGAGAATGCAGCTGTACCTGTGTATGCCCAGCTTGATGCCAGCTGCCCCATCATCATGGGCGATGCGCAGCAGCTTAGACAGGTGGTGCACAACCTGTTGCAAAACGCACAAGACGCGACAGAAGGTCAGGCGCATCCTATGGTGTCTATTGCCACGCAGTGGGTGTCTACATCAGGTCGTGTGCGACTGGTGGTTCGTGACAACGGGCCAGGATTTCCACCCAAAATTTTGAACCGCGCGTTTGAGCCCTACGTGACAACCAAAACGCGTGGAACTGGTCTTGGTTTGGCTGTGGTGAAGAAAATTGCCGACGAACATTCGGCCCGTGTGGACTTAAAAAATCGTGGATTACAGGGGCGGGTGATAGGCGCGCAAGTGTCGTTATCATTCCAAGTTGCAGAATCGCAACAAAACCAACTGATTTAATCCAGCGAGACAAGTTAAAACATGGCGAACATTTTGGTGGTGGATGACGAATTGGGCATTCGGGACCTCTTGTTTGAGATCCTGAATGACGAAGGTCACGCAGTAGAAGTGGCAGAAAACGCAGCCCAAGCGCGCCTAGCGCGACAAGCGGCACGTCCTGATTTGGTTTTGTTGGACATTTGGATGCCTGACACCGATGGTGTGACCTTGCTCAAAGAGTGGGCGGGTGCTGGTTTATTGAACATGCCCGTCATCATGATGAGTGGCCACGCCACCATTGACACCGCGGTGGAAGCCACACGCATTGGTGCTCAAGCCTTCCTAGAAAAACCCATCACCATGCAAAAGCTGCTCAAGGCGGTGGAGCAAGGGTTGGCGCGTAAACCAGTTGCTGCGCCTGCACCCAAGGGTGTGGTGGTCAGTGCGAACAAAGATGCTGTGGCGTTTGCAGCGCCGCAAGCCGTGGTGCTGCCACCCACTCATCAGAGCTTTGACTTAGAGCTGCCTTTGCGCGAAGCACGTGATGCCTTTGAGCGTGCTTACTTTGAATACCACTTGGCTCAAGAGAATGGTTCCATGACGCGTGTGGCTGACAAAACGGGCTTGGAGCGCACGCATCTGTATCGCAAACTCAAGCAATTAGGCGTGGATTTGTCGAAGGCTAAGAAGGCTGTTTAAGCCTGTCTTGTGCTACAATTTTGTCATTGGCCCGGTAGCTCAGTTGGTAGAGCAGCGGATTGAAAATCCGCGTGTCGGCAGTTCGATTCTGCCCCAGGCCACCATTTGAAAACCGTAGTGTTACTTTTAACGCTACGGTTTTTTCTTTTGCTACGTCGTTAAGTCAGTGTACACCTACGCTGTGCCTACTTAACGCACAAGTGTTGTGACGTTGCTGTGACTGTACGCACACATAACGCACAACCCCCAACACTACCCCCTCTCACCCCCGCACAACGCAAGCAACTGCTGTCTGCCTACAGCACAGTTAATCCGCAAGTCGTGTACTTACGTGACGGGGAACTTGTTGTTTACAGACGCACACGCAGTCTCTTGTATCAATGTCGCTACAAGTTAGCAGACGGCAGTTGGTACAGGCAAAGCACACGTAAAGCGTCGTTAGAACACGCCATCGTCGTTGCTTGCGATATGTACGACGAGGCAAGGTACAGACAGAGGCTGGGCTTAGCACACCGCACACACACTTACGCACAAATAGCGGCACTGACGCTGGGCGAACTACGCAAACAAATAGACGCAAGCAATGGCAAGACTGCGTATCACACGTACGTCAGTTGTATAGAGAAGTACTTTGTGCCGTACTTTGCTGAGCGACGCTTGGAAGACATAACGCACACAGACGTGACAGAGTTTGAGTTGTGGCGGGACAGGCAGATGACACGTAAGCCTAAAACGTCAACGCTTAATAACTTTACGAGTGCGTGGAACAGGGTGATAGCGACTGCTGTGACACACGGATTTATTAGCGAGCGTGTGCCTGTGCCCAAGTTAACGACACGCGGATTAAAGGGCAAAACACGTCCAGCGTTTACAGAAGAAGAAATAAACACGTTGTTGACGTTTATGGAAACGTGGAAGGACAAGGGCAAGTTTGCTGTGGAGAAAGAAATACGACCGTTAGTGCGTGACTACGTTGAGATGCTTTTGCTTACGGGTATGCGGCACGGCACAGAAGCGATGGGTATTTGTTGGAAAGACATTGAGTGGCACACGCACAAGGACGTTAAGTATTTGCGGATATGGGTTAGCGGTAAGACTGGCGGGCGTTGGCTGATTGCTAAGCACAGGGCTGTAGACGTACTAAAACGCTTACACGCACGGCAGGTGGACATTAAGGACATTGCGTTTGACGAAGTGCTTAAAACACGTGTCCCGCACCTGCTGTTCCGCTTCAGTACAGGCTACCAACCGTTTGACTTGCGTGGCACGTTTAGACGCTTACTGCGTGACTGCGGGTTGACTAAGGACGCAGAAGGGCAGACACGTACGCTATACAGCCTGCGTCACACCTACGCTACGTTGGAACTGCTGAACAACAGCACGGACATACACACGCTGAGCAAGCAGATGGGAAATAGTGCGGCAATGATAGAAAAGCACTACAGTAAGTTGACGGCGACTATGGCGGCAGATAAGTTAGCGTAAAAAAGCTTGTTTATTGATTTGAGATGTGTAAGATGTGGAAAACACAGAAAGAATGAAATGAAAAAAGCACTTATTGGTTTAATGTTCTGTTTGTTTGTAACTGCCACCTTCGCACAAAAAGAAATAGTGATGATGGGTACAGGCACTATGACTTGTAAAAAATATATGGAATGGACACAAAGTAAGTCTGGTGTCGAAAAGGAAATCATTACGCCTATGGTTGAGGAATGGATAAAAGGATACTTGACAGGAAGAAATAGACAACTGGATACACTGGGTTACAAGATGATTAATATTGATAACCTCGCAGAGTTAGGTTCGATGCTGAATTTTGCTTGTGCTAATGCTGTAAAAAAAGATGCGGGCACAATACCGATTTTTGTAATAGTTGATAGGATTTACGAAGATTCGTTCGACAATAAAGTCTTAAAAAAATGATGCTTAAGTAAAGGGCAAATAAAATGGCAACAGTAAACGAAGAACTCGCCGCGGCAGTTAAAGCCGTTGAAGAAGCAACTAAACGTGTTGAAGAACTGAAGAAGAAAACACGTGAAGCGGACTTAGAAACTGTAAAGACGCTGATTAAGACGCACGAGTTTAGTCCGACTGACTTGCGTGGTGTGCTTAAGGCAAAGCGTAAGCGTACAAGCACTACAACGAAAGCGAGTACGCCTCGCAAAAGCACAGCGGCAAAGAAAACTAAAAAGTAAAACACTGACAGCGGCTGACGTACAAAACGTCACGCTGTCTTTAATACCGCAAGTAGATAAGCGTATTGACGACGTACAGTACGAGAACTACAACATACCGATGCTGATGTATGGTCAGCGTGTGCTGATAATGCGAGAAGATAGCGGCTATCGTGGCGTTGGTGCTGATGCTTATGTGTTTACAGAAGCGGACTACGTTGACGGACGTGTAGAAAAAACGTTTGACGTGCCTGTGGTTACGTTACGCACAATAGAAGACGCAAAGCAGGTAACGAAACTTAAAAAAATAAATGCGTTGTTACAGCATTTAGTGAACGGCGGTAACGTAACAACGGCAAAGATAAAGACGGTACTGACGCAAGAGCAGTACGCAGAATACCTGTACAAGTTAGATACAGAGCAAGACGCAAGCGAGATTAACTACGGTAACGGAATGCCGGACGAGTTACGTGGGTACAACCGCAAACTTAAAGCCGCAGACTTCCAGCAAGCAAAGTACGAAAAGATGTCTGGTTTAGCAAGTACTGGACGGGCAAAGTACAAACACGGCACAGTTACTAAAGCATTGGATAAAGCAGAAAGTTTGTACGAGGATGCGTTAGAACGACTTGAGGAAATATGGGGATGTGCTACGCCAGCAGAGTTACACGAGTTACAAAACTGGATGGACAGGGACATTGACTTTGACAAAGGGTTTGATCGAACTATTGGGATTTGTGTTGACAGCATTCCGCGTGTACGTGGTAGTAAAAGTAGCAAGGCACAGGACAGCGGACTTCCTAAGTTAAGCAAACGCCTAAAGCGTAAAGAGTGCCAGTTAGTAGCGTTGCGGGAAGCGGCGTGGGATATAGCGTTTGAGAGAGAGCAGGAAGATTACGTTACAAGTCCTGTAGTCTCAACAAAGTTAAAAGCGTTGTTAGCGAACTTAGGACGCGATGACGATTAAACAAGTTCAACAGCACGACGCTTAATGTCTGCGTTAACGGTAACGTATCGTTGTGTTGTGCTGATGCTCTTGTGTCCAGCAAGTTCCGCCAACACAAACACGCTAATGCCTTGACTTGCCAAACTGGTTAGGAAGGTTTTACGACCACTGTGTGACGAAGCGTTCTTAATACCTGCGTTCTTGTAAAGCCAATAAAAGTGTTGCGTTAATGTGTTGGCACTAAACGCACAACGCTGACCACGATGTGTGTTGAACAATGGCTGTTCGTCGTACAACCAGTTACGTCCAGCAACATAAGTGGCAAGTTCTTGCTGTGTACGTGCGTTAAGGAAGATGGTACGTGCGTGTCCGTGCTTAACACGATGGCTTGCCAAGTAAATCTCGCTTCGTACAGTTCCGTCGCTGTTGCGTACGTCACCAATCGTAAGTCCAGCAACTTCGCTAACACGCAATCCTGCCGCAATCGTCAGCGTCAACATAAGTCTGTTTCGTTCTGCGTATGCGTGTTGGTCAATGTATGCGTAGACTTTTTGGATTTCTTGTGCTGTGAGTGATTTTGCTGTTGCCATAATGTTCTTCCTAATAAGTTGTGTGTTTTAAGTGTGCTTTCTTAAGTGCTGGATGGACAAGAGAAACCCGATAAGTTGGCGGGTTGATACTGTTTTGTTCTAAAACAAGCGGTTACGTTGCCGTCCAAACAGATTGCGTAAAGTATTTGGTAACGTATTTATTGGGTAACTGTGGTGTTGTCGTGGCTTTTAGAACACAGACACGCACAGACTGCTTAAAACACGTCAGCAATGCGTTTGAGTAATGACCGCTACCGCTACGATCTACTCAAGTAAAAAAGTTGCTTAAACAAGCGATTTGACGTACTGCTGTGCTTTTTGCTCGTAAAAATCCATTTGTGCTTACAGATTTTTGGTGCTGTAGTTATCGCACACCAAGTACTTTTGCTTTTGAGGTGGTGATTTATTCTAACACCAGTAGCAAAGTATTAAGAGCGTACTGCGTACGCTCGTGCTGTCATAAAACACATTCGCTGTCGCTCTGTGTTTTATTCGGCACAGTTTTTTGAAATACTAATGTAGAGGTCGAACACAACGCTTGCGTTGTGTGAGATGTATTAGGTTGATTTAGATAGATTAGATTGGACGCACGACGGCTATAGCACGAACGTTAAAGTTTGGTGCTATTTGCCGCCGTAGCGTGTAGTTTGATTTGAGTGAGTTGAGTCGTTACTACACGTGCGTAACAGAGTTATGTATTTGCGAGACTGATGTATTGAAACTCGCCCACACTTTGAACTTGCGGTTCTGGTGCGTACTCTGCGGCATCTCCTAATGTTCACACGCTGTTACGCCAACGTGTGTAGGGCAGGCTCATTAGCCGTCATATTACAACCTGCGTTTGTCCACTGTTAGCGTGTTGGTTATCACGTTGTGTGTTTGGTAAGTGCTTAGAGTTGCTTGTGTAGTTTGAATAGTTGCCTGTTTACTTTGGTGCTGATGTTTAGGATTGGGTAAGCGTTTTCTGGTTTTAGTTTGGCACGTGCTTTTTTGTTGGACATAGTGCGTTGAAATGCTTTAAGTGTTTTGATTTGGGAAGTTGTAAGTAGGTCTTTGTTTTGAGTGAGTAGCGTGTGTGCCGTTTGTTGTGCCTGTAGTAGTTTGACGTGTGTGGTGGCAAACGAGTTAACGGCAATACCGTTGTCACGTAGCCAGTCCGCTGTAAGTGCGTCATCCTTAAAGTTTTTGTGTTTATTCATACATTTATTTAGCAGGGACTAAAGAAAGCGTGAGAAAAACTGGCTGTTTATTTGGTGCTTTTACGTGGTTTTGGTGAAATGATTTTGGACAGGCAGATTTCGGTTGCCCGAGCGTGTAGAACGAAACTACAGTTTGTTTACGTTAATAAACAGGAGAACGTAAATGAGCAGTTTGAGCACACTAAAACTCACCGCCGCACAAAAACCCACGCAAGTGTCTGCTGTACAGCAACGCCGCACAAAGTTGGCTAAGCGTATTTGGGAACAGATTGAACTTGCTAAAGCACAGCAAACGGGCACGCATTTCGTTGCTACCAAGTTCCGCACAGTTACAGACGCTGACGGTATGCGTAAGACTGTGGAGACAAACAAGCGTGTAAAGGCTTGGTGGTTTACTGCGGACAACGGTAAGTTAGCACTCTGCGTACGCTACGGAAGCAAGGTGCTGGAACTTGGTAAAGGCAAGTACGCAATCGAAGTTGGTGGTGAGAAAGAGTTGGTAAACGTGTTGGAAGTTGTTAAGGGTGCTGTGCTTAACGGCGAACTGGACACAGCGATTGAGAACGCCGCTAACAAACTGCGTGACGGGTTTGGTGTGTAAGGTTTGAGGGTGTGTTGGTAGTGGGTACTAAATATTTGTATGAACAAATATTTGGCTACCGTGCGTGTAGGTGGGCAGTTGGTTAAGACGATTGTTTTTGCTGACAGCACACTACACGCAAGACTACTGCTTCAGTACAAGTACGGGATGAACAGCATTGCTACATCACCCGTACAAACTAACGAAGACGATGACACATTGCTTGACAGCACTATTAAACCTATTAAGCCGCTAACGCCACAGCAAGCACGTATCAACTCGTTAAAGCAAAATGTCGAAAAAGATAAGTTACAACTACAGGCAGAACGTGATAGGCAACGCAAACAACGTGACGCTGAACGCTTGCGTAAACTTCGTATGCCGCCAAGTTTGCCTACGTAAAGTTTTCGACAGCGTTAAGTTACGTTACGTACGTTTCGCAAATCAGTTAAAACACGCCGAAAACAGTGGTTTTACAGCGAAAAACATAGTGTTTTGCGAGAGTGCGTGGAGACGTGTGACAGGTATAGTAAAAATACTTTGTGACACGGTGCGTACTTTTGCTACGTTGCTTAAGTGTAAAAACTACGCACACCAAAACTTCCTTAAGTTACAACACGTTGAAAAATACTGTTCTCTTAAGTTTGCGTTAGCGTTGAAAATCCGCGTGTCACAGGTTCGATCCCCGTCCAGGCCACCAAAACTAAAAAGCCTCAGTGTTCTCACTGAGGCTTTTTTCTTGGTCGCTTCACTTTACTTGTTGGCGGCGCTCTCCGCAGAAGCAGCGCTGGCGCGTTGCGCAAACTCAGCACGCAAGGCTTTGAGTTTCTCGCGCGGGTCTTCTTTGACCGTGTCTTTGTTGAGGTCCATCTCGGCGATGAAGCGGCTGGGCATGGCGGCAATCATGTCACGGCCTTTTTTGCGTTTGCGTGTCCAGCTCACAGCCAGAGAGCGCTGCGCGCGGGTGATGCCCACATACATGAGGCGGCGCTCCTCTTGCAGGCGCACCGCGATGTTCTCGTTGGTTTGCTCAGACCCAGGCTCGTCATCGAGTTTGAAGGGCAGCATGCCTTCGGTTACACCCACCAGCATGACGTGCGGCCACTCCAAACCTTTGGAGGCGTGGAGGGTGGAGAGGGTGACCACGTTTTGGTCTTTCTCGCGCTCGGTCAGGGTGGACAGCAAGGCGATGGTTTGCGCCACTTCCAGCAGGTTCTTCACTTCGTTGCCGGTGGTTACGCCAGCTGTGTCGTCAATCTGGCCGCCACAGCGCTGGGCCATCCAGTCGCAAAACTCCATCACGTTGCTCCACTTTGAGGCAGCAGCTTTTTCACTTTCTTCTGCGTCGTAGAGGTGTTTTTCGTAACCGATGTCTTTGAGCCAGTCGTTCAAAAAGGCTCGTGCATCTTCAGCCCCTGTGGTGAGGCGGGCACGAAACTCGAGGTCGTTCACGTAGCGGCCAAATTCGTGCAGGCTGCCCAAAGCGCGGGCATTGAGCACCGAAGGCAAGCTGTTGCTGAACAGCGCTTCAAACATGCTGAGTTTGTATTGGCTAGCAAACTGACCGAGTGCAGCCAAAGTTTGGTGACCAATGCCGCGCTTTGGGGTGGTGACGGTGCGCAAGAACGCAGGGTCGTCATCGTTGTTCACCCACAGGCGCAGCCACGCGCACAGGTCGCGAATTTCGGCGCGGTCGAAAAAGCTTTGACCACCCGACACCTTGTACGGGATTTGCGCTTTGCGCAGTGCTTTTTCAAAAATGCGCGCTTGGTGGTTGGCGCGGTACAGCACAGCAAAGTCTTTCAGTTCACGATGGCCGCTGGCCCCCGCTTCTGAGCCGCCGCGCAGCGATTGAATACGGGCCACCACGCGCTCAGCTTCGTGTTCTTCGTTGTCGGCATCGACCACGCGCACAGGCTCACCTTCACCAAGCTCAGAGAACAGTGTTTTAGGAAACAGCTTGGGGTTGAGCTGAATGACGTTGTTGGCCGCACGCAGGATGGCGCTGGTGGAGCGGTAGTTTTGCTCCAGCTTGATGACCTTCAAGGTGGGGAAGTCTTGCGGCAGTCGGCGCAGGTTGTCTAGCGTGGCACCGCGCCAGCCATAGATGGACTGGTCGTCGTCACCCACGGCGGTGAAGCGGGAGGTGCTGTGGTCTGGGCCCACCAAACACTTGAGCACCTCGTATTGGGTGGCGTTGGTGTCTTGGTATTCGTCGACCAACACATGGCCGAGTTGGGCTTGCCATTTTGCGCGCACCTCGTCGTGCTCTTGCAGCAGCTTCAGAGGCATGCCAATCAAGTCGTCAAAGTCGACGCTTTGATACGCGCTCAGGCGCTCTTCATAGCGCGCCATGATTTTGGCAATGATGCGTTCGTTGTCGTCTTTGGCCAGCGCCAACGCTTGGGCGGAGTTGAGGCCCATGTTTTTCCACAAGCTGATGGTCCATTGCCATTGGCGTGCCGTGGCAATGTCGGTCGTGCCGCCCGCATCTTTCAAAATGCCGGTGACGTCAGCGCTGTCCATGATGCTGAACTGGGGTTTCAGGCCCATCACGCCGCCGTCTTGGCGCAGCATGCGCACGCCTAAGGCGTGGAAGGTGCAAATCAGCACATCGTTAGCGGCCTTGCCAATCAGGCCCTTGGCTCGCTCGCGCATTTCGGTGGCGGCTTTGTTGGTAAATGTGATCGCGGCGATGCGTTTGGGCTCAAGCCCCGTTTGTATGAGGCGGCCAATCTTGTGTGTGATGACACGCGTCTTGCCCGAGCCCGCCCCCGCCAACACCAGACAAGGACCGTGCAAGAAATTGACGGCTTCTTGTTGCGCGAGATTCAGACCAGCAGACATTCGGGAGACAGTTAATGTGGAGCGGGCAATGATACCGACCTACCCAACAGGCAAAATAGCTGCGTGCTGAACATTCTTCTCGTTACCTTTCCTTTCTTTGCGCTGGTCTTGGCTGGCTTTGTGGCGGCGCACCGCCGTATGTTGCCGCTGGATGCGATTCCTGGTCTGAACGGCTTTGTGTTGTTCTTTGCACTGCCGTGCATGTTGTACCGCTTTGGCGCGAGCACGCCCATCGTGCAACTGTTGGATGCCACGCTGTTCTTTGCGTATTTGCTCTGCGCTTTGCTGATGGTGGGTTTTGTGGTGGCGGTGAGCATGAACAAGCGCATTGGCTGGAACGATGCATCGTTTGGTGCTTTGGTGGGTGCGTTTCCCAATACCGGCTTCATGGGCGTGCCTTTGCTGGTGGCCTTGCTGGGCGCATCAGCCGCAGGCCCTGCCATCGTGACCATCGTGGTGGACATGGTCATCACCACCTCCTTGTGCATCGCGTTGTCACGCTTGGATGGTGCAGATGAACATGGCGCAAGCAAGGCCGCGAAGAGTGCACTCAAAGGTGTGTTGACCAACCCCATGCCTTGGGCCATCAGCTTTGGCGCTTTGTCGTCGGCGATGGACTATGAATTGATTGGTCCGTTTGCCAAGACCGTCGGCTTGTTAGCAGATGCTGCATCTCCCGTGGCGCTGTTCACCATTGGCGCTGTGCTGGCGCGTTCACAAATTCGTGTGAAGGAAAGCGGTCATCCGCCCATTCTGTGGCGTGATTTTTTGCCTGTGGCGCTGTTTAAGTTGATCTTGCACCCCGTGCTTGTATTGCTGGTGTTGGCGGCAGCCGTGCAACTGGGTTTTTACATTGAGCGTTTCACCATGGTCGTGGTGGTGCTGGTCGCAGCGCTGCCTAGCGCGAGTAATGTGGCTTTGTTGTCAGAGCGGTTTAGCGCAGACACGGGACGCATTGCCATGATTATTTTGGTGACTACGGCTGCGGCATTTTTTACTTTTTCAGGTGCCGTGGCGTTACTCAACGGTTGAGGCTTTGGTCGAACGGTTCAGCGCAATTTTTTCTTCTACTTCTTTTGCGCCCTGCGCATAAAGCTTGGCTTCTTCAGGTGCCAATTCATAAAGCAATCTGAGGAGTTCGCCTGCATGGACGATCTCTTCATTGGCGATGTCTTTCAGCACTTGGATGCTGAGGGTGTGGTCAGTGGACTCAGCCAGCTGCATGTACATCTGCGTGGCTTCGTATTCGGAGGCCACAAGGAAGCGAACGGCGCGTACCAGCTCTTCTTGTGTGAGCTTTTTGCCATGGGCTACCCCTGAAAACGGCGAATTGAAATTGGGCATGTGCTTACTCCTGTTGGCGAAGCACCTACCGTACCTACCCTATGTGCTCACGTCTGTGCGAGGACGCACACAGGAGCGACAAAGGTGTTGAAGGGATTCAATTCGGTTGGCTTAAATCGCCAGCGGGTCTACGTCGACAGCCCAGCGAATCACCTGCCGATGGGCGCTGCGCATGGCGTGCAAATCGGCCTGCCAGTGCGCCAAGAAATGTTGCAGGGCTTTGCGTGAGGTGCACTCAATCAACATCTGCGCACGTTCGATGTTGGCCACGCGCTGAATCGTCATGGGCACAGCCGGATACAAATCGACCAATAGTTCATCGGCCAAGGCTGCACCTGCATCGCGTGCGGCGTTTAAAAAGCCTTGTGCGGCCTCTTGGCTGCGCGCCTCTGCGCGCACCAAGGCTTGGAAGCTGAAGGGCGGCAAGGTGGCTTGTTCGCGTTCTTTGAGCTGTTGTTCGGCGAAGGCTGGGTAGTCGTGTTGCTTGAGCGCTTCAAACAGCGGGTGCAGCGGGTGGTGGCTTTGCACCCACATTTCGCAGGGGCTGACCAAGCTCATGTTGGCGTCGCGCCCCGCACGCCCAGCGGCTTGCATGAGTAGGCTGAACAAACGCTCAGGCGCACGGAAGTCACTCGAGAACAAAGCACCGTCGGTATTGAGCGCGGCCACCAACGTGACGCGCCTGAAGTCGTGGCCCTTGGCAATCATTTGCGTGCCCACCAGCACGTCCACCGCGCCTGCATGAACCTCAGACAGCTGGCGCTCTAGCTCGCCTTTGAGGCGCGTGCTGTCGGCGTCGATGCGGGCGATGCGAATGGGCTCGCCATCGGGCCTGCGTACATCGGCCAACAGCTCGGCCAAGTGTTCTTCGAGTTGTTCAGTGCCTCGGCCCAAGGGGCTGATGTCTAAGTTGCCGCAGCTCGGGCATGCACGCGGCACAGGCTGCGTGAAGCCGCAGTGGTGGCAGCGCAGCGTGCGATCGATTTTGTGGAACACGCGGTAGGCGCTGCAATGTGGGCATTCGCTTTTCCAGCCGCAGTCGTTGCAGTTGAGCACGGGTGCGTAGCCACGGCGGTTGAGTAGCACCAAGATTTGTTCGCCGCGCGTCACGCGCTCGCGCATGGCGTCGAGCAGGTGGTTGGAGAACACCGTCTTGTAGGGCTGGCGGTTCATGTCCACGCGGCGCACCAAGGGCAAAGCACCTTGACCCACGCGCGAGGGCATGGCCAGACGCATGTATCGGCCCGCGGGCTCTGAAGCCGTAGCGGGGCGGCTGTGATGCCAGCTCTCCAGCGAGGGCGTAGCCGAACCCAAAATAACTTTGGCACCTTCGAGCTGACCGCGATACACGGCTAAGTCGCGAGCCGAGTAGCGCGCACCTTCTTGCTGTTTGTAGCTCGGGTCGTGTTCTTCATCCACCACGATGAGTTGCAAATGCGGCATGGAAGCAAACACAGCCATGCGTGTACCCAGCACAATGCGCGCTTCGCCGCTGTGCGCAGCGAGCCAGTTTTTCAAGCGCTGCGCTGGCGTGAGACTGCTGTGCATGGACACCAGACAGTCCGCACCCCACTGCGGACAAAAGCGCGTGCGAAAGCGTTCTTCGAGTTGTGGCGTGAGGTTGATCTCGGGCACCATCACCAAAATTTGCGCTTGTGGGTCGCGTTCTAACTCAGCTTGTGCGGCACGCAAATACACCTCGGTTTTGCCACTGCCCGTGTTGCCAAACAACAAGAACGGACCTTTGTTGGCTGCAATATCCGCCAGCACTTGGGTCTGTTCGTCGGTCGGTGTGGGAATGGTTTGCGTTGCACCCTCATAGGCCACTACCGCTTTGGGTTTGCGCTTTAAGCGGCGTGCCCATTGTTCGGTGCTGAGATCGCGCAGTTGGCTGGGCAGCGCGGCCAGCGCCACCTCGCCTGCGCTGCGCTGGTAGTAATGCGCGGCAAACTGCACCAGCTGGCGCCAGTGGGCGCTGAGCGGCGCGAGGCCTTCGAGCACGCTGGCGATGGCGCGCAGTTGCATGGTGGCTGGCGCTTGGTTTTGCAGCGATAGGTCATCGGGCATCAACAACGATGGCTGCTCGTTTGTGTTCGTGTCCGCGATTGAGGAGTGATCGACACCTTGGCTGTGCGGCTCCACTTCGTCCCACACCACGCCCAACAACTCTCGGCTACCCAGAGGCACGCGCACCAAGGTGCCGGGCGTGTGCGCTACGTCGCTTTCGTACGTGAGTGCGCCACCAATCCCGCTGTGCGCGGGGGTGTGAACCATCACTGAAATTTGGTGCGACATGTCAAGCGGTGAGTTGGGGTGTTTTGCTCAGGTGTTTTGGCAGAAAAGGCTTTAAGTCGTTGATTTA
>JACCDQ011037484.1_pt1 | contig 17977 bp, 13 predicted proteins | sample 7446031 | NCBI WGS metagenome assembly JACCDQ01 (sample SAMN15323442, study PRJNA562643) | freshwater metagenome | isolation source: river surface water | place: USA:Blue River Watershed | collected 2017-08-17
GGGTTGTTAATCGGAGCTTTACTTGTTAGTGCCGGAACAGTTGGTGAAGTGGCTGTGCCTCCTAGGTCTCCTGCTAATTGTATCTTTCCTGTTTGTGAGGCTGTTGCATCGGGAGTATTTGTGCTGACTTGTGAGTCGACATACTCTTTGATTGTTTTAACAGATGGATACTTTGTTAGAGAAGTTGCATCACTTGAAATATTGGTACTTAAATTGGAAAGGCTTTGTTTGGTATCAATGCGACTTGATAAACTTGCTGTATCGGCTTTGGCTAATTTCTGGTCAATTCGGTTAGAAAGACTTGCCGTATCTGCCTTGGCTAATTTTGCGTCAAGCGCGGTTTGAGTTAGCGTTGAAATGGGTTTACTCGCATCGCTTGTATTATCTACATTGGCAAGTCCTACCATCGACTTCGTAATGCCACCTACCGTGCCCGTGAAAGTCGGGTTGTTAATCGGTGCTTTATCTGCTAAAGCTGGTACGGTAGGTGCATCTGCTGTTCCTGCTAAATCCCCTCCTAATTTAATTTTCCCTTTATCATTTGTGGTAGCATCAGGTACTGTTGCTGAAACAACTTGATTATCAACATACGATTTAACTGCTCTTTGAGTAGGATACAAGGAACTACTATTTCCCAATAATCCATCATCCGATTTATTAGCAAGGCTTTCCTTTAAAGCTAAACTGGGGACAGTTGGCAAATCAGCTGTGCCCCCCAAGTCCCCTGCTAATTTTACCTTCCCTTTTTCTGAGGTACTGGCGTCAATCACACCAGCCGACAAGGCATTTTGGACAAATGCAGTAGTTGCTAGTTTAGTTGAATTATCTGAATTTGATTGAGTGGTGGCTGAAGTGGCAGAAGGCAAAACAGGAGAACCCGTAAAAGTGGGAGAATTTAAATCGGCCTTTGCGTCTAAATTTGCCTGAAAGGCTAGGCCACTAACCGATGCATCCACATATTCTTTTACGGCTTTTGTGGATGGGTATTTGTTATTGGAAGCCCCATCCTGAGAAATATTTGTCGATTTATTCGACAAATCTTCTTTCAGCTGTAAACCCGGTACGGTTGGGATATCTGCTGTACCGGCTAAATCGCCAGCAAGTTTTACTTTTCCTTTTGCCAAAGTCGTAGCGTCGGGTGCACCAGTAGCCACCGCATCTTGCACGGTTTGATCCACATACGATTTAACAGCAAGCTGCGTGGGATATAAAACCGTTGAAGGAGTGCTAGAACCAAGGCTTGAGTCATCCGACTTATTACTTATGACTTCATAGGTCCCCCCTAATTGATTAATAGTAGAGGTGGTTGTGTTTATTTGTGACTGTAATCCACCCACTTTTTGATTTAAAACAACATTTGTATTTTCAATGGACGTAGTATTATACTGTACCCGCTGCTCCTGTTCCGAAATTCGATTGTCAATGTTTTTAATATATTTACTTTGCAGCTTCCCCAAACTATCTAGGATAGAAACATTTTGATTTGTAATTAGAAACTGATCTGCAGTTGATTTTGATAACAACGAAATATTGTTCTGCGATTGCAGAACATCGTTTTTGATGGGATCTAAATCTTTGGGGATTAAAAAATTCTTGTCATTTTCAAATTGAGATAATTTTTTGGGGGCATCATTCACATTGGCATAATCAACCGAACCTGCATAAAGCGCATAAGGAGTATAATTTAATTGCTGAACAGATGAAATTTTGAAACTAGAACAATTATCGAAGCTCACCGCTACTTTTAATCGTTTGGTTTTTGCATCCCATTTAATGCTACTAAAATCGGGATAAATGCCCATCCCTGTCGGCGTCATTTGTCCATTTGTTTGACTGCCAATTCCAATCGTCAAGGAAACCAAGCCAAATTCATCCGTTTGGGCTCTTTGAATTTCTTCATAATCAACTGTGCCATCAGGGGATTCAATAGTAAATTTTAAGCAAACATTTCCATTGGATAGAGGTTGACCCATAATGGTTTGTCCGGGAATTTCTAGCGGATTAGGATCGTTAATAATAGCCTGATAGCTGATTCCCTTGTTTTGTGAATAGGCCATAAGGGGTAGCAATAAAAACCCTAGAAAAAACAACAAGTGTTTCACCCAAAACCGAATCGACTGATATTTCATGTAGAACTAGTCCTGTAGGCGATTAGCCAACAGTATGAAGCAAGAAGCTTAAAAATTGTCCAATTTTTGGTAAAAAATAATAATTCAATGCTCCTTTAAGATGCAAAAGAGCAAAAATGAAGATTAATTGAGCCCATATTCAGATGGGAATACTCCAAACCGTTTTTTAAACGCCTCCGAAAACCTACTTCTAGATTTAAAACCTACTGCGAACGCCAAACTCTCAATTGTTCGATTTTTTAAAAATCCTTCCTCTATTAAGTTAGCACTATGTTCAACTCTTAAATTAGTTTTCCATTGATTGAAACTAATTTGTAAATGCTCATTAAAATAAAAGGTCAATAATTTGTCAGCAACCTCTAAATCTACCAAAACCTTTGCCTTAGAAAACGATTGATCCAAAAATGGATTTGTTGTCAGGTATTGTTTTAATAATTTATCAAGTTCTTTAATTTCTATCTCTTGCGGTGTAGTTTCTTTAACAGGTTCAAAAAGATTTTTTTTAGTTTTCTTCAGGTAAGTTCCATACAATACATGCGGAAACAAAAAAATACTAATATTGATTATGAACCCAAGAAATAAAATAGCCGCAAAACCCGCTAATTTCGGCTGAACAGGTACGATTAAAAATATGCGATTGATCGTGAAGACCAGGGGTAGGAAGTTTCCTACTACATTAATGATCAGAAAGAATTTAAGCCAAGTTAATGCACTTTGATTAAAGGTGACTATTTGACTTTGAAACTCTTTCCGGAACCAATAAAAACAAAATAATGCATAACCAAATGCCAATAATCCTTTAATAATAAAGTAAACACGGATATATAAAAATGGAATCATTAAACTTTCAGCCCCTTTTACATTATTTGCTAACAAATAACTAATCAATTGTTTCTTTGTATCCAAATCCTCCAGTAGAAAAGGAATAATCATCACAATCCCTAAAATAAATGGAACAAAATGTAGACAATTCTTCTTATTGATGTCATATTGATTCGTTAAAACCCCTCTGACATAAAGATATAAGGCAGGGCCGATCAACAAAAACAGAGGTAGGCTTAGGGCAAATCCATGTAGCATTAAATTAGCGTCCTTCAGATAAAACACTACGTAATGAAATAAGCCATTAAAACTATTTAAGAAAAAATAAGCCGCCAAAAATCTATTCTTAGAGTTGAATAGAAGAATGATGAAACTGATAAGTACTCCAATAAATGCTAAAATAGGGATAAGCAATTTCTATCTTAAGGTAGGTAGTCACAAATATACTATTAATTACCAAAGGTTTATCCCAAAAAAATATTCACCAACTAATTTATAATTTCAATTATACCGCTGAAAATTATGTAAACATTAGCTACCCCGTTGAATATTTAGTAATTTTAAATTTGTCTTTCGTCGATTTTTTTTCATTAAATTTAGAACGAATCGCCGAAACTTATAGAAATAGCTTCTCATCATATGACCTTACATCAACTCGCTAATCAATTGCCAGAAAATGGTCATTTGATGCCTACTTTATTCATCGGACACGGATCTCCCATGAACGGTATTGAAAATAATACGTTTAGTGAGCAATGGGCCAAAATGGGGAAAGAAATTCCTGAACCAAAAGCTGTTTTAGTGGTATCTGCCCATTGGCTTACAAAAGGCACTTTCGTTACCGCCATGGAACACCCAAAAACCATTCACGATTTTGGTGGATTTCCTAAAGAACTTTTTGAGGTTCAATATCCTGCAAATGGTGATCCAGATTTGGCATTAGAAACCCAAAAATTAGTAAAAACTACTGCTGTAGGGCTCGACCACGAATGGGGATTAGATCATGGCACCTGGACGGTTGTCCGCCATATGTATCCTCATGCAAATATCCCCGTTTTACAAATAAGTATTGATTATGGCAGGGACATGTCCTATCATTACGAACTTGCCAAACAATTAAGAGATCTCCGCAAAAAAGGAGTATTAATCATTGGTTCTGGCAACATTGTACATAATTTACGAATGGTGGTTTGGGACAAACTCAACACCCCTAATTATGCCTATGATTGGGCTAGAGAAATTAATGAAAAAATTAAAACCCTAATCTTAAAAGATGACCATCAAGCCCTCATTCATTATGAGAAATTAGGGAAGGATGCCCTGTTAGCCATCCCAACTCCAGACCACTATATCCCCTTGCTTTACACACTCGGGTTAAAAGTAGCAAATGAAAAAGTTCATCTATTTAATGATATGGCGGTCGGTGGTTCTTTGACAATGACCTCAATAAAAATTGGATAAAAAAAGCCGGTTTCCACCGGCTTTTTAATTTTATTTTGAGGACAAATCTGGTTGAAGCGTCATGAATACAGTTTCGCTTTCAACTACATAATTTCGCATAATTGCAATGTCTCTTTCATAAGAGCCTTTTCCATATAATTCTTCATAAGAAGTCTTAAGTTTGGAAGGCTCGTCCAGCTCTTTCCAGCCATTTGGAAACCTTCTAGAAAAAACCAAGCGAGGCGCGCCTGAAGTTTGATAGCTTGCAACTTTTATTCCGGCCTTATCCCATGCCTTTGGTAATCGTTTAATGACATCCCAAAACTCCTGAGCAGGCGCATATTTTAGGGTAAGTAAATTAGATCGGATTTTCGAAGAACGCTCTTCAACAGACGAATTACTATATTCGGGTTGATAAATTAAAATATCTCCACCTGTTACACCCTCAATATGTGGTGAAACATTCGCATAAAAATCGTTTGCTGCCTCAGAATTGGTAGGCATAGCGCTTATCTCATCTTTTTCAGCCCAAGATTTACCAATATTGAAGAGAACCATTACTTCGTTGTGATGACTACCTCCTACCAAATTAAAAGCTGCCCAAGCATATGGGCCTCCGGCTTTCCTAAATTTAGCAACATGGGTTTTAAGGGCATCATTAAAGGCCGAACGATGACCAATTTTAATTTTGTAGTATTGGAAATTGGTTGTTTTAGCTTGACTCATGCCTACGAAAACAGAGAGACAAAAAGCTAATAAAAGACTACATTTTTTCATAATTAGATTGATGTTGGTTTAAATAAAACATGCTCCCAATTTCAATAAATTAATTGGGCCTAGATTTTAAACACTAGACAATTTTTGTCTAAAAAAATCTATTTTTTGTCCATTTTTATTTAACTTAGGTTAAATACCTTGTTCAAACATAAATTATATCAATGTACGATTACGTACCCTATTTGTCATTTCTTGCCAGTGGAATTGGCATTTTATTCATTGTTTACCTTTTGATTCGCTTCAATCAATACCCAAAATCGTATTGGCTCGTTGGTGTGATATTTTCAGTAGTCTATATGGAATTTTATATCTATGGACTTACTTCAAAGCATATCTATCAAATGCTTTTTCTTTTTCGCTCCTCAAATATTTTTCGAGCCTTTCTACCAGTTTTATTACTTTTTTATGTTAGAGGGATGCTTTTCCCAAAGTCCAAAATCAACAAATGGGATTACCTTCATTTTGTTTTTCCCCTATTGGTAATAATTGGTCTTTTACCCGATTTATTATTAAGCAATGCAGAAAAAACAAACATTTTGGACAATTATTATAAGCATAATAATTTTTTATTGATGCGAAAGGCTGGATTAATTCCTCCAGGGATTTTACAACCAGTATCTATCGTGATGGGGCTAATATATGGCGGAGTTTCTCTAACCCTAGTATATTCAGCTCAAAAAAAATTTGGGAAATCATACATTTACCTTAACAAACAAAACTTACTTTGGCTTAAATTATTAAGCCTGACTATATTTCTTTACTTCGGTTTACAATTATATCAAAACTTGAATCTATTCATGAATCACAGTTTTAATCCTCCTTCTCAAATAATGAAGTGCATGATCGGTATATTATTGTTTTCCTATTTTATTGGAACTCCAAATATTCAAGAAAATATGGATGGATGCATTCTTCCTTCCCTCGAATCCAATGCCCCACTGATTCCGTCCGTCGATTCGATCTTCCCTCAATTACTTCAAGAATACACGCTTGATAAGCAAGGTCAAGAATTAATCCGACTTATTGAAGATTCTAAGTGTTATTTGCAAGAAGCTTGTGACTTACAAGTAGTTGCAAAAATTGTCGACTTATCCCCTCAAAAACTCTCTTCACAAATAAAAAAATATCTTGGGATTTCTTTTACTGAATACATAAATCGATTGAAAATTTATCATTTTTTGACTCACGTCAATCAATTTAATCACTATACCTTAGAGGCAAATATTTATCAAAGTGGCTTTAAAAATCGTTCTACTTTTTATGCAGCCTTTAAGAAATATGTAGGTGTTAATCCAAGTTTTTATTTGAAAGAAATATCTAAGAATTAATCCGTTATTTCTTTAATCAATTTGGCTGGAACTCCCCCAACTATTACGTTAGCAGGTACATCTTTGGTTACCACAGCACCTGCCGCAACAATGGAATTTTCTCCAATAATAACCCCTGGTAAAATGGTTGCACCTGCCCCAATCCATACATTTCTTTTTATATGGATGGACTTTAAATCCAAATGCTTACGAGCATTTGGGTCAACCGGATGATTCTCGGTAATTAAGTTCACCTTTGGACCAATCAATACATCATCGTCAATGGTAATTCCTCCTAAATCTAGAAATGAACATCCATGGTTTATAAAAACGTTTTCACCTATCGTAATATGTTTTCCAAAATTGGTAAAAAATGGAACAAAAATTGTTGTATTTGAACTTATTGCTTTACCTATAATTTCAGACAAAATTTGCCTTATTTCTTCAATTGATTCACTTATGTTTAATTGTGCAGATAATCGAATAGTCCGATTTACCCCCTCCCAAAGTTTTTCCATACCTGGTTCGGTATTTTTAATAACTCCACCAGCCTTCATTTTATCAAAAATGTCCATTTTATCTTACACTATACCGATTCAACATACGCCTTAAAGTTATTCAAAATAGCTTGCCAACCTTGTTGCTGCATTTCCACCGGATTTTGATTTTCGGGATCAAAAATTTCTGTGACCAAAACCCCTGATTCTGACTCTTCAAATAATACCTCCATTTCCCGACCGTCTCCAAGCATTATTTTTAGGTATTTTTCTGTTACTATTTCCTGATAAGTTCCCCAAAAATCAAATGAAAAACTTCCATCTCTAGCAGCCATTTGATAATGAAATTCCCCTCCAATCTTAAATTCACTGCTGGCATCAGGACAAAACCAAGACTCATGCGCAAAGTTCCAATGTTGAACATGTTCTACTTGAGTCCATTTTTCCCAAACACTAATAAGTGGTTTATGAATAGTTACAGATACCGTAATCTTTGACATACTTTTTATTTTTTTAATTTACTAAATTTAAAATTTCCTCGGTAAGATAACAACAAATAGGCCGACACCTCATTAATTGAATTATTAAAATCACGATAAGGCGAGATCCTTACATTCATCATTAATTGTGGAATGATTTCTTTTTCGTATCCAATATTTACCAACAATAACTCTCTGTTGGGTTCAGTGTAGTTGGTTTGATAAAAAATACTTGAAACGCTTTCATATAATTGTCCGCCTTTGGCACTAACAAAATGATGCCCATTCCAATAACTGGCAGATAAAAATACGTTCCATTTCGTTTGAAGAAAAGAGTTCCATAAAATTCCATGTCCTTTGTTGTATGGATGTACATTTTCAGCCTCCATGATTCCATGGCCTACATAATACCCATCTGTTCGGAACTGCTGTAACCAATGAGAGTTACTCGGATTATTCCACTCAAACCATAAGCCTTGCGCATAATTAATTGTACTTGTAATCGGAACTGGTACCGTATTCAACTGCCCGCCTTTATGCGCTAAAATAATTTGGCTGGGTGCCACTAATTTCCAAGATTTATTTTTTGAAAAAAGATTAATTTTTGAAGATAAACCGCCTGTTAACTTTTCCGGATTTGTGTCATTTATCAATTGCCTACGCTCCCAGTCTAACCATAGGTCTAACCATAGGTTTTTATTGTTAATTTTATATTGAATCCCTTCCTCATGCGGATGTTCATATACCTGATCATAATGCATTAAAGGTTCGATTAAGCGATGATTTTGATGACCCTCTAACATTCCAAATAAGAAACGAGAATTATTCTTTTTATATTCAAATGAAAAAAATGGTATCGTTCTATTTAAATCTAAATCCCCGAACTCCTTTTGGAAAAAAGCTCCAATCTGAAATTTAATCTGCTGATGTGGTTGTAAGGTTAGTCGAGCGTCATGCCAAGTGCCGAAGGCCGTCCATCCGGTTTGAATATTGTTGTAATATTCAAAATCCCTAAGATAAAAAAGGTTTTGATAGGTAAACGAAACCGAATTACTGTCGCTGGGAAGAACCGGCCGTTCAAAAAGCATGGCTTTCGAAATATATTGTCCGTTTACAAGAAAGGAGCAACTGATAAGATAAAATAGAAAGCAATAAAAATGCTTTTTCATGTAGGGTTTAAATGCATTACGAAGATGTAAAAAAAAAGGGACTATATTTAGAAATAATTTAAATTTATATCTAAAATTTTAGAAAAAAATGCAAAATGTTTTTATAAAAAAGGCAGACATCGAAACGCTAGATTTACTTCAAGCAATTGCTAAAGAAACATTTTATGAAACATTTTCTGCCGAAAATTCGGCAGAAAATATGCAATCTTATTTGGAAGAAAAATTTTCAATCCAACAATTAAATTTAGAGCTCAACAACCCCTATTCCTCCTTTTATATAGCCTATTTCCACGATCTTACTATTGGCTATTTAAAAATAAATGAGGCGGATGCTCAAACCGAAAAGCAAGTAGGTGCAAGTTTAGAGATTGAAAGAATTTATGTGTTAAAGGCTTTTCAAGGACAAAAAATTGGTCAATTACTTTATGAAAAAGCCTTAGAAATCGCAAAGGAAAAACAAGTAGAATATGTTTGGCTTGGTGTTTGGGAGGAAAATAAACGCGCCATACAATTTTATCAAAAACATGGATTTGAAATTTTTGACCACCATATTTTTGTTTTAGGAGAAGACCAGCAAACAGACCTATTGATGAAAAAAACCTTGTAAAATACTTCTAAGGTTTGGCATAAGGCAAGCGATCAATTCGTTGGGTGCGATGATAACTATCAAGTCCTGAACAAGAAATTGTGCCTGCTTTTTCAATGTCCAAATAACCGTCTTCATGTAAACATTCTTCTGGGTAATGAATTTGTTCAATTTGACCAATAATCATCATCGTTTGATTAATGCTTAAATCAATCTTTTCTTTAAATTGTATGCCAAGCTGCACATTACTTTCTTGAACAAATGGTGCCTTGAAGTTGTATTTGTATTCACAATTCAAACCTGTTGCATCAAATTCCGATACTTCTTTTGGATAACGTGCAGAGGTTTGGTGAGCCTTTTCGAAAATTGTTTCATTTACATGATTAATTGTATAAAATCCTGTAGATAAAATATTTGATAGGGTATGTCTATCCACAGAGTCTGGCCGCATAATAAAACTAATTAAGGGCGGATTGGCTCCAATATGTACAATAGAGCTGAAAATTGCCAAATTTGTATTTCCTTGTAAATCACATGTTCCAATTAAACCAATACTTTTAAACCCACCGACACTATTGATAAAGTGGGCCCGTTTACGCAATTCCAATTGCATAATTTCTTCCAATTGAATACAAGTTTTCATTTTCTTCTTAATTTTAATCAAAGATACAGCTTCACACGTTTAATTTATCAACATGAAAAATGTAAAAAAAGAAAACTTACCCAGCAAAATATGTTTGGTTTGTCAACGGCCTTTTACTTGGAGAAAAAAATGGGAACGCTGTTGGGAAGATGTTAAATACTGCAGCGACGCCTGCAGAAGAAATAAAAACACTTAAAACCTATGAAACTACGAGCCATTTCTATTGTGGTATTAATTGCCTATTTCGCCTTGTTAATTAAAATCATGATTTTAAAGGACCTTGATACCATCCATGTGGGTCACATGATGTTCAATTTTGGGGGAACCCAGGCCCGTCCGGCAAACTTGACTCCATTTGCCACTATTTTGCCTTATTTGATGGGAGAAAAAGGATTTTTAATTGGTGCAATCAATATTTTAGGCAACATTTTTTTATTGGTTCCTATTGGTTTCTTTATGCCCCTGGCTGCTCCAAAAGTGCATTGGAAATCCATTTTACTCTTTGGAATTTTATTGGCCTTGTTTATTGAAGTATCGCAAGTCTTTTTTCAGGTTGGCATTTTCGACATCGATGATGTCCTATTAAATGCAGTCGGATTACTTTCGGGATTTTGGATATTTCATTCGTTATCGATATTTGGCTCAAAAAATTTGGCATGGTCATCCATCATCGGATTTATTTTACTGATGGTCTATGTAGGAACCCCTCTTCAAAAGCATCTTCCCCTCTTACCCCTTGGATTTGAAAAAGGAGGTCCTCTTTCCCATAAAAATGAATTGCATCCCCTTTCCAAAGAAAATAAGCACCTAAATGCCAATGATCCTTGCGGTGGAACTGGAGGCATTGGGGTTATTTCCGAACTAAAAGCAAACTTCCTTATTTTACATTCTAAAAAGGATGGAAAATTAATTCGTGTACATTTTACTCCTTCAACCGAATTCAAAAGCGCTAAAGGCATCATTCATTTCAAAGACCTACAGGTAGGCAATGCATTAACCCTCATCGGTGGACCCGATGGACCTAGTAGCTTTTTGGCAGATTTTGTTTTGGTGTGTAACTGAAGAACAGAAGAATCGGAAGAACAACTTTAAATACATTCTTCCGTTTCATTCGATTCTTTCGATTCTTCCGATTCATAAATTCATAGATTCATAATTTCTTAATTTCATACAATTTTGTATATTTAAAAGAAATTTTTGACCTATTAGACGATGAATCCAAAAATGCCACGCAGAAAATTCTTGCAGGCAAGCAGCCTGTTTGCGGCTAGTTCGATTATTCCATCCAATTCTATGAATAAAAAGAATCAAAAACCTGGAGATATCATTCTTGGACACAACTCACATACCTATAAAGTAATTCCGAATTGGGGTTTATTAGACAGTGGCAAAAACCCAGTAAATGATTGCCATGAAATGGTTGAAGATGCAAAAGGTAGATTATTCCTTTTGACCAACGAGACCAAAAACAATGTACTCATTTATGATAAATCCGGAAAATTATTAGATAGTTGGGGACACTCCTATCCTGGTGCACATGGACTCACCTTGGTAAACGAAGGTGCAGAACAATTTCTACTCATTTGTGACAATAACCGCCACCAGGTCATCAAAACAGACCTACTGGGGAAAGAAATTTTTAAAATTGATTATCCAAAAGAAACGGGAGTATATGAACACCCTCATCAGTTTGTCCCAACAGAAACAGCTGTTAATCCCAAAAATGGCGACATTTATGTTGCAGACGGCTATGGAGCTAATTACATCATTCAATACGACTCAAAAGGAAACTACATCCGACATTTTGGTGGAAAAACAGATGGGTATGCCAACGAACTTTTTAATTGTTGTCATGGCGTTTTGGTAGACACTCGTGATGCAAAAAACTGGACCTTGTTGATTACAGATCGAGTGAATAATAGTTTAAAAAGATTCACTCTTGAAGGAAAATTCATTGAACGTTATCATTACCCAGGTTCATTTATTTGTCGACCTGTACTTCATGGCGATTATATTTTAGCAGCCTGTTTTAGAAGTACCGACCAATCTTTAGTGGGTTCGGGATATATTCAAATTATCGATAAAAATATGAAAGTGGTTTCAACGCCTGGGGGCTCAGCTCCAAATTACCAAAATGGCGTACTGCAAGCCCAACATAAAGAAGACGAGCATAAGGTGTTTATTCATCCGCATGATGTGTATGCAGATTCAGACGAAAACATTTATGTTCCTCAATGGGCTTCAAATAAAACCTATCCCATCAAATTAGAAAGAATATAAATGACGAAAATCATCAAATTTGGTCTAGTAATTGCCGTATGCATCATTGGTGGCTATTTTTACCTAAGCCCATCAGAAGGTGCATCCGAAAATACCCTACCAGATGTGGTGGATTATAATTATCACATCCGTCCAATTTTATCAGACAGATGTTTTAAATGCCATGGCCCCGACGCCAACAAAAGAAAAGCAAACCTTCGCTTAGATACTCCAGAGGGGGCCTATGCTGCCTTCAAAGATAACAAAGCTATGCATGCGCTAGTACCGGGCAATCCAGAAGCCTCTGATGCCTTCATGCGATTAATTACTAAAGATACTTCTTTACGAATGCCTCCGCTTAATTCAAACTTGAGTGTTTCGAAACACGAAATCGAATTAATTGAAAAATGGATCAAGCAGGGCGCTGTTTACAAGCCACACTGGGCATTTATTAAGCCCATCAAACCCAAACTCCCTGAGGCTGACGATGATTGGGTTCGCAACCCAATCGATTATTTTACCTTTGCAAAAATGCAAGAAAAAGGCCTTTCCCCTAGCGAAGAGGCTAATAAAGAACAATTGTTAAAACGTGTAAGTCTAGATCTTACCGGACTGCCACCTAGCCTTGAGATGCAAGAGCGATTCTTGAAAGACGAAAGCCCAAATGCCTATGAAAAAATGGTCAATGAGCTGCTGGCAAGCAAGCATTATGGAGAAAAAATGGCTACCCCTTGGCTCGATTTGGCTCGGTATGCTGATTCACATGGTTACCAAGACGATGGACTCCGTACCATGTGGCCTTGGCGCGACTGGGTGATTCATGCCTTCAATTCCAATTACTCCTATGCCAAATTCCTTACTTGGCAATTAGCAGGGGATTTATTGCCGAATCCAAACAAAGAAATGTTGTTGGCTACTGGTTTTAATCGAAACCATAAAATCACCCAAGAAGGGGGTGTCATTGATGAAGAATACCGCGTAGAATACGTAAACGATCGCACAAATACGTTTTCCAAATCGTTTTTAGCCCTAACTTTTGAGTGTGCTCGTTGCCACGACCACAAATACGACCCTATTTCACAAAAAGACTATTATAGCACCTTTGCCTTTTTTAATCAAGTTCCGGAAAAAGGCCTGTTTGGAACCATAGATGCCTCTTTTGCCGATCCGCCCAATATGCGAATTTCTAGTAAAGATGTTCAATCCATTTTACGATTTATAAACAAAAAAGACACTACTTCGGTAGATGTTATGGTGATGGCCGATTCTATCCGCCGCAGACCAACCTATGTTCTTTCAAGAGGAAATTATGATATGCATGGTGAAATTGTTGAGCCAGGTATTCCAAAAAGTATCTTACCATTTTCTTCTCAAAAATATGGTTCCAACAGGTTAGGGCTAGCCAAATGGTTGATTGACCCCAATAATCCATTAACGGCAAGAGTTTTTGTCAATCGAATCTGGGCGCAATTTTTCGGAAGAGGAATTGTAAAAACGGTGGGCGACTTTGGCATGCAAGGAGAATTACCCAGTCATCCAGAATTACTCGATTGGCTAGCCGTGGATTTTCAACAACATGGCTGGAACATCAAGCGTTTAGTAAAACAATTGGTGATGTCTGCCACCTACCGCCAATCTTCAAGCTTAAGCAAAAATGCCTTAAAAACCGATCCAGAAAATATCTATTTGTCTCGCATGTCACGGATTCGCATCCCTGCAGAACAAATTAGAGATCAAGTATTGGCCTCTTCAGGACTTTTAAATAGAGAAATAGGGGGGCCAAGCGTAAAAACGTATCAACCAAAAGGTTTGTGGGAAGTTGCTACTTCGGGCAGAGGTTCACTCATGAATTACATACAAGATCATAACCAAGACCTTTACCGCAGAGGGATGTATGTGTTTATCAAACGCACTGTTCCTCCACCAAGCATGTTAATATTTGATGCCAGCAATCGAGATCAATGCGAAGTACAAAGAGGTAGAACCAACACCCCTTTACAAGCCTTGGTAATGATGAATGACCCACACGTATTGGAAAGTGCACGAATTTTATCTAGTGCCTTAAGCCAAGAAAAAAACTCCTTAGAAGATAAAATACGCATTTCCTTTCGAAAAATAATTTGCCGAAACCCAAGCAAAAAAGAAATGGATTTACTCACCCATTACTTTCAAGAAGAAGAAAATTCGTTTAAAAAATCTCCTAAAAAAATCGATAAATTAATGCAAATAGGGGAATACAAAAGGGGGAAAGCTAGCAATACAAGCTCCACGGCAGCTTTAATGCTTACCATTCAGTTAATTTATAACATGGAAGAAGCCATCATGCGTGTTTGATATGGAAAATGAATTTCTAAAAAATCGACTCAATATTACTCGAAGACATTTCTTCGGGCAGGCTGCAGCTGGCATCGGTGGACTGGCTCTGGGATCTTTGTTAGTACCCGATTTATTCAAAAGCGATACGAATAACCAATCTATCCCATTAGGTTTGGCGCACTTTGCGCCAAAAGCTAAACGCATCATCTATTTGTGTCAAAACGGCGCGCCCTCTCAATATGAAAGTTTTGACTATAAGCCCTTGCTCAATAAAATGGCAGGTAGCGATTTGCCAGAATCGATTCGCGGAGGACAAAGGCTTACGGGAATGACAGCCTCACAAGATAAATTTCCGCTCGTGGGTTCATTCTACAATTTCAAACAATATGGACAATCGGGTGCCTATGTGAGCGATTTGTTTCCTCACATTGGGGCAATTGCCGATGATCTTTGCATCATTCGCACCATGAACACCGATGCCATTAATCACGACCCAGCACTTACCTTTCTACAAACAGGGGCACAAGTAGGCAATCGACCTAGCATGGGCGCATGGATGTCCTATGGATTGGGTAGCGAAAACAAAAATCTACCCGCCTTTTGTGTCTTACTCTCTAGGGGGCGAGGCAATGGTCAAGGGGTATATTCAAAATTATGGACCAATGGTTTTTTAGATTCTACTCACCAAGGTGTTGTATTTAGCAGTTCAGAGGACCCCATTTTGTATTTAAATGACGTGGATGGCATTGATAAGGCCGGCAGAAGAAGGATGCTGGATCAGTTAGCGGAGCTCAATCAAGAAGGATTTCAAGACAACCATGACCCTGAGGTAGAAGCAAAAGTTCAACAATATGAAATGGCCTATCGCATGCAAACCGCCGTACCTGAGTTAACCGATTTATCCAAAGAACCCGACCATATTATTAAAATGTATGGTCCCGAGTGTTTGGTACCTGGTACCTATGCAGCCAACGCCTTATTAGCACGAAAACTTTCTGAATCAGGTGTTCGATTTGTTCAACTTTATCATCAAGGCTGGGATTCTCATGGCAATTTGCCTAAAGAAATGGCCATGCAAGCCCAAGATGTGGATCGCTCTTCAGCCGCATTAATAACAGATTTAAAGCAAAGAGGCCTATTAGATGAGACCTTAGTGATATGGGGCGGAGAATTTGGACGTACTAATTATTGTCAAGGCACTTATACCCTCGATAATTATGGAAGAGATCATCACCCGAGAGCCTATAGTATATTTATGGCTGGTGGCGGGGTAAAACCCGGCACGGTGTACGGAGAAACCGACGAATTTGGCTACAATGTAATCAAAGATCCCGTGCATATTCACGATTTTCATGCAACCGTCCAGCATTTAATGGGGATAAATCACGAACAATTAACCTTCAAGCATTTAGGGAGAAGATATCGCTTAACAGATGTCGCAGGAAAGGTTTTACCCGGAATTTTGGCCTAATATGAAACAATTTGAAAAAGTAGGATCATTTGTTCTTTGGCTTCTACAAGGCCTCCTGGTAACGCTTTTACTATTCCAGGAACAATTTGAACTTCCGATATTTGGCATTGGACATTTACACCCCCTTTTATTACATCTTCCAATTGGATTCGGTGTTGTTTTAGTGCTATTTAGTTTGATTAAGAACCAAGTAAATCAAGGCGATGACATATTCCGACCTCTATTAATTTCGACCGCGCTGTTTTCTAGTGCAACAGCCATTTTAGGACTCTTTTTAGCGAAAGAAGGCTCTTATGATTCGTCCCAAGTCCTTTTCCACCAATGGTCTGGAATTGCCGTTTCGTTTTTATATTTCGCATGGACTCTCTGGCAACAAAACGTACTTATTTTTGCCTTAATTGGGCTACTTACCTTGATTTTCGCCGGGCATACGGGAGCAAGTATTACACATGGAGAAGACTACTTGACATTTGGGAAGGAGGCCCAAGAAATTACCCCAACATCCCTGGTGTTTGAATCAATGGTACAACCCATTTTAAACGCAAAGTGCGAATCGTGCCATAATGATCAGAAGTCGAAAGGTGGACTCAAAATGAACAGCTTAGCAAACCTCTTGAAAGGTGGTAAAAACGGGCCCATTTGGAAACCTGGTGATCTGAATAGTCATTTACTTCAACGCATTCATTTACCCCTAAGTGATAAAAAGCATATGCCACCTGCTGGCAAAGCGCAGTTAACAGAAAACGAGCAAATGATTCTCCAAATTTGGATCAAAGAAGGGGCGAATGTAGTAAAAAAAGTTGGCGAAATGAGCGCCGCATTTCAACAGCTTGTTTCCTTAAAGTCGCCAACAAAGCAAGAAAAATCTTACGACTTTCAAGCTGCTTCATCAGCAAGTCTTGAAGCGGTTAATACGCCCTTTTGTACGGTTTATCCAATTGCTTATGAATCTCCCGCACTTCAGGCAGATTTTTTTGTAGCAGCCAAATTTGATCTAAAAGCACTAGAAAATTTACAAAAAATAGACAAACAATTAATTGGACTAAATCTAAATAAAATGCCTGTTTCTGATACAGAAATAGGGATTATTGCACAATTTAAAGCACTTGAAAAGTTGATTTTAAATGGTACTCAACTAAGCGATAAGGGATTGTTGACGCTGACCGACTTGCCCAATTTAGAAGAAATTTCTTTGGCAAGTACCTCAATAAGTTCCATTGGTATTGAAGGCTTTTTGAAGACCTCGAAAAAAATTAAAAAAATCTATTTGTGGAATACGAAGATTGAGGCACAACAAATGAATGCCTTAAAAAATCTCTTCCCAAAAGTTCAGTTCGAATTCGGATTTGCGCCAAACAGTGAAATTCTGCAAATAAATCCACCCATTTTGGTGAATGAGCGATTGTTTTTGAAGCCTAAAGAATCACTTCGTTTCAAACACACCATCAAGGATGTCTTGTTTAGATATACCCTGAACGATTCGCTACCAGATAGTCTTTCTGGCCCAGCAACAAAGTCCATTGTTCCTATTCAGCAGTTTACCAAAGTCCGCATTCGAGCCACCAAGCCTGGATGGAATGCCAGTAATCCAATTGACCTAAAAGTGTATAAATCAAATTTTATTCCACAAAAAATCGAATTATTGAGCCCGCCAGCTGCAAATTATCCGGCTCATGGAGGCATGAGTTTAATGGATTTTGAACAAGGATTACGCGAAATCAAGGGTGTTCCAAATTTAACCTGGCTAGGATTCAAAGAAGGCGATTTAGATGCCTTGGCAAGCTTTGCGCTTGCCACTAAAATTAATGGCATAACACTTTCATATTTAGAAAAGACCGATTCTGAAGTCTTTCCCCCAAGTTTAATTGAAATTTATGCAGGAAACGATCGAAATCATTTACAATTAATTTCGAAAACCATTCCGACCATGCCCAAAGAGCGCAATGGCTATACTGCGAAAGCAATTAACCTCCCCCTTCAAACAAAAGCTTTTAGCTTTTATCGAATAAAAGCCTACCGACTCAAAAAAATGCCTTCATTTGTAGACAACAAAGGAAAAGGAGCCTGGCTTAAGGTAGATGA
>JACCDQ011627328.1_pt1 | contig 17968 bp, 23 predicted proteins | sample 7446031 | NCBI WGS metagenome assembly JACCDQ01 (sample SAMN15323442, study PRJNA562643) | freshwater metagenome | isolation source: river surface water | place: USA:Blue River Watershed | collected 2017-08-17
CCAGGAATTTCCCAACGCAACCCGCACTGCATACACTGAGCGAAATTATACACACAGCTAGTCTATGGCGAGTGGTGGTGAAATGCGACTAAACCTGCCCTCAAAGTTGAAATTCAACAAACCAGTCTGGCCGTGACGATTCTTCGCAACGGCTATCTCCATCACATTCAAATCCCAAGAACCACGACTACCATGCCCCATACGGCGATGCAACAACATCACAACATCAGCATCCTGCTCAATCGAACCAGAATCACGCAAGTCAGCCATAATCGGCGTATCATCCTTACGATTCTCAATAGCACGATTCAACTGAGCCAACGCAATCACAGGAACATTGAAATCCTTAGCCATACCCTTCAACGCACCAGAAACAGCCGTCATAGCCTCATAGCGTGAACGACCAGAATTAGCTTCACTAATCAAACCAAGATAATCAATCACAATAGCCTTCAACGAACCACCATTACGGATAATCGCACGACAATAATTACGAATACCAGACAAAGACTGACCAGCTCTATCGTTAATCGCTAAAGGCTTCGTCAACTTATGACGATACTTGTCAATCAGTTCACGCTCCTTAGCAGACAGCTCCTTGCGGTCAATACGGCCAATATCCAAATCAAAAGTCTGCGAAATAACACGATTCAACAACTCACGCTTAGACATTTCCAGCGAGAAAAACGCTACCGAACCAGCCTGCTCATTCTCAGGCAACTCAACCTTGCTGCGAGACAAACCCAACGCAATCTGCAAACCAACCACAGTCTTACCAACCGCAGGGCGAGCACCAATCACATACAAAGCCCCTTTACGAAAACCATTCAACAAATCATCCAAAGGCTTCAACCCAGAAGTCGAATTAGATTCCTTAGTTTCCAAATATTGCAGCAACGAATCAATGTGCTCAAACATGAACGAAACTTCTTCACCCTGGCGTAACGACTTCAGCCCGTCAAGGTCACGATAAAGCCCTTCAATAAGGGAATCACCCTCAGTATCACCCTTAGAGGCTTCCTGAGCCGTTCTAGCCCCAATCTGAGCCAATCTACGCTTCAACGCAGCATCACGAACCTGCTGAGCATAATACGGGGCAGAAGCAACGCTAGGACAAGCCGAAGTACACTCATACACAAACGAAGTCAACTGAGGCAACGCCGAAGTAACAATCACCGAATCAATAACACGATTCTCAGCAAACGCCTCAGCCAAAAACGACCAAACCTTAGAAGCACGAGCATCATAAAACTCGTCAGCAGTCAAACGACATTCATCAAAAGAAGCTGCACCACCAAGAATCGCTGCACCAATAACAGCCTGCTCCGCAATCATAGTCTCGGCCCAATCTGAGGCAGACCCTCACTCGCAACAACTTTAGACAACGCACCATTAGCAAACTTATCCGCATTACGCATCCAAGTTCTAAAACGAGCAGCCATATCCTTCACTTCCTTCTTTTTTCCGTTAGCCAAATAATAATCAATCATCTTCTCCAGCTCCAAATCCAAATCAGCGTTCGGATATTTAGCAACCAAAGAAGCACGCAGTTCATTAGTCATTTTCCAGTCCTCAGAAAAAGCCGAAGGCGTAGATTTAATATTCTTAATATCTTGGTATTCTTTGTGTTCCATTTCACCATGTTGGGGTTTTAGAACGGGTGTTCTATTTTGGAACGGGTTATCCACAGATTTCTCCACAGGAATTGGGTCGCAAGTAACCCAAGCGTAACCAGCAAAAGTACCATCTTCAGCGTGAGACTGAACATCAGCACGCTTCAAATACCCATACTTTTCAAGCTCTTCAGCAGCAGATTTGATAGTGCCTAGACCAGTACCATTTTGTTTCGCCAAAAGGCGGATGCTCATAGACCAGCCAGACTCATGCGAAAGAATCTGTGCAAGCAATCCAATCGCCTTTAAAGACAGGCGACTATCACGCAACCACGCATTAGGTATCTGCGTAAATTGATTATCAAACGAGTGATGACCCCGAATAATCGGCATAAGTAATCCCCATTTCCTTTCTAACTAAACCAGAGTCCAGCTCCAGTTATCATCCAATAAAACCCATTCCTGACGGCCATGATGCCACACAGGAACATCAGCAGGGTCTTGCCAAGATAAAACCTTCCAACCCTGCCTAATCGCAATCTCAGCCTTTACACGGCTAGCTTCCATCTCAGTATTAGCGAACCAACACAACAAAATCAAATTAGACGGCGTATCCAACTTTTTAGAGCCACCCATGCCACGATTCTTACGATGCTGAACAGTCAACTGCTCAGTAGTGCCACAATGCCAACAAATATCCTGGTCACGCTCACGCAACTTGACCACAACTTTTTTATTCATCACGCATCCTTAATTCAGAAATTGCAGCATACTCAGAACTAATCTCCGAGCCAATAAATTCTCGTTCTAATTTTCTGGCAGCGATTCCAGTAGTTCCTGAACCTAAAAATGGGTCATAAACTAAATCTCCAGGATTAGACCAGGTGATGATATGGTCAGTGGCTAACTGCTCTGGAAATACGGCTGGATGCCCAGTTTTCCCACCGCCTACTGAATAATAAAAAATGTTTGATTTATTTTTTTCGGAATTAGTTATCCTAATATCGGAATCTCGGTGTCGCCTTGATTGATTAGTGTCCATAAGCGTTTTACGCCCACCCCAATCCATAATTTTTCCGCCATTTTTTGTAGGTTCTTTAAGAGGGTTAAATGAAGCTGGTTTTCCCTTAGAAAGAACGAACATAAATTCAAAACACTGTTCATACCTATTATGATTCTGCGGAATTGGATTATTTTTTGCATAAATCATAGTGTCATGCAAATTAAAACCAATTTCCTTGAAATAGAGAGCTTGCCTAAATGAAGTTCCAGATTCGCTACCCTTAACAGTTGCATCACCTACTACCCAAACAACTACTCCACCTGTTTTAATCACTCGCCAAAGTTCTCTAGCGATTGACTCGAAATCAAATGAATAACCATTGTATGTTCTCAAACCATCATACGGCGGGGAAGTCACCACCAAATCAATATGATTATCTGGCATACGAGCCATAGTGTCTAAACAATTTTCGTTATATATCATCTTTCCCCAATTCCTGAAGTTTTATAAGTCAACTCAACCATGCGAGCCTGAGTCTGAATCGAAGTCTGAGCATCCTGCAAAATACGCAACTTAGTCTTAACACGACTCAACTCAGCCACAGCAATATCTAACGACAACTTAATGCTCTCAGTCGCAAGACACGCCAAAGCCTCTCGGTCAACAACAGTACCCTTAGCATCCAACAACGCCTTAGAACGAGCCGTATCATACTCAATACGCAACCTGGCAACCTTCTCTTCAGCAGCAAACAACGCATCAACGCCCTTCGCAGCCTCATGACGAAGGTTCACCAAGTCACGAATAATCGAATCAGGAGTTTGAAAGTCCATCAGCCTTATCCTGAATCTTAGCTAGCACTTCATCAGAAGCCCCAGCACTACGAGCCTTATTCCAAATGAAACGCAGCTCTTCCTTAGTTTTAGCCTTCTCAGACTCAGCCAACCAATCCATGTTAGTTCCTCGCTCTACTTTTTCCATCTCTTCACGAGACGCAGATTTCGCTCCAGTATAGCCCAACGCTTGCAAACAGCGACCACGAGCCGAAGTCTCTGCGTTCTCCAAAGCACTCGTCTGGTTTGCCATACCAGTACCATCCACTTCAAACGCAAAACCCGTAGCAGAGGGCACAGTCTCGTGTAAGTGGCGGAAAGCCATAGCCTTAACCACCCAACGAGTCTTACCAATCTCGCCATCAACCATAACAATCTCGGTCTGAATACGGCCATCTGGAAAGTCTGCCAGAAACTTTTTAATACGACTATCAACTGTGTCATACTGCGACAAATCAAACTTAGCCAACTATTTCTCCTTCACATTAACTAGGAACGGGGCTGCACCATTACGGCCAGCTTGACGCTTCACAAACGCCCGACCCTCAACCAAACCTACCTTAGCGTGACCCATAGAGTCAAGAATCTCCGACTTCAACATCTTCACAAGACCCTCAGTAGTCTCAAAAGCACTCAAAGCGTTCTTATAAGCCGAAGCGATGTTCGGGTCAATCTCAATCTCAGAATCATCAATCTCAGGGTGTAGAGCACGAACACTCTCATAAGTTGAATCAGAACCATCCCAAGTTGGTCGTTCATCATCCTGAATAAGCTGCCAAAAGTTTTCAGCCATACCCAAATCGGCAGACTGCTGGAAATCATCAGCCAACACTTCAAACTCACGATACTTGTTACCACTAAACAGGGCTACAACAATCGCACGCTTGAAACCAAAAATGCGTAGATACCATTGAACCTGAGTCAGATAGTACCGTGGCACACCATCAGAAGTTCCACGCACACCCTCAGCAGGCAAAATCCAGTCATCCGCATAAGCAGCAGTCTTGACCTCAATAATTCCATAACCCTGCTCGTCATGAAACAAAGCGTCAGGGTTAGCGAGCTGCCAAATAGCGTTCGGGTGATGCCAAGTACCAGCTTCACGCCACAACTCAACCCCAGGGTTACGGCGAGCAAACTCGTCAACAATCACAGACTCCAAACGAGAACCCCAATACATTGGCTCGCTTTGACGCAAGTTGTCCTGAATACGGCCAGTCTTTTTGCACCACAAAGTGAAAGCAGACTCCCACTTGTTCAAGCCACAAATAGTGGAAATCTCTGAACCACCAATACCCATAGCTCGTTGCTGATGCCACTCAGGGCTACCATTCTCAAACACACCAATCTGCACAGCAGAAGTGAAACCAGGCTCAAAAACCATTTATTACTCCAATCGTTTTGCGTAACAAACTCTTGTTTGCTACTGTATGACTATACAGCGATGCTGCGACATTGAACAACATGAGTTAGGTAACGATTCGATAACATGAGCAAAGAGAAAAAAGCACGCAACAAACTATTTGCCAAAATAGACGCTCACCAAGACGAAATCCCTTGCCTATACGAAAGCCCAGACCTGTTTGACCCAGACCTACACGGCAACCCGTGGTCAACCGAATACAAGAAAGTAGCAGAAATTGCTAAATCGTTCTGTGCTACCTGCCCAGCGAAAGCCGAATGTTTTGACTACGGATTCAAGTCCTATGCGACAGCTATGGTATGGGGTGGAGCAACACCAGCAGAACTAAGTTACCTACACCGACCAAGCCACCAAAAACTAAGACCCCCCGTAGAAGAACGAGAGGTCTAGTTGAGGAAACAGATTACTTCTGCTTATCCTCTTGATACTTTTGCACAGCATCCCTAGTAGCCTTAGCCACATCATTACGAGACACCTTACCAGCAACAGCAATCGCATAACCAACAGCACCGATAATACCTAGCATCAGCGTAGACCAAGCAATCAAAATACCAGTGAACGGGTCACCAGTAATCAACGCACCCGAACCAGCAGCACCGCCAATAATGAACAGCAACACACCGAACCCACGCCAAACCAAGTCACCGAGGATAAAAGCAATCAGCTTCAAACGCTCTTTCATTATTTACCTACAATCTTTGACCAAGCAACACTATCAATAATACCAGTCGCTACAAGACCATTCTTAGCCTGCCAAACCTTCACAGCAGCCTCAGTCTTAGGTCCAAAAGAACCATCGACAGAAGCCTTTACAGCAGCCTGAACCTTCTTCACATCAGCACCCTTAGAACCAACCTTAATAGGCTTGAAAACAGGCACTACAGGCGTTACAGGCTTCTCAACCGAATGAGCAGGCATAGGTTCAACAGGAGCATCAACAGGAGTTTCCTGGTGAGCTTCAACATTCACCTTTTCCCACTCAATAGCAGCAGCAGTGAACTTCATAGGGTCATAAAAACCCTTACCAGTAGCGAAACCAGCCAAAGGCTGCGACTTCAAATGACCAGCCCAAATCTCCCAATGAAGATGCTTACCAGTAGCAAAACCAGTCTCACCCATACGGCCAACAACAGTGCCAGCCTCAATCTTCTGACCAACCTTAACCTTAATAGAACCCTTAACCATGTGGAAATAAGTCCAAGTAATCTTCTTGCCCATAACAGTAGACTGAACAATCACCTTGTTACCTGCACCATTCGGGTCAGTTGAAGTGCTTACCCCAACAACCTTGCCATCAAAACACGCTTCAAGATAGCTTGGCTCTTTAGCCTGCCAAATGTCTACGCCGTTGTGATGCTTCTTATGACCAGTCTTAGGGTGAATACGCCAACCAAACTTAGAAGTAACCTTCCAATGCTTCTTGTTAACCCCATCAAGAGGATACTGCGACTTAGCCATAATTAACCTTTCAAAATTGAATAAACAGCCATAATAAACCCACCAATACCTGCCGTCATAGCAGTCCATAGAAGGCGAGGAATCCAAGCACGCTCAGCGGAAACAATTTCAAGTTTAGAAACACGCTCAGGCAGGTCAGAAAGCGACTCCAGTTTAGAAGCCAACTGGATTAGCAGCTTGTTAGTTTCTTGCTGCTCCTTATACAAGTCATTAATAGTGACCTTGACATGAGTAGGGTCATTCTGCTGGCTCAACTGCCACCTCAACAATCTCGTGAGTAGAAGGAGTCGTATCAACCATGTCACGCATAGTTTCAGCCGTAGCCAAATCGCTGCACGATACAACGACAGCACCAGAGACAGAATTAATCACATTAAACATTATGGGCCTAGATAAGTTACAGTTAGCGAACAGGGAATAACAGCACCAGTGATGCTCAGCGTAGAACCAGAGGTTTGTGAACCTTGCAAACGAATAGTATTACCAGATGTCAAATAGACACAGCCTGAAACAGCATTGTAGTTAGTTCCAGTTACACCAGCATAAACTCGGTTCATAGCAAACTCTGTATAAACACCTGAAACGCCATACGCCAAAATACAGTCTCGGTTACCAGCAGCACCAGAGGCCCAGTTGATAACGCCATTGATGTTGTACCAGCCAGTATACGGAGCGGTAACGATACCTGAAGATTCAGTAATTCCACGCTCAGTTTTAGCACTAAAAGTCAAAGTGGTTTTAGTAGAAGCACCAGATGCTTGTGCCGTAAGTGCACCTGTCTGCGTTCCAACGAAAGATGGCATTTGACCAGCAACAGGATACCAAGCTGAAGCAGAACCATCCAGATTCATCTGATACTGATTCAAGTCCTGCAAGTGAACGAGCATACCCTCAGCAGGTGCGATAGTAGCAGAAGTTCCAGTACCAATAGCAGTACCAGCAGTACCAATACCAGCAGTGCCAGGGAGCGAAATAACGCTCTGTGACATTAAATAACTGTTCACATTGGCAGCAGTCAAAATTTCAAATGACTGAAAATTCTTTGCACCAGAACCCATAAAAACTCCTAAACTACTACTATTCTAACCTAGAATGTTTGCGTCAAGCACACCAAGAACAGCGTTATCAAGCACAAGTGGTGTGTTGTCTACTGAAGATAGACGGAAAGTGACTGTATGCGATTCAATATCAACTTCGTGCGATACAGCAATAATTCGACCATAAGTTTGAATCTGCTCACCAACACCATTAGGCGTAAAGAAAACAACAATCACATCATCAATGTCAAGGTTCAAAACATCCTGAACATGACCACTAGACAAAGTATTCAGGCGAACAGTGATAGACTCCACACGCAAGTTAGGTAGATAACTGCGGTAAAGAGCTGCGTTAGCTGCCAAAGTTACATCAGCTTCATAAGCGTTCAACAAATCGTTACCGATATCGTAACCACGAATACCATACAAGTCCTGCGAAGTAGTGGCTTCAACAGTAGACGAAGTGGCGGAAGGGTCTGCCGAATCGTAAATAAACTTAGACGCAGCAGTTACTCGGTTATATAGGTTCTCTGAACCATAAACGACCTGGATACCCTCATACGAAATACCTGAACCATCATCGGCAAAAACAATAGGGGTAGGGTTCAGGTTATCTACATCAACAGTCAAAGTTGAAGTAGCCTTACCTGCTACTGGAGCAATAATCGCAACCGAAACACTATCTCCGTAAGGGCCACTGTAAGTAGAACCAAATGTAGTCGAAACTTCGTTGTGAGCTGCTACACGGAAATAGTAAGTCTGACCATTAGTGAGACCAGTATTGTCATAGGTAGTTGCAGTCGTTCCAGTGTTAGATACAACAGTAGTCCAAGTAGCGTTATCGGTGGAACGCTGAATACGATAACCAGTAATCGGGGTCTCACCAGAAATAGTAGATGGAGCAGTCCAAGACAAAGAAGCAGTAGTGCCACTATTAGTAACAGTCAAACCTGTCGGAGCTGCTGGCAGAATATCGTAAGTAATAGTCCAAACAAGTGAAGCTCCAGTAGTGTACGAGGCATCGTTACTAAAGTTAGTTGAGTTACCAGAGTTGCTGTTATCTCTCCAAGTATTACCACTCTTATTAGTGTCCTGACCCCATACGACCAGGTTAGTATCACGCTTCAAAAAACCAACAATATAGTTAGTGTTAGCGTAAACCTGCTTGCTAGTGCTAAGAGTCTTAGTTACTTTAGGCGGAGTAGACGAACCACCATTAGGAAGCGTAAAAGTAGAACTAAACTTTCCATTAGTTCCATCAGTATCCCAAATACCAAACTGTGAACCAGCAGACGAATTGTTGTAACCGCCCACAGCGATAGAAATAGTGCGAACTAGAGCAGGTTTAGCAGTGTTTCCGCTTAGACCTGGAGCATCACGGCCACTAATGTCAGGGAAATCAAAATAGTCACCAATCTTATATGGTGGTCTATTGCCGTTAAAAGGGCTGTTGTTAGTAGTTCCATACGAATACGAAGCGTAAGCCATTAGACACCATCCCAAGCAGAAGTATAAGTATAAACGGCATCATTAGACGGCTTTACAGTGCCATCAAAATAATCACCCAAGTTAGACGATGCCTCAATCAAAACACCATCAACATAAACACTACCAGTAGTCGCCAAAGCCAAACGAGCATAAGTCTTAGAATAGTCAGCTACATAACTAACGCTAATACGAGTCCAATCAGTGCTGTTCACAACAGTAGCCGTAGAACCAGTAGTGCTGAAAGTAGTGCCGTCACTAGACTCCTGAGCCGAAATAGTCACAGTAGGCGTACCAGACGCAGCTTTCACATAACAAGACAAAGTATAAGGAGTCGCAGTAGTCTGCGGATAATCAATAGAAGTAGCAGAAGCCACACTCAAACTAGCCGAACCATAAAGATATTGAGCAGTGCTACGAGTACCAGCAGACCAGAAAGTAGTATCCACCTCAATAGACGGATTCTTACACAAATTCTGGCGAGTATACGAATAAGCAGACCCATACGAGTTATCGTTACGAGTCTTAAAAACAACATTTCCAGCTTTATCAATATATAGACGACCAGCCTCAGACGATTCAATCTTCTGCATATAACCCAGAATGTTGTCGCCAGCAACCAGGCTATCAGCATCTAAAACAGCCTGACCCAACGAAATACGGCGTTTACTACTAGACCAACCAGAAGCATTAAGCACATTACCGAGACGCACAGACGACAACTCAGCACTGTAATCAGTGTCCGCACCATAAGTCTGGTTAGTGAATACGCTAAACGCATCAGAAGCCGAAATAGAAGCCATACTGTCACCATCAAGGGTGTAACTCAAATTCCAGTCATTAATCAAACCAGTAAAAATGTTGATACCATCACGGCTAATACGCAACCCACCCGTAGGCTGAACCTCACCATAAAAAGGCGAACCAGTATAAGTAGGGTCAAAAGCACGAGAACGATTTAACAAATCGACATTAGCTTGACCAGCATTAAAAGGGCCAAGATTGTTTTGCTTACCACGGCTAACAGAAACAGACTTCACATAAGTCGTAATGTCCTGATAAATAAAATCGCCTGAAGTGTTTTTAGAAAAACCAAACTCTACTTTAGTAGTCATTATGCTCTCCAGTTAGAACCAGACTGACGCTCATACGCCTGAATAGCAGCCACAACCGCCTTACCAATCGTAGCACCAGAACCCACACCACCATCAACAGTAATGTTGTATTGATTCGCATACTTAGCCTGAACAGCCTCAGAAGCCACACCAGTAGCCAAAGCACCATACTCAGCATACGAAGCATTAGCCTGGTTCAACAAAGCATCATTACCAGCCAACGCTTTAGCAGCATCCAAACCAGCCACAGGGCCAGCCTTCACAATCTGCATCAACAAATCAGCGTTCAAACCCTTCTGACGCAAATCCTTGATAAGACCAGAGAAGGTACGCATCTTCTCCATCAACTTGCTCATGTTACGAGAAATAGTTGAGCCAGACTTACCCATGCTAGTAATGTCAAAAGCACCCATCAAAGAATCGTGCAAGCTAGCCAGCTCACCCTTGATTTTCTTAATCATGTCTTTGAAAGCGTCAACGACCTTACCCTTTTTGCCACCAGCAGCACCAGCAACACTGTCCATACCCTTGCTAGTGTTGTTTTTCATCTCCTTCAGCATCTTTTCAATTTCCTGCTGAGGAGTTAGCTTCTTCTTGAAGCCTGCACCGCTAATTTCACGGCGAGACGCAAAATAGTCAGTAGATTTAGTGGCAAACACATTGTTAGCACCAGCAACAGCCTTAGCAGCCTGTTCAGCCGTTGAGCTAACCATCAACATATTGTTGCTTACGCTCTGCAACGAGTTGCCGTAAGTGATAGCGTTACCCGAAGCATCAGCCATACTTCCACTCATAGTGTAAGTAGAAGTAGTAGCAGTATCCGTAGCAGCAGTTGAGGTTGTAGAAGCCACAGCAATCGCAGCAATACCAGCAACAACCAGGGCAATCGCAATCGCAATTGCACCCCACGGAGTCAACGCAAAAGCAGCACCCAAAGCAACAGTAGGAGCAACAGCAGCCGTCTCAGCAGCAGCAGTTGCAGTAGTCGCAGCAGCAGCAGCAACCTGACCAGCAGTAACAGCAGCCAAAATAATACGGAACGCAGTAAACGCCGTACCAACACCAGTGATAACAGTGTGCAAAACCTTGAAAGTCAAAATAGCAGTAAGCAGTGGTGCACCAAAATTAGAAAGCACCCACATAATCACATCACCAATAGGTTTAGCAATCTCAGCCATAATAACCATCTGATTGATAATGCCAACAATCTGGTCAGCAAAACCAGAAGCAGAACCAGCAGCAGTCACGAAAAAACCAGAAATAACACTAAACAAAGTCATTAGCGGTGGGCCAACCTTCGCACCCAACTCCTGCATAACCTGAACGAGAGCAGTCATAGGGCCAATAAGCACGCCACCCAACTGTGCCTGCAAATTAGTGAAAGTAGCAGCCAAGCGTTGCTGGCTAACAAACAAAGTGTCGCCGTTACGAGTAAAAGCACCCTGAGCATCAGAAGTAGCCGCAAACAACAACTTCATACGAACAAGCTGCTGTGCGTGTAGCTTCTCCTGCCCAGTAAGTTTACTCAAACCCTGCTGAGCCATCTCAGCATTAACCTGAGCCTGCTTGATAGCAACACCAAACTTCTCAATCGGGTCATACTCACCACGGAACATGGCAGTCATACCAGTCAAGGCTTCCTGCACATCATAACCATAAGTGGCTGCCAGGTCAGCACCCAAAACAACAAGTTCCTTCGTCAGCATCGTGTTTTCCTTGATACTGAAACCAGACTGCTTTAGAACCGAACCCAAGAATGTTGAAGCCTTAGCAGCAGAAGCCGTAGACTGACCAAACGCCACACCACTCTCAGCAAACATCTTCATCTCAGAAGTAGCTTCACCAAAAATCGTAGTCAAACCAGAAAGGTTACGCTCTAGGTCACGAGCAGCATCCGTAGAATTACGGATAAAACCAACACCCTTATCCCACGCCTGCCAAGCACCAAAGCCACCAAGTAGACGCTTAGTGATATCACCAATACGGCTACCCATCTTACCTAGAGAAGCAGCAGCATCCTTAACACCTTTATCGTTAAACCCACTAAGAATATTGAGTCTAATATCGCCAGCCATTACGCTCTCCTTAACATCTGATTAATCTGTTGCACAGCATCATTCACTGCTGCTTCCATCTGAATTTTTGCTTCTGGCAACGCTCTCTCAGCACCAGGATAAACATAACGAGAAGCCTTAGACGCAAGACGAGCAATCATAATGCGACCCTGCCCATTGATGCGGTGCTTACGCTTACCAATATAAGTCTGACCATTAGCCTTATGGTAGGTGTAATCATATTCACGAGTAACACTACGAGCGTTGATATGTGCACCGCTACGGCCAGACATATCAGCCAAAGCCAAAGGAGCAGCAACCGCACGAGCCTGAACAATACCAACAATCGGAATACTCGTTCTCGGAGCTTTCCTACGCTCACGAATAACAACACTCTTCACATCTTTAGACTGATTCATCGTGCGAGACCACGACAAACGACCAACTTTAGTCACCATACCGCTCAAAGGAGCAGTAGAAGGAATATTGCCCTTAATACCACTCACAACAGGGCGAGCAATCTGACGGTAACGCTTACGCAAAGCACGCACCAACTCAGGATTGATTTGACGCATAGTGCGAATAAGCGACTGATACTCTGTAAAAGTCAATACGCCGTAAGCCATCAAACACCACCTCAATCTATTCTACCGAATAAAAGAAACCCCCCAACCGATTGGTCAGGGGGCTTCAATCACTGCTGTTGATTTCTAGCAACTAGATATTTACTCATAGTCCACAACATTCGCTCGTCTAACTTCATAAGCTCACGAGGGCTGATTCCAGTCTCCACAGCCAAAACTGCCAGAAACCAGTGAACCGAGGAATCACCCAGACCCTTTATTTTGGGTCTGCATCACCATAACTAATACCAGCAACCTCGTTAACCCATTCGTCAAACGACTTACCAGTAGCCTTACGGCGGTGCTCAGAACTCCAAGCAAGATAAAGCAGATGCGTTAGCTTTGCAGTTTGTTCCAAACTAGCAATAGACAATTCAAATTCACGCTCAAACGCCACCATGTCGGCTGCGTTAGCAACGATATCCTTTGTTTCGCCATTCTCTAGCTCAATGCGTAGGTTGATTTTCAATTTGTGCTCCTAATTAAGCGGTTGCACGGGTAATAGTACCCGAAGTAGGCCAAGTAACAGAGAAGCCAGCAAGGTCACCGATAGATGCGTTGATTGGCTGGTAGCTGTTAATAAGCACCTGTGCAGTGTACGAAGGGTTAGTGGCCGAAACCGAACCCGAAGTAGGGGTCAGAACAAGCGTACCAACAGTGTTGATTAGAGGCCAGATAGTGGCATCTACTGAACCTGCTGCGAAGTCCTGGTAAAAGTCCAGCTTAGCTGAACCTGAGACGATTCCACCAACAACAGTCTTGAAGGTGTTGCCAAAAGTAGTGGTTTCTACTTCATTAGCGTTAACATCAAGAGTAACCGAGTGAATAGACGGCGAAAGGGCAGTACCATTCAGGGTAATCTTGAAGTCGGTAGCAACGAATTTTGCCATAGCGATTTCTCCTAGTTTGCGTAAACCTGGACAACGAACTCCGCAGCCAGATAGATTGTATCTCCAACAGTGACCTGCCCATACGAGCTAAGTCGAACCACACGACAGTCACTTACGATTCCACCGAGTGTCCTATCTGATTCTACCGCAGTTTTCACACTATAAGTGCCTTGACTGCTGCAATACGAATCAAGAGAGGCTTGTGCGGTGCGGTCAGAAGCACGACCCACCAAAACATTAACATTGAACATCAGCGTATCAAGACCACGACCAAAAGTAGTGTCATAATCTATGCTGGTAGGCTCTATAACAGCCATAGGCGGCTCAGGATTGTCAGGGATGTATGATTTAGTCCTCAACCCTGGAATAGTCGCTAGATTGGTCGCTAAAGCCGTTCTAATAGCCGATACAGTAGTAGCCATTAAGCAAACCCATTCATCTTGCGGTAAGGCTCTAACATACGAGCCACATCAGGGTCTACACGAGACACACGAACAACACCCATGTCACCAAAACCAGCAACACCAAGAGGCGAATCGTTACGCTTGAAAATACGAGCTGCCTGAATCACACAAGCCTGCTTGATAGTTGTTGGAACTTCAGCCCAACCCCAAACACCAGTAACCTTCACCAACGCTTTAGGGCCATCAACAGGGAACAGGTAGTTCCACAAAGCACGCAAACCAGTAATAGGAAACACAATGCCATCAACAGGAGCAGAACCATTTACAGGGTCAACCTGGTAGTCACCATTGTTGTTGCCAGCAGTAGGGTTATTCCAGACAGTAGCGTAAACACCATTAGAAGTGCTAGAAGTAGCGACCTCAGAAACAGACTGAGCATCATCAATAGGGCAGTAATATTCATCTACCGCAGCGAAATAGCGTGACGCAGTACCATTACTGTAAAAAACACGACCACAATAAGCGTCAATGTCACGAGAAGCAGACTCAATAGCAAGCTCAATCAGCGAATCATCCAAAGTATCAGTGATTCTGAGTGACGATTTCACCTGGGCTAGAGTCGCATAGCCATTCGTAATTGCCAAAACAAGCCTTTCGGTAATCCCTTATTCTATTTTACTACTGAAAGACGCTTCTTTATTTCGGTAGAGCTAATCCAATCAGAATAAGGCACGAAACACAAGGCTATTCCACGCTGGTCAAGCCAATCTTGAGTGAAATTCATTTGCTTATGATAGTCACGAGTAGCCCAATCAGAACCTACAACGATAATGTCAGGGTCAACATACTCAATAGCCTCACGACTATTAGCCCCACCAGTGTTAATTACGACTTTATCCACATAGCGACAAGCATCAAGCACAGCAATCCTGTCGTCAAGCGAAATAACAGGCGGTTTGCCCTTATATTCCTCAATGAACTCGTCAGTATTCACTGAAACAGTCACAGAGCCAAGCTCGGCACACCTACGCAAAAACGCTACATGTCCTGAATGGAACAAATCAAAAGTTCCGCCCGTATAAACTCTCAATCCCATCGGTTTGCTCTCCTAACATCTAAATCCCAAGTCCAAGTATTGTCATTAGCTTGATTTTTATCGTTAAACAACTTCATATTAGCCATAAAAGTCTTGTCATTGAAACGCTTATCTAAGGATGCACTATTATCATGGTGCACAATAGCATCAATACGCTTAATGGGAACATCAGCAGCCACGCACCTACGCTCCAAATCGTTATCATCAAAATAGAGCGGATAAAACCTTTCATCATAAAGGCCAACCTTCCTAACCATACCCTCACCGAACACTGGAGCAGACCACTCAGGGTTACACTTCAAAAAGTTCAACGCCTCTGTATCTACTTCAGCAGCAACCTTAGCCAAAGCCCCAGGCTCAAACCAAGCATCATCATTCACCAACACCCAATACGGGGCATAAGGCGTTGACTTTACAATGAGGTTCCAAGCTCCCACCAAGCCAAGCCCATAAGGAACCCGCAACACCCAGAGATTAACCACAAAATCAGGCTTTCGTGGATTCCAACTTGCTTTACCCGAATTATCAACAATAACCAGATGCTCAACAGGGTAATCAATAGAAGCAAGAAGCCTGTCGGCCAAATCAAACTTAGAAACAACAGCAAATCCTAACGCTGGAATCACTTTAGCAGCTTCTTCAAAGCGGGCTTCCAGAAATGCTTATAAACATGGTCTGCACGATATCCCTCAGCAAACTTCAAAGCACGCTCAGAGACCCCACGAGGCCGTTCATACGCCTGCTCCAACGCATCAGCAATACCAGGCACAGACGGAACATTAAACCACGCCTTTTGAGCGTTATCCCACAACGGCTGACCCTCAACAACCCAACCATCACCAACAAGCTCAGGAGACGCAGCAAAATCAGACACAATCACAGGCACACCACACGCCTGAGCCTCAATAGTGCCAACACCAAAACCCTCACCATAAGAAGTGCCCAAATACACATCAAAAGTCGAATAAATGCCAGCCAAATCTTGCTGGGAAATACCATAACGATACGCAACCTGGTCAGCAATAAGCACCTGACTAGGATTAATGCCACAAGCAGTAAGCAAGTCAGTCAGATTCCAGCCACCAAACACGCCAAACATTTCAGAGTGAATGTAAAGCACGGCTTCAGGATGCTTCTTAGCGAAAACGCTGAACGCTAAAATGTTTTCACCAAAAGCCTTACGATGCACGAGGCCAGCAGCCTTATTAGCTGCGTTCATACCTACAACAAACGCATCATCACGCAAACCCAAAAACTCTCTAGCAGGAACGCCCTGAATAGTGTCAGTAGGTTTGAAAACATCTTCAACAGCGTGCGGAATATAAATAGAATCCACTCCATGAGCCTTCAAAGCAGCCTGACCAAACTGAGACATAGCAATAGGAGTCACATTAGGCTTCGCACACCACTCCAAAACCTGCGGTGGCACAGGAGCATGGTCAATAGGAACCCACGAGGCAATATTCAAATCGTCATACTTTTTGCCACGCATAATCCACACATCATAAAGCGTTACAAGCAGACTAGGCTGACCAGGATGCTCCCCAGACCAGTGAGCATGGTTCATAGGAGTAATATCCTGCGAATAAGCCTCAGCCCCACGAGGATACACCTTCACACGCTTACCATGACCAGCATCCCAAGAACCAATAGTCGCTTCCTGACCATAATTGCTCAAAATAGCAACATCATAACCATCCTTCACAAGACGGCTAACAACCTGACCAGTCTGAACACCATAACCAGTAGGTGCATCAGGAGAATTACTAAACCAAGAAATAGTGCCCTTGCCCATTTCATTTCCTTTCGTAGATACTTTCACATTACCTTACCAACAGCAAAAATGGCAAGAAGAAACCCCCAGGCCCTACGCAACCTGGGGGTCTCACCTATAACAAGGCAGCTATTAGCTAGCTCCACCCTTGAAATACTTGATGTGGCTTGACTGAACAAGTGCACCGTCTCCACGCCAGGTGTAACGGAAGGTTACCTGGTCGTTAGCGAACGCATAGTCGTCAGAGCGGTCAAGGCGGATGCCACCAACTTCACGAACCATGTACGAAGCAAGGTCACCAAAAAGAACCGACTTAGCACCAGTAGCAGGAGCAGCCATGTCTGGGTTCTCAAAGATTGGGTAACCAAGAAGCAGGTCGTTCTTGTCAGCCGAAAGAGCAGGGCTGAAAACATAGTTTCCAGCAGTGTCCTTTAGCTTACGAGCGTTAGCGATACCCTGAGCGTTCATCTGGAAACCAGCACCTGGACGCTTGCGAGCAACAGTGTTGACCGAGTAAACAAGGTCAATAAGGTTGTCAGCAGTGAACGCACCCGAAACACCAGTTCCGCCAGTAACAGCCGAACCAGCACCAGTTACGATACCATTTGGCTGAACAGTACCAGTACCAGTGGTTAGAACGCCGTTAACAGTCGAACCAAGACCTACACCAATCTGGTCAGCTAGGAAGCCGAGCAGGTCAACGCCAGAGTCCTCAATTAGTTCACGAGCGATGGTGATAAGTCCACCATACTTCCATGCACCAAGAGTGGTGAAAGCGTTGAAGGTTGGGTCACCCTCAGACAGAGCCGAACCAGCAGCAGTCAGAGTACCAGACGAGTAGGTAGCCTGCGATGGAATCTGAAGGTTCTCTCCACCAGCGGTACGGAGAACAGTCGAAGTCGAAAGCATTGGGCCAGCGAACTTCGCAATTCCGATAATCTGGTCGTAGAACGAGGTTGGGATTGGAGCACCAGTGGTCGAAGGCGACATGGCACGCTGCTCGTTACCGAACTCAAACGAACGAACCTCACCACGAGCTAGGGCACGGATGCGGTCTGCATCTGCGTTGCCACGAACCTCAGCAGCAGGAGCTAGGAAACCCTTAGCAGCCTCAGCAGCACGCTCTTCACGCTCAGCAGTCTTTTTGTACTCTTCAATAA
>JACCDQ011335119.1_pt1 | contig 17967 bp, 20 predicted proteins | sample 7446031 | NCBI WGS metagenome assembly JACCDQ01 (sample SAMN15323442, study PRJNA562643) | freshwater metagenome | isolation source: river surface water | place: USA:Blue River Watershed | collected 2017-08-17
GGCATGGATCGATAGCTTTAACTTCAAGCGCTCACGGATTAGTTGAGCAACACTTGTTAAGAGAGCAGCTAAGTTGCCACCAACCTCATGATTAATAAAAACAGCTACGGCAAAGTAGCGCATTTCTTGGCAGTCAACCCGCTTAGCCAAGTCATCCATGGCACTTTGTATGGTTTTACCAAAGCTAATTTCTTGAAACGTTAACTGGAACTCTGAGCAAATTGGCTCTGGAGATTCCTCAGCCGCCATCTGTAAAGAACTCACAAATGTGTGTCCTGCCTGCATACCTCTGGATATGAAATCTAAAATATTTGGCAACTGTTCTTCCATTAACTCCTGTCGTCGATCAACCAAGTTTTTTAAATATAAAACGGGTAATGCAGCAAAAATAACTGCGCCAATCAATGCAGCAATGAAAGTCGAGCCAATAGCCTTTAGCACCACAAATACGACGACAAAAATGACTCCCATTGATATGACAAATATGTCAGCATCAATATTTAACTTAGCCCTATCTAAGTGCACACTGAGAGCTTGAATCAATTTATATTGATGCAAAAATTCGTGAATGGTATTTCTTTTGCTATCAACCTTAGTCAATTTTGAAGCTAAATGCTGAACATTAATAAATGGTCTTAATTGATGTAATCTGCTATTAACTTTTCTGCTGGCATATCCATAGCGACTGACAATCAACCCTGAAAGAGCCCAAACAAAAACGACCAAACAGGTCATGACTACTACAGCGCTCAACAAAATAAGCAAATTCGACAAAGTTATTCCTTCGCCCTACTAGGGTCAAACAAATAATCAGCCAATGGCACACCCCTAGCCCTCAGCTTATCTGCAAAGTGTGGGCGAATACCTGTGGCATGGAAATACCCAATCACCGACCCATCTGGTGTTACACCAGTTTGCTCAAAGCAAAAGATTTCCTGCATAGTAATCATGTCACCTTCCATACCAGTGACCTCTTGAATACTCATCACCTTCCTACAACCATCACTGAGTCTAGCCACCTGAATAATGACTGATATACCCGAAACAATTTGTTGTCGTAAGGCCTTTTGCATCACATTGACGCCAGCCAAGCCCACCATGTTTTCCAGTCTTGTTAGAGCATCGCGCGCAGTATTGGCATGAATCGTTGTGAGCGAACCTTCATGGCCAGTGTTCATGGCTTGCAACATATCTAAAACTTCAATACCGCGGACCTCGCCAACAATGATGCGATCGGGTCTCATACGCAGTGTATTTTTAACCAAAGATCTTTGACTAATCTCACCCTTACCTTCAATATTGGCGGGTCTAGTTTCAAGGCGAACCACGTGAGGTTGCTGCAACTGAAGTTCTGCAGCATCTTCAATTGTGATGATGCGCTCGTTATCTGGAATATAACCAGTCAAGACATTCAGTAAGGTTGTTTTTCCGCTGCCTGTACCGCCAGAAATCAGCATGTTGGTTTTAACTTTTACCAAAGCGCCAATGACAAGAGCCATCTCATTAGTCATGCTGCCATAGTCAATCAGGTTTTGAACTGTTAATGGCACTTCTGAAAATCGACGAATAGATAGCGCAGGACCATCCAGAGCTAACGGAGGAATAATGGCGTTCACACGAGAACCATCTGGCAACCTAGCATCCACCATTGGGCTAGACTCATCAATTCTTCTGCCAACCCGTTCAACAATTTTTTCTATGACTTTGAGCAAATGCTCATCGCTATCAAATTGAATGTTGGTTTTCTCGAGATGCCCCTTGCGCTCCACATAGATATTTTTGTAGTTATTTACCAAAATATCGGAGACCGTTGAATCTGCAATCAAGGGTTCTAAAGGGCCTAAACCTATGATTTCGTTTTGAATCTCATAAACCAAATGCGCTAAATTGCCTTCGGCAACTACGATGCCATCATCTGCAACAATTTTTTGAATACATGATTTGAGATAGGCTTTAAGCTCAGGATCAGACATTCGATCTACTGCGGCCAAATCGATAGTCTTCAATAAGCGCTCGTTCACCAAAGCTCGTAGTTGAACAGCCCCTTTACGACCACTCTTATCAGCATCAATAGCTCCAGAGTTAACTGGATACTTGGTGAATGTTTTTAATAAATTATCTCGAACTGTCATTATTTAGACCAAATCGATTTGAATAATTTCGTAAAAAAATTAGTTTTGTCGGTTTTCATATCACCACCACTGATGCTTCCAGCAATACCATCAAACATGTGTGCAAGCTCACAACTAGGGTTATGCACTTGCAACGGAGTCCCAGTGTTAGTTGACGCCATGCAATTGACAAAGTCATTAGGAATCACCCACTCCACAGCAGTTTGGAGGGTGTTTTCAACTTTTGATTGAGAAATGGATAAATTTTTATCCATACGGTTGATCATCAAACCAACCTTGCGATCCTCGTAGCCCAACTGGTTAAATAATTGCAATATTTTTGAGGCTGCTCGTATATAAGGAACAACCGGCTGAAATACCAGGTATATCTTGTCAGATCGATCAAGCACCTTCATGGATATGGCATCTATGGTGCGAGGTAAATCCATAATCACATAGTCATAATCTTGAATTGCCACAGTCAATAAGTTGTCAATGTGCTGGGGCTTAATACCTGCAGCCTTATCGGGACTATCGGGTGACTGCAATAAATTAAAGTTTTTATCTACCTGAATGCTTGCTGAGGAGATGATGCTTGAGTCAAGTCCTGTTTGTGCAACTATGTCAACAATCGATGGTCCACCAATGATTTCAGAGAAATAAAAGCCTGCATCTCCGAACTGCATATTTAAATCAATGTATAAAACTTTTAAGTTAAATTTTGTTGCCAAAGAATATCCAATATTCCCCGCAATAAAGGTTGCACCTGCGCCACCCTTGGCTGATATAAAAGATAAGATTTTTCCTCTAGGATGATAGGTTGTTGCTATGTAACGTTTTTTTCTTAAACGCTCAATAGCTTCTATCAATTGCCGACCATCCAAAGGAAAATCAATCACTTCAGAAACGCCAGAACGCATGTAATCAATCAATTTCGCTTCACTGTGATCACTAGTTATTAGTATGACTGCAGGATTGGAATTCTGGCGAACACATGCTGCTACAGTCTTCATATCAGCATCGTTGGCATATTCTGAATCTAAAATTAAGATGTTTGTTGAGTACAAGTCCAGGCGCTCAATGTCCAAATCACCATCTTTTCTTTCAAGGAAAATGAATTGGTCTTGATTCTGGCTTTTTTCTAATGCCTCCTTAGCGGCGGCAAGCATTTTTTGACTACTCAGTATGGCTGCAATTTTCATCTTGAAAAACCTCCAAGATTGTTACCGCCTATTGTGTTGTTAGATGATCCCGCGGGGTATCCCGTATTAACAGGTTTATTCTCAAATGACTTTTCATAGTTATCAATTGAGCTTTTAGCTGCTGCGCCATCCAACCCTTTGGTTCTGATAGCGTTTTGATCAGGGGCATCTGGATTAGCCAACTGAGATTGAATAGCCTGGTTAATCGGCTCACCAAATTTGGGATGAGGCTCCCAAGTAGATTGACATGCCAATAAGACAATGCCACTCATCATTAATAATGAATACTTCAATAAACGCATCAAGCTCATTGTTGGCATTATTTTGAGCCCTCTTTATTTGAATTAACCTCACCCTCAGTTTTTCCATGAATGAAAAATTCTGATGCGCTAGGTGGAATGAAGTTATCTGTTGGTAATGTTGGTTTTTTATTGAGCGGCTTAACAATGTGTGGCGTCACCACAATCATGAGCTCACTTCTATCCGCTTTAAAAGTACTACTTCTAAACAATGCGCCCAGAATGGGTAGGTTTGCCAAGCCTGGAAAGGCGCTGATGATTTCAACAACATTATTTTTAATTAAACCGCCAATAACAAAGCTTTGACCGTCATACAACTGCACAGTTGTTGAAGCTTGGCGTGTGGTGATAGATGGTAAGACCGTTGTCGATGAACCGGCAGTCACAGTAATACCTTGAGTTTGCACTTCAGATACCTGTGGGCTGACCTTCAAATTAATCCGACCTTCTGCTAATACAGTCGGCGTGAATTTAACGCCAACACCATAGTTTTGCGGTTGCAACGTAATCGTGGTACCACCAGTGCCGGTTGATTGCGGAATCGGCAAAAACACAATGCCCCCCGCCAAGAACTCGCCATCCTGACCACTGATAGCCATGATGTTTGGCTCAGCCAATATCTTCACAACACCACTGTTAATTTGTGCCTGCAACCAAGCATTGGCCGAACCAATGGCTCCTGATGCATTAGCAGCAAAGCCAATCGGTGCCGTTGTGCCATTTAACATATTGAATGAGAAGTTAGATCCTTGCACTTGAATGCCCAGTGAATCAGCGACCGATTTATCGATCTCAGCAATTTTTACTTCCAAAAGTACCTGAGGCAGATGATCTGTTGTCATCATATTTAGGACTTTTTTGCCTGTGAATTCTTGAGCAACCAATACAGCCTGCTGCACTCTTGCGGCATCAGATACCTGCCCCATCAAGATTAATGATTCACCGGCAGAGCTCACCTTGATATTTTTTTCATCAGGGAATATTTCTGAAAAAACACTCAAAATTGATTTTGAATCTGCTCCTACACTCACATCAAATGTTGTTAATCGATTTCCGCTGGACCAAATATGAACATTGGTAGACCCCACCTTTTTGCCAATCAAATAAAATTGATTACGGCTAACCACCATCACATCAGCAATCGCTGGGTCACCCACGGAAATTCGGACAATATTTTCTTGAAATGTCTGAATCTTTGATTTACCCATCGAAATGGATAACACTTTGGCAGTCACAGAACTTTCAGCTACTTCAGCATCTTTTGCATCCGTCGCCTGAGGTACAAGAACCATCATTGGCACAGCAATTAAGAGCCCAGCGATGATCAAAGCAGGGGCCCTGTACTTCATCAGATATTTAATTAACATATGCCTCATCATTATTTAAATCCAGACTCGACGCTGACAGCAGTGCCACGTATAACCTGAACACCACTTTCTGTAGACCTACTCGATCTATTTGCTTTTGATTCTTTATTTGCAAGAGCAACTCCAGTTAATTCTTCATCCGCCTGATTCCTTAAAATAAGCGACAAAGATCCTACAGATCTTGCAGAATCAATCGTTTCAGCTTGAGCGGGCGTCACCTCCAAAGTAACTGCATTGACAATCTTTGCCTTGGTCTCATCTTGCAAAATACGATCCTGTGCAACCGCTAAAACTAATATTTTTTCTAAAAGAATTTTTGAATTAGATTGGTCTTTACTATTTTTAGTACTCATTAATACGTCAACGTAATTTCCAGGCATCACAAAACCTGCCACATCTGATATTTCATTGACATTAAGTGTGATGGCTCGCTTACCCTTAGTAATGGCATAAGCCAAACTACCTGTACCACCAAGCAAGTTAAGCATCGGATCAACAATCACTTGGTCAGCGCCTATGTTGACCTTAGTCATGCGACCCAACAAAGGTTCCTTAGTTTGAAATGCGCCAATAGGCACTGATTCTCTAGGCACTTGAATGACTTTTAAGTCATCTGCTGAAATTTCTTTACCAATGGCAATTGGCTTAGCCGCTGAAATAACTGCAATGGCATTTTTGGATTGAGTACCTTTTAGCCAAATGGCAGAAAATATGATCGCAAATAAGCCAACTATCACAGAGCCTATTAGTACAATCATGAGACGATTTTGTGGCATGTGTATTCGCTTATTTAATTTGTAATATGGAAATCAATGTCCCAACGGCAATAGCTAGCGCATAAGGTATTTTTTCTTCTGTGACTCTTGAAGCAAACATATTTGTAATTGTTTTTTTCAATTTTTTTCTTTGTAAAAGATAAGTAATTGCTAATAATCCACCCGCAGCCATGGCATAAATACCTGCCATCAACGTTGCATAGGGCCCTAAGTGCATTCCAATCATTGCCATCAACTTCAAATCACCAGCACCCATCCATGACCTGTAATAGGGGTAAACAAACAATGTCAGCCCCACCAACAAACCAAGCGCTAACTGACCATAGTTAAGATCACCCCACCCCAACCACGTTGCAGCTAGGCTGTACATCACCCCAATGAGAATTAACTCATTGGGTATGGTTTGGGTTCTCAAATCAGAAATGACAGCCCATAACAACAGACATGCCAATGGTAAAAATAAGACTATTGGAATTACTTACCTGCTAGCTTTTAAGTATGCAAGTGACCAGCAATAGCATTAAATAATGCACTCAAATTAGTACCAACTAGCGTCACAGCAACAATAATTGCTAATGCAATCAAAGCCGCAATCAATCCATACTCAATGGCTGTTACGCCTTCTTCACGTTTAATCACACGTACAAATGTTGTTTTAACTTTGTTAATTAGATTACCCATTTTGATTCCTTTCGTTAATTGACCTACAAGTTCAATATATGGGTATAAATTGGATACTTCTACCCAATGACGCACATGCTAAGTTCGCTGCCGAACATTAAATGTTCACGATGGGTGGTTTACTTGACATATGTCAACCTAAAGCTCTACTGAGTAACGTCCCTACTATTTATTCTTCTTCAGAAGGAGAATTTATGACAACCTTCACGCCAACTAGAAGCCCATTAATGAATAACAACCCAATTTTTCTTAAGCAATGCAATAAAATCTTGCAGGCCTTACCTGAAGACGAATGGAATCGTTGGTTTCCTTATTTAGAATTTGTTGACTTAAAAACTGGGCAGTCTTTATACAATCAATCCGGTAGCAACGCCTACATTTACTTCCCGATCACTTGTATCATTTCTTTAATGTGTGAATTAGATGATGGCGCATCAATTGAGTATGGTCATATTGGTAATGAGGGCATGGTTGGCGGTCATTTGTTAGCCTCTACGCCACCCGCCACCAGAAAGATTGAAGTGATTCACTCTGGCGCGTGCTACAAAATTCACAAACAAATCGGACAGGTCGAACTAGAAAAATCAGGGCCATTTAGACGTCTATTAATGCGCTACATGTTTTTTCAGATGTTCACATCTGCTCAACTACTGATTTGCACCCGTAAACACAATATTCTTCAACAACTATCAAAGCTATTGCTATCAATACATGACAAAATCTCCGGCAATGAATTAAGTATCACTCAGGAACTTTTGTCTAATTTATTGGGGGTCAGACGTGAAGGCGTCTCCGAGGCCATCAATAAGCTAAATAACATGGGATTAATTGAACATAAACGCGGATCAATCGTATTAGTCGATATTAATGGCCTGAAAAATCAAGCCTGCGAGTGCTATCAACTCATAGAGCAAGAAAAGGCTAAAATGCTACCCAAGGCTACGGCTAGATAAATAAGTCCTTGCATGCCTAACTATACGGAATCTTAATGAGTGATGATCTAAAGAGTGTTAATGAAAAATTAGCCGCCTTAAATACTGAGGTTCAACTACTCAAACAAGGGTATGTCGACATGAAAGGTCGATACACCGAGTCACTGGCTCTACTTCATAACTTGACTCTTCATGCCTCTGAGGCAGCTCAAAGGGCTGCCAAAGCAGCCGAGAATTCTGCTGAAGCCGCCACTGCATGCTCTGAGGCTGCTGAAGCAGCTGCATCAACTGCCACTATGGCTGCAGCCAATAAAGCAGCCCAAGCTGCAGCCTCTGCTGCAGAGTCTGCTCTAGAATCAGCCGCCGCAGCTGCCGCTGCAGCAGCAGCTGCCGCAATGGCTGTTGCCAACCACACAGAAGATGCGTCTGCACTTGCCTCAGCACAAGCGGCTGAAGCCACACGCAGAGCCACTGAAGCTGCTGCTCGTGCGATTTTAATGTCAAATAAAGCAGCAGAATTTGCTCGTAAAATTAAAAAGTAACTATATTCAGAGATTTGGCTTGTTGCGCTGCTAGATATCGGCTTATGCCGGTATCACGTAACGCTTCTCGATAGCTCTGGCGATTAAAACAATGATTGAAACTAGAGCCAAGTAAACAAAAGCCGCCAATATATACGCTTTAAAGAATTGGAAATTAGTAGCTGCCAATTCTTGAATACGAGCAAAGAATTCTGTGTACTGAATCAAGAACGCCACAGAACTATCTTTTAAGTTGCCAATCACTTGATTGGTTAGCGCCGGAATCGACAAACGAATAACTTGTGGCAAGGTAATAAAAATGAAAATTTGCCAAGAATTAAAGCCTTGTGCACTGGCAGCCTCTAACTGAGTTTTATCCAAACCGTTGTACGCTGTTTTTAAATATGCCGCATTGTAGGCAGCCACATTAAAAGTGAATCCTATAAATGCTACGGTGTATGGATATAAACGAATACCCCATTGAGGCAAGCCATAGTACATCAAAAATAGTAAAACAATCAGCGGCATACCAATAAAGAATGATATGTACGCATTGATGACATGACGAATGAAACGGTTGCTGCTGAGTGTTAAATAAAAAACAATAATGCCCAATAACAATCCAGAAATACTAATCAATCCAGCCAATTCAATGGTATTGAGAAGGCCTGTCAATATAAGAGGCATCTGCTCAGATAAATCACGCCAAAAGGATGGCCATGAGCCCATTACAACTGACCCTCACCAAAGAATTTCTGGATAACTGGATCAGCATGTTGACTAAGAACGTCAATACGGTCATCCGCCCTAATCACACCCTTATCCAAGAACATAACTTTTTCGGCAATATTGCTAGCCAAATTTAGATCATGAGTTACACAAATCATGGTGATCCCCTCACCATGCAATCGATTAATCAGGTCTGCGACGTCCCTAGACATTACAGGATCTAATGCTGAGGTAGGCTCATCCATGACCAAGACTGCAGGGTCCATAGCTAAAGCGCGCGCAATAGCCACTCGTTGCTTCTGACCGCCAGATAATTGTGAAGGATATTTATTTTGATGAGGCGCCATATCAAAATGAGATAGCTCATGCAGAGCCTTTTCTTTGGCACTAGCTTCATTCATACCCTTTAATTTGCGAAGACCTAGGGTCACGTTATCTAAAACAGATAAATGGCTATACAAGGCAAATTGCTGAAACACAAAGCCAATTTGTTGACGCAATTCCCTAACATCCACACCAGGCCCTAAAACCTCCCTGCCACGAAACAAAATCGAGCCGGATGTTGGCTCTACCAGACGATTTAAGCAACGCAATAAGGTTGATTTACCTGAGCCAGAGGCACCCATTAATACCTTGACTTCGCCCTCATCGAGATCAAGATTGATGTTTGACAGAACTTTTTGCCCTTCAAACTCTTTAACCAGGTCTCTTATCTGAATTAATGCCACTCTGATATCTCACTTAAATAGTAATTTAATTGGGTCATACAGAACCTATGCCTGGAATTTGATAACGCTTACTCAATACTTGAACACCAATCAGACAAACTCTGTAAATAACAAAATACAAAACGCCAACTGCCAAATAGATTTCAATACCTCGCAAAGTTGTGGCAGTTAAAGTCATAGCTTGCTTGGTAATTTCTGGAATCCCCACTGTGTAAGCAAATGGTGAAAACTTTAAAACCGTTGTGAACTCATTGACCATGCCTGGTACTGAGAATCTGAGCATTTGAGGTAACTCGATATGAAGTAAGACTTGGTACCTGGTCATGCCCATTGCCTCACCCGCCAAAATTTCAGCAGGATCCACCGAATTAAAGGCTCCACGAAATACTTCAGCTAAGTAGGCAGAAGCTATCAAACCAAGACTTAGCGCCATAGCCAACAGGGGCGGCACTTTAAAGCCAATACCAGGTAATCCAAAGTAAACAATAAAGAGCAAAACCAGAACTGGCACGCCTCGAAATACATAGGCATATGCATCTATTAACGGATTAATACCTTTGAAATTCAAACGTCTTAGACTAGATAAAATCAGCCCAACAACCAAGCCAGTCAAAGAACAAACCAGTGTGACTAACACTGTGTATGAGACTCCTTGCGCAAGTTGCGCAAGGATGTCATAGAAAGTCACGTGATGATCTTTCTTACAGAGTTATATGAATATTTACTTCATCCACTTATCTAAAGTGGCTTTTACTTTTTCAGGGCCAATTTCTTTTAGGTATTTATCAAAATCATCACGCAATTTTGATCCCTTAGCAAAAGCAAAACCCAACTGATCAAAGCCAGTAAATACATAACTACTTTGCACAGGTAGATTTAATTTATTTTGGTAATTTAAAAATACAGGCTCTTCAATAAATGCTAAATCTAGATTGCCATTTTGAAGATCTGTAACAACTTCCGCATAAGAAGGGTAAAGCTTAACTTTACTCAATGTGTAGTAACCCTTTGGCTCCAACTCATTTTTTATGAGGTCATCGTAAGCCATGCCACGTGGGTAACCAATAGAGTATTTCTTCAACTGCTTAAGATCAGTAATTTTGATATTTTTATTTTTAAGGCTAACTAGATGCCATGCGTTGTCATAGTAGGGCTGCGAAAAGTCCATCACTTCTTTACGCTTATCAGTAATAGAGATACCAGAGAAAGCCACATCGGCTTGGCCACTAGATACAGCACCCAACATACCAGCCCAGTCATAAGGAGTTACTTTAATCGTGCAACCACGTGCTTGGCAGTAACCTTGAAATAAATCCATGTCCACACCAACGATTTGCCCTTTGTCATCAAACAGCATCGGTGGAGATGCAGGAGAAACCGCTACTTTGATTTGTTTTGAATCATCACCTTTTGAACAGGCAACAACACCTAGTGCAAGAACTGCTGAAATTAATACCCAAAGAAAGCGTTTCATGTATGTGCTCCGATCTTTTTAAGCGAATGAATCCCAAGAAGGATGTGAAATAAGTATAAGGTATTAAAGCTCAATAAATGCTTAAAAAAACAAAACCCCCAACATTGCTGATGGGGGTTTATGACTACTGGTGGGCCCTCGCGGACTTGAACCGCGGACCAAAGGATTATGAGTCCTCTGCTCTAACCAACTGAGCTAAGGGCCCTTATTGATCAATCTTCCTCTAAGAAGCTCTTTAGTTTGTCGCTTCTACTTGGATGACGCATTTTGTTTTAGCTTGGTTAAATCTAATTAAACGCTATTGTAATGGTTTCTTAAATGCTGTCTTAATGTGCTGACTGTAAAAAACCTGCGTTTAGTTAAACCCTCTATTTACAAGGCATTTCAGCTATGCCTCTCAGCTTGACAGTGGCGATAGTAAAAACACATAGCGAGAATAAAAAACCACGCGATTTTGAATCAAATGCGTGGTTTTTACTATTAAGTAATTAACTTTAGTGCTACTAAGACACATCCACAGTTGTGTGGATAGTAAAGTTTCTCTTCATTCAAAAGCCTGCCTGAGAGCAGGCTTCTTTTTTTACTAGGGTTTTACCTATTTAATACGATAGATAAAAAGCCTAATATCAAGCTACAACTCCACTAATTAAAACCTTGCTAAAGCATAGCTATGAGCAACTTAGAATTATTAAAGCAACTTGCCTCATACACTGATAAGCAAGTCGCAGACAACCTTCATCAAATCATTCATTTAGGTATCTACATCAACGAGTTGGAGCAAAAACTACCTAAAGTTAAACCAACTGACTTGGATAATTTTTTAGTCGCTGAATATCGCAAAACCATAAAAGAATATATTAGTGCTGAGGAGACGCACAGAGGTTTTACGATTTTTGTTTTAATGCGCCACTTAAAACGAGCTTTAGAAGAGCACTACAACATTAAGTTATAGAGCTCAGGTGTGCCAGTTATAACGTAGCATTAGGTAGAAAATTTTAGCCCTTCGCTTTACCAAACAATTAATGCTAATAGCATTTCAATCTGAAATATTAAAAATATTACTTGGATGCTCCCCAAATATGAATATTGATTGCCCTTTTGAAAGAAACCCTGTAGCCTTAATGAAGATTATTTTTAATTAGAGGTCCAAAATGAAAAGAATTTATGCTATTTTTCTGCTCTTAACTTTAACCTCCCCTGTTTATGCTGAGCACAACTGGTCCGGTCCATATATCGGATTAATAGCAGGCGTGAACCGAATAAAAACTAAAGATACAATTCCCAATTATGACCCATCAGTCATACCAGATATCACTTCTACTAATTTCGCCGGAGGATTTAAAGCTGGCTACAACTATCAAATTAATCCTAAGTATCTTTTGGGCATTGAAGGCAATTTAATCTTCACACCAGGCAGTAAGTCCGAAAGCCTAACTGGAGGATCAAACTCCGAAACATATAGCGTGAAGCAAAATCACATTTTAAATGTTGCCGTAAAAGCTGGATACATATCTGATAAATTTTTACCTTATGTCAAAGCAGGATACTCCAATACCCGCTTGTCAGATTTAAATTATTTGTATTGGACTGAAGGCGCAAAAAAATCAAACCACAATGGACTTATATTAGGACTTGGTATCGATTACGCATTTACAGATAAAATAATTTTAGGCATTGAATATACTCATACCAATTACGAAGATAAATCATTTATATATGGCGGGCCAAATACTTTAAAACCAAAAAACAGCAATCTCTTAGGAAGCCTATCTTACAAATTCTAACTATTGCTCCTAATGAATATTAGCTAGAATGATAAAACCACGCGATAATCGCGTGGTTTTATGTTGTGGCGTGGTGAAAAATCAAGTGGGGTTGGGAAAAAGTAGTTAGTGTTTGAAAAACTGTGTAGCTACTTTTGATGGATAACAGACTGAATTGTCTGCTGTGCCTTCTGTATCTTTTGTCTGTTGCGTTCAGCCTTTAACTGCTTGCTAACATTGTCCTTCTGCGTTTGTAATGACTTAATACGCTGTTGTTGAGGAGTGAGTGGCTTAGTAGTTTTGAATTCAAAGAAACGCATACAGTTATTTAGCTGTATGCGTTTAATACTTCTCACTTCTTAAAACTCCTACTCACACTTCCACTAGCTTGTTCAAGCTGTTGATCAAGTTCTCCAAGCTCAACAGCTTGCTTGACTAGTTCAAGTGCTTTAATTAAATCATCAGCACTAGCAACTTCAATACTGTGTTTGCCTTTTGCTAACTCTAATACTCTAGTACCGTATTTGATAGCAACGCAAACCTTACCTTGTTCATTTCTAAACCACCATTCGCGTATGCGTTTAGGCATTTCAACTTGTTTACGTAAGCCTGTTTCTTTGTCTGTATAACTGCGAAACTTTTTAACCACAAACTGCGTGCCTTCAATTTGACTTTTAGCAAGCTGTATCTGCTCCCATACCTTGCTTGCCAACTTATTTCTACGAATAACCACTATAGGTGTTTGTGTAGGTTTTTTAACTGCTACCAATTTAAGTGCGTCCAATGTGCTCATATCAATCCTTATATGTTTGTTAGGTATGGGTTTAGGTAAAAGCAGGCTTTTTAACCACTAAAAAACCTGCTTTTTGTTAAACCCTATATCTACAGTAGCTTCAGAGCCCTATTTGGACTACCTCTACAGCCTATTTTGCCAATCTCACCAAATAAAAAGCCACATTTTTTTATCTGTTCTTATCACGCAGATAAATAAATGTACAAATGAGATTAAGGTTGGCACGCCAAATGTAATAGTGCTGTTAATCCGTTCTGATGTGAGACGGTACGCAATTGAGTTGCTCATTACTTGCTTCTTCACACTACCTAGCTTTTGGCTAGATGCTTTAAACGACATCCCTTTGTGATAGTAGCGTTTGTGAAGATGTAATAGTTGGTAGCTTAGCAATAAGTGAATGTAGGCAAATACGAATGTATAGGCTGAAAGTGAGTGGGACTGCCACAATTAAACCCACAAACACTCCACAAAGCTACTGATATAGGCTGTGGAAGTGTTGCGTTAGACGAGCACTTAAAAGGTGATAGCAAAACCTACCTTATCTTGTTAATTCAAGTTGTGTGTATATCAGTTGTTAATCCTCAGTAAAGATTAGCTATAAGCCACGCTTAACTAAACAAGCGTGGCTTGTGCTTCCTAGTAAAGTTCTTCAAAAAATATATTAAAAAAATAAAGAAGAAAAAAATGTGCTGAATAAAAGCGATAGCTTTTATGAAAGCACAGCAAGCAACGCAGTTGATTGCTATTAAGTATTACTTAAGTGATGCTTAAAAATTAGGTAGTAGGTAAAAAATCACCACTTCAAAACGATAAGTACTTCAGCAAAACAAATAGCAACACATCAAATCAGCCCTATAAGCTGAAATTTCAAGCAATACGCTATGTGAGTACTACTTAAGCACACAAACAGCTTATAGACGGTATTAGATAGGGGTTTATTAAAAAGCAGACTTTTTAACCAAAGAAAATTACTAGTTTCTTTGTTCTTTCAGCTAAGTCTTTGAATTTTGGAAGAGATTTACAAAGACACAAAGAGGTAGGAATAAGACATAAAAGAAAACACAATAACAACAACAAATTATTTGATGAGGGACTAAAAATGGCACAAGCAAAAACACTGACACAAAATGAAATTGATCAAGTACTGCGTTATATCGCAACCAAACACAGATACGCTATTAGAAATAGAACATTACTGCTAACAAGTTTTTATAGTGGTATGCGTGTAGGTGAAATAGCTAGCTTAACTATCAATGATGTACAAAATGAAGATGGCACGATTAGAAATGAAATAAGACTAAGTGCTAGTCAAACAAAGGGTAATGTAGGCAGAGTGGTATTTGTGAATGAAAAGCTACGGACAGAACTAGACAACTACTTACGCAACAGACGAATTAAAGACAAACATCAACCACTTTTTTATACGGAAAAGAGAGAAGGCTTTAATGCCAACACACTGACACAGTGGTTCTTTTGGTTGTATAAGAAGGCAGGCATTAGTTCTGCGTCATCACACAGCGGACGACGAACATTCATTACGAACTTAGCTAACAAAGGTGTAGGTGTTAGAGTGCTAGCAAGTTTGGCTGGACATAAATCAATCAATACAACAATGATTTATATAGACACTAATGATGAGATTAAAAGGCGTGCTGTTGAATTGGTTTAATAGCCTTCAAAGCCAATACAGATAAGGCTTTAGAGGTAGCAAGGTATAGAGTTTATTAAAAAGCAGGTTTTTATATACTTCACAACAGTTAAAAAGTCTGCTTTTACTTAAACCTATCCTTTCCTGTTCTTTCTTTCTGCTCTTTCTGTCTCTTTTAATAATTCACGCTGTTCGCGTTCTTCTTCAGTCATTTCAGCTTCAAATCGTTTCAATAACTGTTCTTCTAAATCACGCACCTCTTTATCTCTACCACCTCTAACGCTAATAGAGTTTGGAGTAAATCCTGCTCTTTGAACTTCTATTTTTCCAGCACTATCTTTGTCTTGTCTTTCAGTAGCACCAAAGTATCCTTTCAAATACGCCCTTGTTGCTTTAGCTTGTTCTTTAGCCAACTGCTTAAGATGAATATCAACGAAATTTTCTTCTAATTCAGCTAGTGCTTGCTTATAGATATCAATACGCACTTCACGCTTGTCTTTCCAACCTATCTTTCGCTTTTCTTCTTCTGTTTTAGGTGGCTTATGTTTTTTACGAAGTGCTTGCTGTTGCGTCCAAGCATTTTCTAATTCTTTTTGTTGCGTAGCATTGAGTAGCGTTTTATTTTTCTTAGCTTCAACTTCCTCACCAGCTTCAAGTTGTTTGATAGCTTCTTTAAGTCTTTCTGGTAAGTGTGTGTCGTTTAATTTTGGCATTTAATAATATTAACCCAACATCTCAGCTTTTAGCATTGGCGTTATCTTGCTGTAGTGTTTCTCAATCATCAATACGCTAGTGCCCATCTGCCTAGCTAGTGTGTGTATATCAACTCCTTTAGCCAATGCCCTTGTAGCATAGGTATGACGCAGACTGTATAGCGTTCTCCTCTGCCCACCAATGTCATACATCAAATCACTATGCTCCATCAAGTTTCTAAATATGTTCTCCATATTGCTTAACTGTTCGCCTGTTAGCATCCTAAATATCAGCTTATCTAACTTGGTATCAATCAATTCATCCAATGTTGCGTAAGGTAATTCTTGCCAACGCATCAGTCTTTCTAATACAACTATCACTTCATTCTTAGCAATCAAGTAGCGAGGACCAGTCTTTCCACTAACCCATATACGCAAATACTTCTTCTCACCTACCCAATGCCACTGTAAGTGCTTCCAACGCAAAGGCAACGCTTCTGTTCCGTGTCTAACACCAGTATTAACAAGAAACTCAATGTATGCGTAGCAAAGTATTCTCATCTGTCGTGTTCTATCTGTGTATGACAACGCAATCCATTTAGGTATGAAAGCAAGCAAGTCCTCTAACTCCCTATCACTAAAGGCTGGGCGAGGCTTACTCTTTTCGCCTTTACTATCCAACATAGGTACGACAGCAGTACTAGCTATGATGCCTTTCTCTTTTGCTAAGTTGATTACACGAATATAGGCAGAAGAATGATTACGCTTTGTACTTGCCATTGGTATTTTTCCCATCATCGCCACTCGCCAACTTTCAAAGTCTCTAACTAGCTCTGTTGTTATTTTTTCAATTGTGTAAGAGCCAAAGAAGGGAATGAGATATTTGTTGATAGCGAATGTGTAATCTCTGTATGTTCGCTTACCACTACCACTTGCTAATGCTTGTGCCATATTTGCTAATTCAATAACAGCAATCTGCTTAAAAGTTTTTGTGATTGGCTTCAGCCCTATTTCACTTTTAACGATTGCTGTTTGATAGATACGCTCTGCGTTTTGCTTTGCTTGTTCTAAGTCATCTGTATTTGTAGATTGTGAATGCCACTTGCCATTAGTCAATCTAAAACGCATCTGCCAACTAGATGAGCTGGAACGCTTGTACAGCGTGGCTTTGCCGCCTACTGCTGTTATTTTTTTATCTGCGTTATTGTCAGCGTTGTGCTGTTGTGTGAAAAGTTCTTGTAGCAATGACATACACGCTAGTGTGCTGTCATTTTATTTTTTAAGCGACTGTAGATGCCAACTGCTGTCGTCAAAAAGCCACAGAGTAAAAAGAAAGTAGATGTAAAAAGAGCTGATAAATTTTGCTATGCTTATCCCAATGTCGCAAAACTGTATCAGCTCTCAATTTTAATTTTATGAGTCCTCTGCTCTAACCAACTGAGCTAAGGGCCCTTATTGATCAATCTTCCTCTAAGAAGCTCTTTAGTTTGTCGCTTCTACTTGGATGACGCATTTTACGCAAAGCTTTAGCTTCTATTTGACGAATGCGCTCACGCGTCACGTCAAACTGCTTACCAACTTCTTCTAATGTGTGATCAGTACTCATTTCGATACCGAAACGCATTCTAAGAACTTTAGCTTCACGTGGTGTTAATGAATCAAGAATGTCCTTCACCACATCACGCATCGAATCATGTAAAGCTGCTTCTGCTGGAGCAAGAGTATTTGTGTCTTCAATGAAGTCACCAAGATTTGAATCTGCATCATCACCAATCGGTGTTTCCATAGAAATCGGCTCTTTGGCGATCTTCATGATCTTGCGAATCTTGTCTTCTGGGATCTCCATCTTCAACGCCAATGTTGCAGCATCTGGCTCAACACCAGTTTCTTGCAAGATTTGACGACTGATACGGTTCATCTTATTGATGGTTTCAATCATATGCACAGGGATACGGATTGTGCGGGCTTGGTCAGCAATTGAACGCGTGATTGCCTGACGAATCCACCAGGTGGCATAGGTTGAGAACTTATAACCACGACGGTATTCAAACTTATCAACCGCCTTCATCAAACCGATATTACCTTCTTGGATCAAGTCAAAGAATTGCAAACCACGGTTGGTGTATTTCTTAGCAATCGAAATAACCAAGCGCAAGTTGGCTTCGATCATTTCTTTCTTCGCGCGACCGGATTCTTTTTCACCTTTTTGAATAAGGCCAACGATGCGGCGGAATTCCTTGACAGGCAGACC
>JACCDQ010138902.1_pt1 | contig 17966 bp, 15 predicted proteins | sample 7446031 | NCBI WGS metagenome assembly JACCDQ01 (sample SAMN15323442, study PRJNA562643) | freshwater metagenome | isolation source: river surface water | place: USA:Blue River Watershed | collected 2017-08-17
GGCCTCATGCAGTCATAGTGCGTATTGATCCAAGACTTGCTTGGGCCGAAGGATGGGCAGACTTTTTAGCCGGACAAGTGATGTTCGATTCAAATTCAATTGCTAAAATTAATCCCGAAATTGGTCCGAAACTTTTGGCTTCGGGTTTTTCTAACAAGTGGACATATTTTTTTGCATCGAAAGGGTTTTCTGACTCAGTTCAGAATATTGGTAATGGAACCGGATTTATGTTCGATCTCAAAAAACCAGGCAACAACCCAGACACTTGGCAATACGGAGCCTTCCAGGGAATCTCTTTTGATAAAGTAGATCCCCCTCGATATCCCGGCGAAGGGCATTTTCGTGAAGGAGCAATTGCCCGGGGTCTATTTAAGTTAGCAAATAACTGTGGTGGTTCTTGCATCACTTCGACTCCAATCACATTTACAAGTTTTTGGATGGCAATGGATAAAATCACTGGCATAGGGCAGTCTATTTATCCATTTAAAAGCTCTCACAACTTTCTTGAGAAAATCAAAACTTTGATTTCTCCGGCTACCTGGGTCACTAATTATCAAGCCTTCAATCAATCAAATACTTCTGAAGCTTTGCATTTATTCTCTGACGGAGTCTTTAGCTCTGGCGGAATTACACGTTGGATTCCTTACGGAACTAACTTAACAAATGCAACTTCTGGAGCGTGCTTCACCGGACAAATGTATATTGAGCCTCGATCAGATGATCCCGTTTTAACAGGAACTAACTCAGATCAACGCTATTCAAACCATTTTTACACAATTGATTTGAATACGTTAGCCACAGTTGACGAAATTAACGTGACTTTTACTAAACAGAACGTCAACGGAACTTCGACAGAATTCGATATTCTGTTAATGCAAGAAGGCTACTTGTTCAATGGAGACTATAATTGCACAACATACTCTTCAGACGGGCAATGTTCGGTAACAGTACCCACCAGAACTACAACTGATGACGTTGTTCGAAGTGATCGCAGAAGTGGCCTCGTCATGACAAAGACAATCAAAAACCTTCAGGCTTTAGATAAAACTAAAAGATACATTCTTAACATTCGTGCCTATTCGGCAAATAAAACGATTTCAACTGTCACTGACTATTCATACAATATAACAAATCAAGCAGGTTTAAATTTATGTCCGTAAAAAAACCTCAACTTATTTTTTTAATCATTGCAACTTTAGCCTATTTTCAGAATTTTTATTCTAAACCTTCAAAACAACTTCAGCGCGGTTTTGCCTCTCAAGTTCCAATTTCTCAGTATTCACACCGTGGTATTGTGGACCGGTCTATTGAATTAAAATTTAAAACCGAGCCAGCTGAAAAAAAATTTTCATCTTCTATGGAAATTACCGCGTTAGTTTCTATGCCTTTCGCATTTGAAGGTCAGCTTCAATACAAGTGGACCTTGGGTCAAGAAGTTCGCTTAGTTGAAGGAGACCTCACAGGCTCGACAGAATCAGTTTTTCAGCGTGACGTTCCCAAAGAAATAAAACTTATAGTTAATGGATTCGACAAAAATAGCCTGCGCCATATCGGTATTGAAGTCTGGGCTGAACGAAATGGACGACGTCTCTTTGTAGACGGATTAATTTCTTCTCAGCAGGAACAAAGTTTTGAAGATATCGTTCAGCACGTCGAAAAAATGAAAGCGGAAAAATTGGGAATCCACAAATGACATTGAACCACAAATTGTTACCATTAATTTTGTTTGTACTTTTGGCGGCATGTTCGTCTCCAAAAAATGAAGATGGCGGTAATGTTACAACTCCAACTACCCCCGAAGTCGAACTATGTGCGACCAACACAACTTATTCATCCGGACCAACTGTCACTGGAACGGCTTCATTTTACAAACGCAATTTAACTCCCACAATTGTTGGGGGCGTAGTCACTCAAATGACGTTAGGATCTCCGACCACTACAGCAATTCCGATTCGCTTTGCAGAAATTCGTGTATTAGATGCATCAGGAAATATTGTTCAATGCGGAAAAACTGACAATTCGGGCGCATTAAAAGCCTTAGATGGCATCTCTGCTTTAAAAATTCCAAGCACGGCTGGCAATTACACAGTACAAGTCATGTCGCGAGCGAATCACACACTTTCTGTACCGGGTGGTAAAGTAGCCTTCAAATATTTATCTTCCGTCAAAAAAGATTTATACTCAAACGAAGTCTATGCGCTGGCAAGCACCGTTAACTCTACAGGATCCGGAAGTTATTCATTAACTTTATCGGCCTATGCGCGCGAATCTCAATCAACAGAAATTCTGGGTGGAGCATTTAATATATACAATAGCATGCTGGTGGCTTACGAGTATTTAGCTCAGAACACAGGAAATTCCAACCTAACCTGTATGAACCCAAAGATGGAAGTTTTTTGGCGCGCAGGATTCAACCCAGCCCAATATTTAGATCCCTCAACAGATCCAAATAATTTGGGTACAGTTTCTTTCTATGTTCGCGGAGAAAATCAACTTTTTATAAATGGTGGCGTACAAGGGAACGTTTCTACAAAAGATACAGATCACTTTGATGATGCGGTTATTATTCACGAACTGGGTCACCACATTGAAGACGTATGCGGAAAAATGGACTCTCCAGGAGGATCTCACTATGGCCTTTATCGAATCGATCCCCGATTCGCTTGGTCAGAAGGCTGGGGAAATTTTTTCGGAGCGCATATTATCGCAAACAATCTTACAAAGATTAATCCAGATTTAGCTGCGACTTTTGCAGCAGCAAGCCCGCAAGCAAGCTGGTCACATTACTTAGATACCGAAGGCTACAATGACGGTGCTGTAACTTCGGGAACAAGTTTGATCATTCTAAATTTAACCCGCGCCGGAAATAATCCAGAATCTGCTGGCGGTGGCCGCTACTACGACAAAGTCGATGCAACGAATTTTCCGGGCGAAGGACACACACGCGAAGTTTCAGTTTCTAGAAGCTTATTCAAAGGTACGAACTCTTGTTCAAACTGTGTAAACGCAAATAATTTTTCTAGTTACTGGAAAGCTTTCGAAAATTTTGTAACGGGTTCAGGCATGGGACGCTCTAATTATGCATTCCGCAGCTCATCATTATTTTTTAGCACTTTGTACGCGATAGCTCCAGGAATCATGGGAACTATCGATACAATGCTAAATACCGATGAAGCTCAGCAACGCGCCGGAAATTCATCTTATATCAGCGGTGGCCGACAAATTTGGGTTCCTTATGGAATTAAGTTGGTCAACAACGGCACCTCAGCCTGTACAAATCCTGTTCGTCTGCAGCCTAGATCCGAAACAAGCACAGTTACTGATGGATTTTCTGATCAACGGTACTCAAATCACTTTTACACAGTCGATTTATCACAGTTAAGCGGAGTCACCGGCATTACGCTTTCAGCAACAAAAGTAACGACAGCAGGCACAGAAACGAATACCGACATCGATCTGATACTTTATAAGGACGGATATCGATTTAACCAAGACTGTACCGTAGATAGTTCTGGAAATTGTGCCTCTTGGGCCAAAAATACTTCTTCGTCAGACATGTTGCTTTTTGATCGCAGCACGGGCTCACCTTTAAGTGGAACATTCACAAAATCAATCTCGGGCCTAGGTTCATTAAGTACATCTAGCTTTTATATGTTAGATGTACGCGCCTACACAGCCCATCAAAATATCAATTCAGCTACAGCCTACGATTACACATTAAAAACAAATACAGGAGACTTTTTATGTCCTTCAGTAACATACTAAAATCAACTTTGGTTATGAGTCTAGGAGCAGTTGTTGGATATTCATCGGTTAAGTTTCTTAAACAGCCCAACGAAAATAATCGTGGAATCGCTTCTTTGACATTTTCTAAATTAGGTTCTGAACAATATGCAAAGACTCTGTTCGATGTAAAAATTGAAAATGAATCAATTGCAAAAAAATCAGATGAAGAATCAATCATCAATGTTAAGATTGAAGCATTCAAAACATTGCCGGAAGGTCTTAGCTTCGTTTGGAATGTTCCGGATACAGTTACCGTAGTTGAAGGTGAATTGAACGGGCCGCTAACAGGATTTTCGGCAAAAGAAACAAAAGAATTTCGTTTAAAAGTAAAAGGATATTCGAAAGAAGTGCGCAATTTCATCAGCTTTACAATTAAAGGCGATCTTGACGGAAAAACTGTGGCTCGCGACGTTTTAGTTTCATCACGTCCTGAAGATTCTTTTGAATACGTGGTGCAAGAAAAAGAAAAAGAACGCGCAATCGATAAAAAATCATTTAACAAACTTGGCAAACCTGAAGCTAAATCACCGATCGATCTAAATAAGGTCTCTTTTTAGAAACCTCATAGTGGAATAACTTCAACTGCGGGATTAAACTCGTCTTTTAGAATACCTTCAATCGCCATCAGAGTGCCAGTTGTCGAACTAGGACAGGTTCCACATGCACCCTGGTAAGATACATAAACTTTATTATCGTCGTATTTTACAACTTCGATGTCACCGCCATCACCTTGCAAACCCGGGCGAATCGTACGATCTAAAATCTCTTCTATTTTTTGTAAATCTGGTGACAAGTTTTGACGAGCCATTTTCTTTTCGTCAACTACAGTTTGATTTGGATTATGCATAATCATACGCGTTTGAATAACGGCACAAACTTGTTTTTGAATTTCTTCACTGTCGTAGTCAAACTGGTGAGTCACCGTAATCACATTTTGAAAAAAGTGTACTTGGCGCACGCCAGAAACTTGAAATAATGAGGTAGCTAAAAGATTATGAGCCGCTTCTTCAATCGTAGAATATGTCGCCTTACCATCATTTAATACGGGCCGATCTAACACGAATTTCCATGCGGCCGGATTTGGTGTCGCTTGAACGCGAATAAGCACTTCCGATTGAGCTGCCATTTGATCTGTCATAAAAGCATCCTTTTGGCTTTTTTCACGCCATCTACTAGTCTTGTAATATCATTTTGATTATTATAAATCGAAAGCGAAGCACGCACAGTGCCCGTCAAACCAAACTTTTTCAATAAAGGCTGAGTACAGTGATGCCCCACACGAACCGCAACGCCATATTGGTCTAAAATTTGACCGATATCCGAATGATGAGCTCTATCAAGAGTAAAACTAATAATCGAAGCTTTTTCACGTGCCTCTCCAAATAATTTCAAGCCCTCAATTTCTTTTAACTCAGATTCAGCCATCTTCAACAAACTTTGTTCGTATTCAAAAATTTCGTTCTTACCCAACTGATTCACGAAATCAATCGCAGACTTCGTTCCGATAGCACCCTCTACATGAGGAGTGCCCGCTTCAAATTTATATGGCAAAGAATTAAAAGTCGTAGTTTGAAAATCAACAGTTGAAATCATTGATCCTCCAAATTGATATGGAGGCATTTTTTCAAGCCATTTTTTCTTTCCGTATAACACACCAAAACCAAAGGGCCCGAATAGCTTATGAGAAGAAAAAACTAAGAAGTCGACATCTAATTTTTGCACATCGACTTTTCTTTGGGTCACATACTGGGCAGCATCTAATAAAGTTAAGGCTCCGACCGATTTTGCTTTCTTCACAATTGCTTCAATCGGCGTAATCGTACCCAAAATATTTGAACATCCAGTGAATGATACAAGTTTAGTTTTTGTCGTAATAGAGTTTTCAACTGATTGAAGATCAATTTCACCGTTTTCTAGAACAGAAATATATTTTAAAACACATTTTTTCTTTTGCGCCAGCAATTGCCAAGGAACTAGATTTGAGTGATGTTCCATCTCGGTTACGACAATCTCATCTCCTTCTTGAAGAAAACTTTCGCCATAGCACTGAGCCACTAAATTAATACTTTCAGTGGTTCCTCGGGTAAAAATAACTTCTTCAATTGATTGGGCGTTTACAAACAGGCGAATGGTTTCACGCGCCAACTCAAACTGGCCCGTAGCCGCATCAGCTAAGTAATGAGCCCCTCGATGAACGTTTGCAGTTTCATTCGCGTAAAATTTTGAAATGCGATCAATCACTAACTGCGGTTTTAAAGTTGTTGCAGCACTATCAAGATAGACAAGATCATGACCGTTCACTTTTTGCTTCAAAGCCGGAAACTGCAAGCGAACTTCTTCAGGACTAAACATTTTTAATCATACTTTCTAACTTTTCATGCAAAGATTTAAGTAAAAAATTTTGCACTTCTACATTTTCAAAGTTGTAAATTAGTTCTTGAACATATCCATAAGATAACATTTTAACCGCTTCGAATTGGTTGATGCCACGACTTAAGAAGTAAAAAATTTCTTCTTTATTCAACTGTCCGATTGTGGCACCATGGCCCGCTTTCACATCATCAGCGTAAATTTCTAATTGAGGAATGCTGTTGGCTTGGGCCTCACGAGTTAACAACAAATTATTATTCAATTGTTCAGAGTTCGCTTTTTGCGCATTAGGCTCAATTCGAACTCGGCCCCTAAAGACTGACTGGGCAGAGCCTGATAAGATCGATTTATAATGCTGAACAGACTGATTTTCGCCCAAAGTATGTTGAATAAACGTGTAGTTATCGACATGCTGGTTCTGATCTAAAATAGTTAATCCGTATGCAGCCGCGTACGCATTCTGCCCCACAAAATTCAAATGCAAATAATTACGAGTCAAAGCTGTTCCCAATGACATCGTTAAAACTTTGCATTGAGCTTTCGAAGCCAAAGTCACTTCTGTCTGACTAAAATGAAAAGAAGATTTGTCTTCGTTCTGCAATAAAATCAAATTCAAAACTGCATCTTCAGCCAATTTCACTTGAGTGTTTACATTCATTGCATCGGCAGTTGAATTGGCAAAACTCATTGAATGTAAAATTGTAGTTAGCTGAGCATTTTTGCCGATACAAATTTCAACTTTTTGACTTTGATAGACAGATTTTTTTGAAGATTGAATATTAACAATCTGCAATGGCTTCGGAAAAACCTGATTCGTTAAAATCGAAATAACCGTCTTCTTACAGAAAAAAGCATTGGCCAAATTCAGCATTTGAGATTCAACGTGATCTTCACTTTGATTGAAGTCCTCGGCTCCAACTTCAACAATCTGTACTTTGTCATTTAAATCATCAGACAAAGTTTTATTTAAAATTCCATTAACTAAAACTAAGTTATAGAAACTCTCAGGCAATTGAGCCGAAATTACTTTCATTTGATCGTGTGATAAATTTTCTTCACCCGCTTCAGCAGAGCTCCAATCAATTGCCTTAAAATCTGTTAATGACGTGAATTTCCAGCCTTCTAATTTTTTCGTCGGAAGACCTTGCTTAGCAAAGCGATCAAACGCGCTTTGACGAATTTGGTTCGCAGCAATGCTATCTAAAGCCGATTGAGATTTGAATTGAAGATAACTATTTTCTAAGCTCATTAGATCAACCAATCATAGCCTTTTTTCTCAAGTTCTAAGGCCAATGAAGCATCACCCGTCTGAATGATTTTACCATTTGCTAGAACGTGAACAAAATCAGGCTTAATATAATCTAAAAGTCTTTGGTAATGTGTCACCAAGATGATCGCATTTTGCTTTGAACGCAGTTTGTTCACACCTTCAGAAACAATCCGTAAAGCATCAATATCAAGACCCGAATCAGTTTCGTCAAGCAAAGCCAAACGTGGAGACAACACTGCCATTTGCAAAATTTCGTTACGCTTTTTTTCTCCACCTGAAAAACCGACATTGACCGGCCGCTCAAGATATTCAGGCTTCATTTGTACCACTTTCATTTTTTGGTACAAAAATTCACGAAAATCACCTTCATTCATAGGTTCTGAACCCTGATGTTGAAGAATTGAATTAAATGACGTTTGTAAAAAGTTAAAATTTGAAACTCCCGGAACTTCAATTGGGTATTGGAAGGCCAAGAATATTCCTTCTTTCGCACGCACATCGGGTTCTAGTTCAAGCAAACTTTGCATTTTGAAATTCACTTCATATTTAACTTCGCCCGAAGTCACTTCATACGAGGGATGACCTGCCAAAACTTTTGATAAAGTACTTTTTCCTGAACCATTTGGTCCCATGATCGCGTGAACTTCGCCCGCATTCACTTTTAAGGAAAGTCCTTTTAAAATTTCTTTTTCTTCTACTTTTGCATGTAAGTTTTTAATTTCTAACATAGTACAAATCCACTTCCTACGAACGTTGTTCGCTTAACCCACCGAGTTTTCTAATTTCATTTCAATTAATTTAACCGCTTCAACCGAAAACTCGAGTGGAAGCTCTTTAAATACTTCTTTACAAAATCCATTCACCAGCATCGAAATCGCTTTTTCACTATTGAGCCCACGCGATTGCAGATAAAAAATCTGATCTTCAGAGATGCGCGAAGTCGTCGCTTCGTGCTCTAAAGTCGCCGTTTTATTTTTCACTTCGATATAAGGGAACGTGTGCGCGCTTGATTTATCACCTACTAGCATCGAATCACATTGTGAATAATTACGCGCGTTTTCAGCCGATGGCATGATTTTCACTTGTCCGCGGTAGGCATTTGATGAATGGCCCGCAGAAATTCCTTTTGAGATAATCGTACTTTTTGTGTTTTTTCCGATATGGATCATTTTAGTTCCGGTGTCGGCTTGCATGTAATCGTGAGTTAACGCTACTGAATAGAAGGCGCCTTCAGAATAGTCACCTTGTAAAATCACAGAAGGGTACTTCCACGTGATTGCTGAACCCGATTCAACCTGCGTCCAAGAAATTTTTGAACGTTTTCCTTTGCAGATTCCACGCTTCGTTACGAAATTATAAATTCCGCCCTTGCCTTCTTTGTCACCCGTATACCAATTTTGAACGGTCGAATATTTAATTTCAGCATTTTCCATAGCAACCAATTCAACGACCGCGGCATGCAATTGATTTTCATCACGCTGAGGAGCCGTACATCCTTCAAGGTAATTTACGAAACTACCCTCTTCAGCCACGATTAATGTTCTTTCGAATTGTCCGGTTTCTTTGGCGTTGATACGAAAATATGTAGAAAGATCGATCGGACAGCGAACACCTTTTGGAATATAAACAAAAGATCCGTCTGAAAACACAGCGCCGTTCAAAGCCGCATAATAATTATCAGACGGAGGAATGACAGTTCCCAAATATTTCTTAACTAACTCGGGGTGTTTTTTTAAAGCTTCAGAAATAGAACAGAAAATCACTCCGACTTTATCAAGCTCTTCATGATGCGTCGTCGCTATACTAACTGAATCAAAAACCACGTCAACGGCTACGCCAGAAATACGTTTTTGCTCAGTTAAAGGAATACCCAATCTTTCGAAAGTTTTAATTAATTCAGGATCAATTTCATTCATTGATTCTTTTTTTGGTTTCTCTTTAGGAGCTGCATAGTAAGTTAAATCTTGAAAATCAATTTTGGGGTAAGATACATGGGCCCAGGTTGGCTCTGTCAAAGTTAACCAATGACGATAAGATTTCAATCGATATTCAAGCATCCACTCGGGCTCGTCTTTTTTCTGAGAAATCATTCGAATGATTTCTTCACTTAAGCCTTTAGGAAAAGATTCAGTTTCGATGTCTGTCGTAAAACCGTATTTGTATTCATAAGACTCAGACATGAAGAACCTCTTGCAACGATATTGATTTATAAAATTCTGTAACTTTGTTATTCAAATTTGAGATGGGAGAAGCAATATTACATGTGTGAGAAATATCACAAGGTTCGTCTGAACTAAGACATTTTGTAAGTACGACATGGCCTTCCAGCATTTCATTCAGATCATGAACAGAAATTTCGTTCAAAGATCTAGACAAAGAATAACCTCCAGAAACACCGTACTCAGCTTTGAGCAATCCTCGCGAAGATAAGGCCTGAAGCACACGAGCAATCACTTCAAACGGGATATTCATTTGGTCAGAAACCTCTTTGGCAGAAGTTAATTCGCCCTCTGGTTTTGAGCCGATCAAGCGCAAAGCCATTAAAGCATATTCCATTTTTTTACTCATTTTGTTCATAAAATACCTAATTATTTCAAATATTTAAAATTAATATTCAAAATTAAAGATCTATATACGTTTTTTTTTATCGTACTTATATGAGGGGCAAAATAGTCCAATTCAAAATGAAAGGCAAATGAAAAACCTAAAAGGTACCTGGCACCTTTTGGGTTTCTAGTGTGCTTGAAAAATCAAAACATTTTGGCGTTTTCCTGGCTTCTTTTTGACTCTGAATCAGGTGGCACAAACATCGCAATATAAGAATGGCTTGGGTCTAAAAGGACACTTCACCATGTATTTTCGTTTAAAAAGACCAACTATAAAATCTACTTATGATTTTGATTGAATAGTGTGATTAGAAAAATATCACTGCATGTAATAGATTCGTCGCAGCCTTGGGGAGGCCAAATGAACAAGCATATGAATAAATTAGCTTTAGTTCTAACATCGCAGGTGATGGGGGGCCTTCTTTTCGCACAAACGCCTGCAAATGTTCCGGCAACCTCAGTCGCGCAATCAACAATTCAGGTTGGTGCTGATTCGATTTTACAAACTCAAACAAGCACTACAAGCGTTACCGCAGAAGAAAAGAAAAAGTCCAATATAAGCTTAGATCTTGGCATAGAGTACTCTCAAAAAGTAGCAACTGAAGAATTTGGTGAAAGAGAAAACTCAACAGATATTCTTTTGGCTCCGGCTTATAAAATAAACTCGATTTTGACTGCATCTGGAAAAATCGTTTTTACAAAAGAAAACTCGGGAGCACGACAGAGCTCAGCTTCAAACACAACTCTGACTTTAGGAATTAAAGGAATTAAAATTAACGAATCACTTGAATCTTTACATAGTGTTGGCGGAGTAGCTCCTACAAATGAAGACAGCATTAAGCGCGATCGCCTAAAAGGTGGTTTAGCGATAACAAATGGACTGCGTTGGAAAAATCCCTACGTCAAAATTGACTACAAATTAGGGCTTTCTAAAAATTTTCACGAATATACAGTTAATGCTGAAGGAAATCCTAATATCGAATATCGATTATCTAATTCTTTAGAAATCACTGTACCTTTAACAGAAAAATTTTCCGTTTCGACTTTGGGCATCTACCGTCTAGGCCGCACCTACAAAGGATTTGAAAGAACTACCTTCGAAATTAACGCCGATCTTATTTATGATATTTTAGAGACTCTTTCTATCAATATCGGAACTTCGAACGACGGAAGAGCATTAAAAGCAAACGGCGTCGATTCAAATATCCAGGCCTATAACGAAAACACTTCGGTTATTAGAGCTGGTTTAACTTTAGCACTTTAAAATTTAATTTTATAATTTAACGAATTAAAAGGGGACGGGGTATGAATATAAAAACAAAGAATAAAAAACAAACAAGCCTATTACTGGCTTCAATGTGCGCCTTTATATTGGCCTCTTGCACAAAAGAGGTTCCATTTGAAGCACTTGCTCCAGAACAAAAAGAAGATGTGCAAAACAAAGACAGCTTTGATGAATCGGTTGAATACCTTTATTCAGCCCAACAGCAGAACGCCAGCCGCTCTGCAAGCGAAGCGTTCCCCTACATGTCTGGTGATAATAAACGTGTAAAACTACAGATTTTAAAAGATAGCTTACGTGTCATCGAAGTTGAACGTGATAACCGCTTCTCGGCGAACGCAACCAACGACAAACTTGTTTTAGAAGTACCTATTGAACACGTTCAATATCAATGTGCGAAAGACAGATACGGAGAATGTACAAATAAAGAAGAAGAAGCAACTGACATTCCTTGGGAAAAAAGAAATTCAATCAAGATTAAGTTCGAAAATGCAAGATCTGGTGAACTTGACATGTTACCAATTCTTTCAAGCCAAACTTTTGGTGAATTTTGCTACGAGCCAGTTTCTTCACGTATCGTGAAGTCTGAAGTGTCTAAAGAAGCCATCAACTTCCAGGTTGAAAGGACATTTAAAACTCGTCTTGATTGTTTATCAGATGATGCAACATCTTTGTCTGACGCAACTGTTACAGCCATTTACCACTACTCGATGGTTAAATTAAGTTCAGTCCTATCTAAAGATTACAAAACTGTTTCATACCCAGAGGGTTCTTCAGACGAACAAACTTTCGGTTTTTTCTCGACAGCGAAAAGCGTTCTAGATGTGGATAACAATCATACGGATAAAAGCACTGTTCAGATCATGAACAGATGGAACCCAAATCGTAAAGAAATAGTTTACTACTTAAGTGACGAATTTGCTAAACCAGAAAACGCTTTAGTTAAAGATTTAACTAAGAAAACTGTAGCCAATTTGAATGAAGGTTTAGCTGAGGCTGGTGTTGGCTTCCGCATTAATCTTAAAGATCCTGCTGGAAAAATTCCAGGCGACATTCGTAATAGCATGATCGTTTTGGTTGAAGATCCAGTTGCATCAAGTGTTATCGGATATGGTCCACAAACTGAAGATCCAGTAACGGGTGAAATTATCTCTGCTCGTACGGTTATGTTCTTAGGAACAATTAAGAAATACGTTAAGTACACTTACGATGAAATCATCCGCGAAAAAAAATCAGCCGCGTTGGCTTCAGTAAAAGCAACCAACACGGGATTAACTCTTGCAGATGATTTAGTTTCAAAAGTAGCTAATTTGAAGAAAACTGGAAAAGTATTCGGAGCTTCAAATATGGTTGACGAAGTTTTGAAAAAAATCTCGTCTTCTGATAAACAGATGAAATTAACTGAAAATTCTGAAAAAAAGTCATCAGATATAGCCTTACCAACTAAGAATATTGCGAAAATTAAGTCATCTTTAAAATCATACACTTCAGTAAAAAATGCTGAGTTTGTTGGTAAAGACTTGAAATCGCAAATGCGCTACATGCAAGAAGCTAAAAACTGCGCTTACGTTCCTGCCATGGAAGGCGTAGCTGGTGGAATTAGCGAAAAGCTTATGTCGCAATTTCCTGACGATGCAAAACCTTGGGAACAATTAAGTGATTCTGAAAAGCAAGCCGCAATGAACATTATCTTGCCTGAAATTTGGGTTCCGACTTTGATTCATGAAATGGGACACAACTTAGGCTTACGACATAACTTTGCAGCTTCAGAAGATAAAGCAAACTTTTTATCTCAAGAAGAATTAACTAAAATCGGCTCAGATCACGTAATTCCATTTAGTTCTGTAATGGACTACGGTAATGACCTTAAAACTTTACCCGTTTTAGGAAAATACGATCTTGCGGCCATGAAGTTTGGATACCTTAGAACAGTAGATGTAGAAACAGCTGAAGGCACTAAAGCCGTTGCTATCAAAGAAACACTAGAAAAAGAAAAAGCATCTATTGAAGCAGATGGTGCAAAATTAAAAGACTACCAATACTGCACAGATGAACATGTTGGAATCAATGCAGGCTGTAAGCGTTTCGATTTAGGAACAAGCTACACTGAAATCGTGCAAAACATGATTCAAGATTACGAAGACGCCTACACGACAAGAAATTTGCGCGCGGGTCGCGCTAGCATGAGCTTGATGGATGACTTAAAATACGGTTCTCGCATTAATTCGATCTTTAAAGAATTGCGTATTATGATGGAAGTGACTGAAAGAATTAAATACCGTTTTGATTTAGCCGAAGACGCTGAAGAATGGGAAAGTGTTGAATTCTTGAAAGATCTTAAACAAGCGAGCCTATTAAGCGGTAGCTTCTTAACAAATGTTCTTATGGTACCAGATACTCTTTGCGCGGTGGCACTTGCTGCTAACCCAAGCCAAGTTATCGCGGTTGTTCCACTTTCTAACATCGATCCGGAAGCGATATCATGCTTTAAGCTAGCTCTTAAGCCTCAGTTCAAAGTTGTTGCTCAAGGTGGTAAAATGTTGAACTCGAAAAAAGATCCTGACAGCACAAATTCATATGCTGATCAAATAGACGTTCGTGGTATCTGGTTAGATAAAGTTATGGCAATCCGTCAATTGACGAACCGTCAAGTAGGTATCCTAAGTATGGATGAACACTCAGATACTTTCTTGAATATGAAAGAATTGCGATCAGGAATTTTAGATGCAGTTCAAGGGTTAATGACGAATAACGTGGTTAATAAGGTGGTTTTCACTTTAGAAGACGGTTCAAAAGCGGGTCTAGAGATCAATTACGATATGGGACAGTCACAAGTTGCCAAAAAACCGCTAATTCTTGACGTTCTTGAAAGACAAGGTGCTTCACAAGCAACAATCGATCGAATTGCTGGTCGTTTAGGTACGCGTTCTACGGGAACGACTCCGCTTCAACAGACGCTGGCATACCAAATGGCAACTGCAGCAATCGATGCAACGAATGTTCACACTGAAGATAAAGCAATTAACGCAGCGTTGAGCGTTTACAAATTGAAATCAGTTGTAAACGAGAAAATCAGTAAAACTGCGAAACTTGTTACGATTGACAGCACAACATACGTGGCCGATGTAGCGAATACTTTAGCTCGTGAGTCGATCGAAAACTTGGCGATTTCTACAGTAATCGAAAAAGTTTCTGCAGAGAAACTTGAAGAAATCTTAAAAGCAAAACAAGCGAAGCAGCCTGTTCCTCCGAAAGCAACTGCCGACGAGAAAGCTGTTTGGAAATTGAAAGAAGAAGTACTAGACGCATACGTCAACGGAGTTCTTAAACCAACTCAGTTCTACAAACAGCTTCTAGATATTCTTCCAACAACAGCGATGCTTTAATATAGCATCGCTTTGAAGAAGCGATTTAAATTACTCTTCGATAATGAGGCCGTAAGGATTCAACTTTACGGCCTCATCTTTTTCAGCCGCACTAATTGGCCCTACGATAATTCTTTTATTTCGACGCTTAAACTCTTGAACTAAAGAGTCCACATAAAATGTCTGTTTACGAATTTGTAATTGATGAATAATAAAATCCGCACGAATATTAGCAGCCTCAACCAAATACATCGAATTCATCGCTACAATTTTTAATATCTCAGGCTGGGTTGTTCCATAAAGATAAGCCGGAGCCAATTCTTTTAAGGCTTTAATTGGCGCTTCGTATGGGCTAAAAACAATAAAGTTTTCGCCTTTTTCTAATCCTAACTCTTCCATATTATGAACAAAATTTTCGTGAACGGCCGCTGAGTTTTCAATGATATGGAAAATAATTTTTTTGCTACGAAGAATATCTTTGTAATCTTGAAGAACCAGAACATCTTGTTTTATTTCTTCTAGTTGACTGTATTGAATCGGCTTTTCAGCTTTTTTCCATTCTCTTTTAGGGGCAATAATTTTCTGATCGGCAGTCATCGCTACATCTAAGAAAAGGAATTCTTTTTCTTTTAAATCTTTTTCTAAATTTTCATATTTGGGTTTTATAAACTCGATAGGTTGCTGAGCAAGTGAATACATGACGTGACGATATTCAGGATACCCCTGCGACTGCCCCCACAATTTAATAATCGTAAAAGTCACAAGCAAAACAAAAAATGAACCGATAGTAACGATAATGAGTCTCATAGTGATGCTTCATATCAACATTCATCAAAATCGGCTACACTCATTGCCCATTTGCCGCTGCACGTAGTCTTGGGCTTCGACCATATTAGATACATAGGTAACCCCATGAATGACCGCATACTCAGCAAAAGTCAGCCTTTTGATTTTTGCCTTTTTTAAAATATCGCGCTTGTATGGTTCTAACTTCATGATTTTCTTAGCACTCTGTAGGTTTTGGTTCAGATCTAAATCGGCTTCAGTAGGAAGCTGATCTACTTTTTTGCGACTTTCAATATATCCAGTAAGCAAGCGCTTCATTCCCGTCATTCCTCGATTGTATGACAAATAAACAAGTTGCCGTCTTATTCTTGGAGTCAAAGCTTCTTGAATTTCAGTGTAACCTGCTAATTCTTCATTCAACTGAAGCTGGTCCAACATGGTATGCAAATAATTAAACAACATACCTCGGTAAGGATTTTTAGGTAACGCAATCATTGAACAACGGTTCGCCACCGAAAAATGAGTAATGTCGAAAGCACCAACAATACTTGCGATTCTCTGGCAAGAATGTCGAGAGCTTTCTAAAAGCACTCGACGCGTTCTTTCAATGACCGACATCACTCGCTTAATTCCGTTCCCTGTAAACTGCGCAATTCCCGAATCAAAACCCGTTTTGTTAAAAGCATTAATATGGAAACCACTTTCAATCATTATCTGTAAATAAAATTCTTTGGGATTCAAGTTAAAGCAATCCATAACATCATGAAAAGCGTTATAAGATAAGTGAACATATGGCGATGTCATACACGGACGCGTATTAGTTGAAACAGGTTTAGCATCTTCATTTTCACATTTTGCATAAGAACCTTGATAATTTTTTTGAGCAAACTGAATACATTTCATTGGAATAAAGTCAGAGTATTCCGGTGAGTGATCTTGAGTGTATTCGACAGGCATTCGTAAAATTTCATCTTCTAGATACATTTTGCGTTCGGCACGACATACTTCAAACGGACTAACTGATTGCAATTTTTCTGCAGAAAACGGAGTTTCTGTCGTTGAAGAAATTGTACGACTCGAATCAGAACTTTCACGTTTTTGCCATTGCGCACAGTGTACCAACGACAATAGAAATCCACCCAACAAAATCAGGCGTTTACTCTTGCTCGAATAGATAAATCGTTTTACGATTTTCGATATGAAAAAAATGAATTTACTCCTTCTTTCAAGTCTTAATATTCTATCACAATTTGCATTGGCAGCGCCTCCCTCGACCTCGCCTAACGTCGCGTCTTCAGGAATTCACACAGGTCCGATCGATGCTTTGTTGCAAGCTAGCTTTGTTGTTCAACTTATTCTTCTTATTTTAGTGAGTTTATCAATTCTTTGCTGGGCTATAGGCTGGTCTAAATACAAACAACTTCAAAGTTTGAGTCAATCGAACGAACTCTTCGATAATCAGTTTTGGAAGATGAGTTCTTTAGATGATCTTTTCGAAAAAACAGCAAACAAAGATAATTTTCACCAAGGAAGTTCGCACGCCCGTGTTTTCAAGGCTGTTTATCTTGAAATGAAAAAAATTGCTGAATCCCCTATGTTGAACAAAGCGAATTCACAAGATACAGACTCACCTCAGTTGGCTGGTTTAGACAATCTCGAGCGTTCAATTCGCAAAGCTGTTGAAACAGAAGTTTCTATTTTAGAAGCGCGCCTTCCAATTTTAGCCACTACGGGATCGACGGGACCATTCATCGGTTTGTTCGGAACTGTTTGGGGTATCATGGGCTCGTTTCAACAAATTGGCCGCACGGGATCTGCAAGCTTAGCCGCGGTTGCTCCAGGTATTTCGGAAGCTCTGATTACGACAGCAATTGGTTTGGCTGCGGCGATCCCGGCAGTCGTCATTTACAATTACTTCATTTCACAAATTCGAAAACAAGAGATCTCGTTAAATAATTTCAGTGCTGATCTTTTGAATATTGTGAAAAGAAATTTTTTTAAAGGTTAACTTTATATGCAAAGCGGATCAAAAAACTCTTCAAGAGTAGTCATGAGCGAAATTAATGTTACGCCGTTTGTGGATGTAATGTTGGTGCTTTTGATTATTTTTATGGTAACTGCTCCGATGATGCAGCAGGGATTAGATGTTAATCTTCCAAAAACAGCATCAACAGGCGTTGCACTTAATGAAGATCCTTTCGTTCTAACTATTGAGGCTAGCGGCAAAGTAAAAGCAGCAGAAACCGCAATCAATGTGTCTGAAATGCGTGAAAAAATGAAAGCTATCTTTCAGACCCGCAAAAACAAGCAGGTTTATATACAAGCAGATCGTAAAGTAGATTACGGAATCGTCGCCGAGGTTATGGGGGAAGTCCGCGCAGCAGGTATTTTCAACATCAGCTTGATTACGATGCCTAAGGAGTAAAATTGAATTCGTCTGATGTTCTGACAACAGAAGACAAATACTTCAAACGAGGAGTCGGCCTTTCGATCGCCGTTCA
>JACCDQ011230217.1_pt1 | contig 17957 bp, 14 predicted proteins | sample 7446031 | NCBI WGS metagenome assembly JACCDQ01 (sample SAMN15323442, study PRJNA562643) | freshwater metagenome | isolation source: river surface water | place: USA:Blue River Watershed | collected 2017-08-17
GCAGCAAAGGAGGCCCAGCCCAGCAATTGAACTTATAGTTATCCACAGTCAGCGATCAGACCGCTGGCAAAAGCCCCTGGTCAAAATTCAATCGGCACAGGTGGTCAGTATTGGATCGGCGCCAACAGTATGGTGGATACCAGCCTGTTTTCGGATGCTTTTAAGGCTAGTTTGCTTCAGCAACTCCCTTCAATTGACGAATTTGTGGATGGTCTTTTAATTCATAGCGACAATTTTCAAGCACTGAAGTTGCTAGAAACGAGGTACCGTGGCAGCGTTGATATGATTCACGTTGACCCGCCTTACAATACGGAAACTAGTGGATTTCTTTATAAGAATAATTATCGCCACTCATCTTGGCTCTCAATGATGAGTGATCGTTTGCGGACGGGTATTCGTTTATTAAACAATAGTGGCGATATCGCGTGTCATATTGATGAAAATGAATATGAATATTTAAATTTAGTTATTCGCGAGTGCGGTCTGGTTGATCATGGAACTATCGTATGGGATAAAAAAAATCCTATGCTTGGCCGAAAAGGCGTGGCTACTCAGCATGAATATGTGTGTTTTTCTGGCAAAGAAGAACGAGTGGTCAATTTGCGGAGCGCTAGTGTTACCAAAATTTTGAAATATGCGGCCACATTAACAAAGAACGCAGGTTCTGTGACAGATGAGGTTCGGAGCGAGTTCGCGAAGTGGATTGCGCGTCAAGAAGAACTTTCGGGTGGCGAAAAACAATACAAATATCTTGATTCAAATGGTCGTGCCTATCGTTTAGTGGCAATGGGCGCTCCAGAGAGGCGCACTGATAAGAAATTCTTTATGCCGCTGATCCATCCCGTCACCAATCAACCTTGCCCGGTTCCACCGAATGGATGGTCGCGTACTCCTGATACTTTGAGTGAATTACTAGCTGAAGGGCTGATTGTTTTTGGCAGGGACCATACGGTTCAACCACAAAAGATCGTTTATCTCCGAGACGACGCGCAGAAGCAAGTTGCCTCCATGCTTGCGGATGGAAAAAGTGGCAAAGCGTTTCTCGATGACTTGGGTCTGGAGTTTCCTTATTGTCACCCAGTTTCAATGTATGAGCAGATACTGGCTATCAAGTCCGTGGATGCGTTATTTATCGATTATTTCGCTGGCTCGGGCACAAACGGCCATGCGGTAATCAATTTATGTCGTAATTACGGATTAAGTCACAAGCAGATCTTGATTGAGATGGGAGACCATTTTGATTCGGTTCTTGTCCCTAGGTTAAAAAAAGCTGTTTATTCATCAAGTTGGTCGAGAGGTAAGCCGGTAGGTGCTGATAACGGCATTTCCCACTGCTTCAAAGTCCTCAAGCTAGAAAGCTACGAAGACACACTGAACAACCTGCAACTGCGCCGCTCTCCCGCGCAGGGCGATTTGCTGAACACCCTGCCGCAGCAGGCCAAGGACGATTACCTGCTCAATTACCTGCTAGACGTGGAAAGCCGTGGCTCGTTGCTGTCGGTGGAAGACTTAAAAAAACCTTTTGACTACACCCTCAATGTGGCCGTTGATTCTGCGGGCGCGTTCGAGCCGCGCAAGATCGATCTGGTCGAAACCTTCAATTACCTGATCGGCCTGCGCGTGAGGCACATTGAATCCAACATGCAAGAAGGTTTTGTCCGTGTTGAAGGTACGCTGCCATCGGGTGAAGCTGCGCTGGTGATTTGGCGTGACTGCGAGAAGATCGAATACGACACACTTAAACGCTACGGCAATCGTTTCGACCTCGAAGGCGAGAATAACCCGTTTGATGTGATTTACATCAACGGCGATCACAACATGCCAGCAATCTATTCACCAACCGAAGGTGAAGAAGGGAAGGCTTGGGTGCGCAAAATTCGCCAGATCGAGCCGGAGTTTCTGGAGCGCATGTTCTCGGTGGAGGACATCTGATGGCACGACCACGCAAGACCCCCGCCGCCGGTTCGGGCGCAAGTGGCGCTTCCGGTTCCAGTCGCGGCGGCAAGAAGCGCAGCTTCCATCAGGAATTGGTGCTCAACCGCTGGGTTCTGGGCTTCTTTCAGGGCGGCACGCTGGCGGCACTCAAGATGCGCTTGGGCGATGACCGCTTCGAGGGCATCGACGAGGACGGCCAGACCAAGTTCTTCCACGAACTGACGCGAGGATTGTTCGATCCCAACAAGGTGCCCGAGGCCGACCTGCGGCGCTACGACTTGAATGTCGTTGCCCACTGGCAAGCCATCACTGCCAAACGCAACAAACTGGAAGGCCACGAACTGCAGATGAAGTACTTCCAGTACCTCTCGCTGCTGTTCACTGAGCTGTATCTGGATTGGTATTTCAGCCACCGTCAGGAGTTGCTCGATGGTCTGAACGAGGAAATGTCGCGCTACCGTGCCGAAACAGGCTCAGAGCCATTCCGCGATTTCGAGGCGGGCGACCTAAACAAGATCGCCTTCTGGAATGCCACCGGCAGCGGCAAGACCCTACTACTGCACGTCAACATCCGTCAGTACCTGCACTATTTCCAGGCGGGGTGCAGTGATCACTTTCCCGACAAGATCATTCTGCTCACGCCTAACGAAGGGTTGAGCCGTCAGCATCTGGAGGAGCTGCACCTGTCCGACTTCCGGTTCTCGCAGTTCTTCAACAAGGCCCAGTCACCCGCGCGCGGCACCATCGAAATCATTGACATCAACAAGCTGGGCGATGAGATGGGCGACAAGACCGTCGCCGTTGATGCCTTCGAGGGCAACAACCTGGTGCTGGTGGACGAAGGCCACCGTGGTACGGGCACAGCGGCGGGCGCGTGGATGGCGCGGCGCGATGCGCTAGTGCGAGGCGGTTTTGCCTTCGAGTACTCGGCCACCTTCGGGCAGGCAGTGGCAAAGGGGTTGATCGTTGAAAAGGCGGAAGAGGAAAGCCTCAAGTCTAAATGGAAGCTAGCTTACCCTGGGCAGCGCTTCAACTTTGCATCCGCCAAGACGGATACAGCCCTTACCCTGTCCGCTGAAGACAAGCGCCGTGCGCGGGTCATCGCCACACGCGAGATTTACGCCAAGTGCATCCTTTTCGACTACTCGTACAAGTTTTTCTATGAGGACGGCTACGGCAAGGAGTCGCTAATCCTCAACATGAATGGTGAGGCCTACGAGCAAGTGGACAACGCTAGTAAGTATTTCACCGCGTGCCTGCTCTCCTACTACCAGCAGCTCTGGCTGTGGAGCACTCACCGTGAGAAGCTCGCCGACTTCAACATCGAAAAGCCGCTGTGGGTATTTGTAGGCCACTCGGTAACTGGCTCCGACGAAAAAAAGAAGCAGCAGCTTTCCGAGGATGATTTAGCCAGTCTCTCTGACGTGTTGTCTGTTGTTCAGTTTCTTGCTTGGTTCCTGAACAACGACGCGCAGATCAAGATTTGGCTGGCCGACCTGATTTCGGACAAGGCACAGATTCTGGATGCCAAGGGCAACAATATTTTCAGCGGGCGCTTCACGCCTTTGATGGGCTTCATCGGTCGTGTAGACGAGCTATACGCCGATATCCTGCTCCGTGTGTTCAATGCTTCGGCACGCCAGCGGTTGAAACTAGTCAACATCAAGAACAGCAAGGGGGAATTGGCACTGCGCGTAGGCAATGCCGTCCCTTTCGGCCTCATCAACATCGGCGACGATGCGGGCTTCTTCGGGATGGCTGAGAATGTGGAAGCCTTTGACAGCGAACGCGACGACTTTGATCGCGCGCTGTTTGGCACGTTGAACAGCAAAGACAGTCACCTCAACGTGCTGATCGGCTCGCGCAAATTCACGGAAGGGTGGAGCAGTTGGCGCGTGTCCACGATGGGTCTGCTGAACATGGGTCAGGGTGAAGGCTCGCAGATCATCCAGTTGTTTGGACGCGGAGTCCGCCTCAAGGGCAAAGGCTTCTCGCTCAAGCGTACCTTGCCGCAGGACCGGCCCAAGGGCGTGCATCTGGACAAGCTGGAGGCGCTGAACATCTTCGGCGTGCGCGCCAGCTACATGGCCGCGTTCAAAGACTACCTGCGCGAGGAAGGCATCACGCCCAGCGACGAAGTTCTGGAGCTGGACTTCCCGACCCACGCCAACCTGCCCAAAGGAAAGCTTAAGACCTTGGCGCTCAAGGATGGATACAAGGACAACCAGAAACTGGGGTTCAAGCGTACGCATTTCCCGTGGCTGTACGAAATACCCGCGCAGTTCCAGGGCAAGATCAAGTCCCCCCATGTGGTGCTCGATCTGTACCCGCGTGTCGAAGCACTGTCCAGCAAAGACAAGGACACAACCCCCACGACGGAAGCTCGCAACAAGGGCAAGCTTAATCAGTCGCTGTTCCCGGCTTTCAATTGGGATCGCATCTATCTGGCGTTGCAAGATTACAAGCTGCAGCGCAGCTGGAGCAACCTGCGGTTGGAACGGCAGAAATTGATCGACTTCTGCGCGGGTGCACAGGATTGGTACACGCTGTTCATTCCGGCGGCGGAGCTGAATGTGACGACCTTCGCCGACATCCGCAAGCAGGAAGACATCCTGCTGCGACTGCTAACGGACTACACCGACCGCTTCTACAAGGCCCTGAAGACAGGCTACGAAGGCCAGTTCTACGACATCACTCACATCGATGAAGAACACGGGTCGATGCTCAAGCTGTACCAGTTCGAGGTCGAGAACAACGACGACGGCCTGGAGTATCAGAAGAAGCTGGAAGTTCTGAAGAAGCTGGTGGCGGACGGTAAGATCGGCGAAGCCAGCCAATGGAGTGCGCCGCACATGGTGGCCATCAGCTTTGACCGGCACTTGTACTACCCGCTGCTGGCGTTGGAAGACAAGGACGCAGTGCCGCTGAAACTGCGTCCGCTGGGCTTTGATGCGCCGAGCGAATGGGAATTTGTTCGCGATCTGGAGGCTTTCTACAACTCAGCTGAAGGCAGGAAGGCGATTGGCCCGCGCAGCCTGTATCTGTTACGGAATGCGGATCGCGAAGAGAAAGGTCTCGGTTTCGCTTTAGCTGGCAACTTCTATCCCGACTTCCTCCTTTGGCTGGTTGACGATGCCAGCGGCAAGCAGTGGCTGACTTTTGTTGATCCGAAGGGGCTGCGCAATCTCGATCTGTCGCACCCCAAGCTAGGGCTGTACAAGGAAGTGAAGACTCTGGAAACGACGCTGGCGAAGCAGGCCAAGGCGGGCGAGGCGCCGCTGGTCCTGAATGCCTTTGTTCTCTCGCCGACGAAGTTTGCCGATCTACTTAACGTCGGTGACAAGACAAAAAAGGCCGATCTGGAAAGCCGCAACGTGCTGTTCATGGAGGATGGTGGGGCAGCTTACCTTGGCAAGTTATTTGCGACCTTGATTTAACCACCTGCTTCAGCAGTGATAATCAGTAAAGCCAGATCTCCTGTACACACAGTCGGGAAAGTGCAGCTAATTTGTACGATCCCTGCCGACGCTGTTAGGTGTGAATTTACGCCCGACAAAAACAAAAGGCCATCCTAAGATGGCCTTGTTTATTTCTGTGCGGCTGACCAGCGGACTTTGTCCCCGAATCGCTGCCGTTCTTCACCGATGCATTGGAAGTGCTTGAGCCAAAAGGATTCTTCAGTTGCTCTGGCCTAAGGGATAGTTCTCCGCCGGGATGCCGGCCTTGGTCAGTGCATTGAAGAGGGTCGACTTGCCGACGTTGGGCAGGCCGACGATGCCGCATTTGAGGCTCATGGAAATCCTTGAATTGAAAGGCACATCGAAGCCAACGTGGGCATCGTCGACGTACCAGACCTGCGGCTGCAGGCCGCAGGGTGATGAAACGGTTAACGAAGAGACGTACAGCCGGAACGCAGGCTTTTCTCTTCGGTTTGTCCTGAAAGAGCGTGATTATAACGCCCACCGAATCCCTGCCCGAGCGATGCAAACCGGCCCGCCGTCGCCTCTTGTGCAGCCGTCGATGCCGCTGGCTCGCCAGCGATCGCTCTGGGCTGCAATGTGCCCTGACCTGTAATGACTCACCAGGATGTGGGAAGTCCGTTTTGGCTGACCTCAACAGCAGTCATGGCGCCGTCTGTCTGACGGCCGTATCACGCCGCCTTGAGGTAAGGCCTGAACGATGCAAGCAGCTTGTCTGCGCTGTTCGATACGGCCGGCAGGGTCAGGTCGTTCATCGACGCAAGGGTTTTGTTGACTAGGGTGAGGGCGTCGATCGAATCGACAGGTAATCCTTCAAACAGAAGTTCATCTGTCTGTACGACCAGAAGCAAGGCCTCCGTCGCAGGATCCATTAAGAGTGCCTGGCATCGTCCATACAGTCCGCTACGATCAGGTTGCAGGCGGATTTCACGTTCGATGCCCACGGTCCGCATGTGCGAGCTGCAGACGACGCGCTGCCTTGACGCCGCCAGTGTGTTCAGCCGGGCGTGCGCTGCCGTCCAGGCGGCTTCATCGCCAATAAAGATTTCAACGGGAATGCGCGCCCCCTCGGTGAACAGGCTATGCACGAGATAATCGACCCCTGCACGCTGATATTCGTAGCGCAGCCCCAGATAAGGCGCGAAATTCACTTCATTAATCACCGCGCCGTTTTCATACCAGGGCCTGGAGATATCTTCGCTGATCATGTCCACGCCGGCTACGTTCAGGTTCATCAGCTTTGCTGCCAATACCGCGACCCTGACGTTTTCGGGATGGACCTCCTCAGAAAATACCTTGGGCAATCCTCCCCATTCGGTAGTCTCGATCGGGCGCAGCCGCGCGTGCATACCTCTGTCAGGAATCGATTCGAAGTTCAGCCCTCGGTTCCTCAGCGTTTGCTCCGCGAGTTCATCGGAAGGAAAGAGCTTTTGCCGCCGGTGCTTGGCCAGGCGGGCTTCTGCTTGATTTGCTTGAGTAATCAGTTCCCTGACCGTATGTATGCCGTCGCCCACGACAGCCAGCGGAAGCCGGCCCACGGTATAAGGCGAATGCGCACCGGCGACCAGTATCCGATGGCAGAGTCCGGATACCTGCTTCTCCACCAGAATATGTTTCGACAGTGTCGATGCGCTGTCGAATGCGGAGGACGCGGCTTCGGCATCATGAATGTTTACCGTCACGCCTTCGCCGCGTTCCAGGTCGGCCGGCTTGACCACCACAGGAAAGCCGATGCGCTGTGCCGCTTCAGCGGCCTCGTCTCGCGTTCTCGCACTTTCGTGTACCGGAGCCGGAAGACCGGCCTGCCGCAGGAGGTGGGCCGTGATGCTCTTGTCCCGACTAATCGTCGCTCCGACTGCAGAATCCCATTCGCTGGTACTACGATCTGAGAATCGACGCTTTGCGCCCCAGCCCAATTGGTAAATACCCCGGCCCAGATGCAGGAACGGAATGTTCTGGTGGAACGCCGTTTTCAAGACCGGGATGGTCGAGTCGCCGCCGGGAATTTGTTTTTTTGCCGCCACGATGAATTTTTCATGCAGCGCTTCGAGCTGATCCGCGATGTCCGTTTCTGTCCGTGCCGGATCGGCAAGCCGGAACAGCAGACGATAGGCCCGCCCGATACACTCCATAATCCATTTTTCCGGATGGCCTTCAACCGACGGGAAGAGGCAGGACAGGTAATAGCGCCGGTGGTCATTGCTGGCTGGCTGGATATCGATGATCACACCCCGGTCGAAACAGGGAATCCTGATGCTCTGCAAAAGTTCGCAGGCCAGCGACATCATTTGCCACGCAAATCGCTGGGCCGACTGTTCACCATCGGACAGCGGTCGTGTAATGCGCGAATTAATCGCTTGCGGCTCAATGCCGAAGCGCTCCAGCAATTCGTCATCGAGCTTATTAAAATCAGGCTGGTCGGGTATCAGCAGCTCCGGCCGCAAGCTGATCGATCGCTGCTTCAATCCGAGACGGAAACCGGCGGGCCGCAATGCGTCGACTTTGCGTGTTTGGGCTTGTAAAAACATCGTACCTATTTAATTCAAAGGAATATTTCGAGGTCCCATTAAACTTCTGGCGCCGTATGGATCGGTCAAGTCTCTGCCGCTGCAACAAAAGTGGGGACGCCGCCGGAGCAAACGCAAAAGCTTACGGATTGACTGAAAATTTTTATCGAATGTATTTGAGATCGGCCGGGTATGAGTGCGCAAACAACCCCGGTCGATTTTTTCTCACCTTCCGCGTCAAAAGCGTTCTTCATTGACCAGTCGGTCAGGGCTTCGTTGAACCAGAGCCTGACCTGGTTTCAGCCACTCGGTGTTTTCCGTTACGGCGGGCTCGATTCTGCCAAATGACTGAATTCCGTTCTGCCTGTGGAAATCCTTGATCCTTAGTGTCTGTTTAAAAATACGACCTTTGTTCGGTCGGCAATGTCCAACGGTGTCTTCAACCGGAGGCACTCATGTGGACCGAGCAGACCCGTGCGCGCCAAGCGAAGCGCACTGCGCCCCGCAAACGTTACCCGAGCGACCTGACGGACGCGGCGTGGGCATTCATCGCCCCCCTGTTGCCCAAGCCCGCCCGACGAGGTCGTCATCGCGTCACCAACCTGCGCGAGGTCCTCCATGCCATTCGCTACCTGGTGCGGTCGGGCTGCGAATGGCGTATGTTGCCGACCCACTTTCCGCCTTGGCCAACGGTCTACTGGTGGTTTCGGCGTCTGGTGCGCAGCTTTCTGTTTCAGGTCATCCATGATGTGGCGTTGATGCTCGATCGACAGGCCCCAGGACGGAATGTGCAACCGACGGCAGCCGTGATCGACAGCCAGACCATCAAGGCGCCGGGGCCGCCCGGCGCGGCTACGACGCCGCCAAACGGATCAACGGCCGCAAGCGCCATATCGCCGTCGATGCCGACGGTCGCTTGCTCATGGTGCGTTTGACGCCGGCGGACATCGCTGATTCGACCGGCGCGCTGCAGGTGCTCGACGCTCTCAAGCAGCGCTGGCCATGGGTCAGGCATTGGTTTGCCGACGGCGCGTACGATCGGCGCCAACTGCTCGACAAGGCCGCCTTCCTCGACTTCGTGGTCGAAGTTGTGCGGCGTTTGGCCGGCCAACAAGGCTTCGCGCCATTGCCGCGTCGTTGGGTGGTCGAGCGCACGTTCGGCTGGATGATGCAGTGGCGACGACTGGTGCGCGACTATGAAATGCGACTGGATGTCTCGACGGCCATGATGCATGTCGCACTCGGTAGTTTGCTGTTGCAACGTTTACTCATCCCGGAATGAATTTTCAAACAGACACTAAGCGATTGTCTGCCGGCAGCAGGCTCAGATCGTAATCCTTGATCGGTGGATCCTGCCGAAGTTCAATGGTATTCGTCCCGGCTATTAGCAAAAATAATTTGCTCCCGTTGAGCGGCGCGGCCTGCTGCGGTTGATCATGTCGCCGGAGGGGGCGGATCGGTAAGCTTGAACGCAGACGCCCGCATTGAAGCCGGACTGTTTGATGCTGAGTCGCAGCTGCATCTTGTCGATGGCAGGGATACGGAGGTGCTGGTTTTTGACCGGAAACGCGATTGACGATCCGGGCGCAGATTATGACGCACATTGAGCAGCAATACGTGATGAGAGTCTGCGTCCCCTGCTGCCGGCAATCACAGCGTCCGTCGGATTCCGCTTCCGGCCGATGCTACCAGACGAAGGCTGACAGATCGTTCATTGGGCTTGGGAGCGGAGGATTGGTAGGTGCGTGATGACCGGTCAAATTCCTGGACGTACCCCAGCTGAAAGCCTGCTTTCACCAAGGGATTCAAGATATCCTCGCCGCATCCGATTGCGCCAAGGTCCTTGTGGGCGGCAAAATCCCTCGCCAGCGCTCTGACAGTAGCATCATCAAGATCGGGCAGAGCGCCAAGTTTCGACAGACATCTCGATGCCTTTTCCTGAAAGCGGATGGAATCCTCCGCTGAAAACCTGATGCGGCTGCCGGTAAGCAAATCGGGCGACATGCCTTGTGCAAAAATCAGTTTTCCGCCGGCTGCCAGCTTCGTTTTAAAAGAGATAAAGACCGTTTCAAATTCACTGACTGGTACAAAACTGAAGACGCTGTGCGTCGTGATCAGGTCTTGAGCTTCCGGAATCCGATCGACGGCACGAAGGTCACCTTGATACGTCCGGATTTTGGCGCCTAGCTGACCGGCGTACCATTCATTCAAAGCAAGTGTGGTCGGGCACAAATCGATGATAGATACTTCGGGCTCACCGCCTGCTGCCCGAAATGCGGACAGCAGCATATGAAGAATGGCGTGATCCGCAGTGCCCACAATCAGTACTTTGGCGTTGGGCTTGAGTTTTGCGACGCGACCATATTGCTGCAGAAAAAACTCACTGTCGGTTCGCGCGCCTGAGATTGCGCCAATCAGACGGAGCGTCGTCCATGCCCGGTGGTAGGGGCGGCATGACCGGATTTCGTTTTCGCTGATAACGCAAAGATCCTCGGCGGATTGACGAGTGAATCTCGCTGCGTCATCGAGTAGCTCGGGGCATTCGATGGCAGTCCTCATCGTCGCGCACCATCCACATGGCCACCAGATACCGGAACCCAGCCAAACATCATCCGCTCGCTCGCCGTCTTGGCATACTTGATAATTGGTTCTGACATTTAATTCCCGACGAGTTCTTTTGCCGGCGCTCCCCGGAAAATTGACACGATTAATTCGGCCATGCGTGCTGCAAAACCAGCGATCGCTTCCGGACCTGCCTGATCCAAGGCTGCAATATCAGCCGTCCAGAGGCGGGGAGTGATATCCGTCAGTTGTCCCGCTTCGGCTGCATTCATGCCGACCGCTTTAGCCGACTGATTCGCATTGTTGAATATCACGGCAGCATCAATATGATCGAACGGCAATCCCAGACTTCGCGGGGGCCACGCAGGAATTTGCCACACCAGTGCATCGACACGCGGATCGGCAAGCAACGCACGGCATGCAGCGAACACATTGCGATCGGGCATATGCAAGGTTTCCTGATTGATCGAGGCATAACCCGGCTTCACCCAAGCCAGCCGGATGTTATGCGGCAGCATTTCTGAGAGAAGCCGTTCACGAATGCGCCAGCCGCCATCGATGCTGCCGACGATCGCAATGATCGGAATTCTTCCTTTATTGGATACCATGCGGGGAAGAATAAGACGCTGCAGATGCCTAGAGATTTGCGGCTGCGCGTTTACTTCGCAAATGGCGGCGCCGGTTTCTATCCATGAGCGTGAAATATCCGGAATCAATAAATCTACGCCAGCCAGATCGAGTCGCATGACGCTTGCGGCTCGAACTGCGAGGGCAACGTTATCCGGATGGATTTCATCAAAAATATCCTCGCGGGTTCCACCGATATTGACGTTTGCCGGGCCGCGCAGGCGGACGTGCTGCCCCTGCACAGGAACACTATTCAGGGTCAGGCCTTGGTTGGTCAGCCAGTCTCGCAGTTCTTCGTCGATGATGATGGGTTTTCGACCCTGCTCTCCGCTGGACCCGGAGCGAGGCTGCTGGCGCGCGTAGTTGGTTTTATTGATCAGTTCTTCAACAGTTGTCACGCCATCTCCACGCACATATGCGGGTCGGCGATGAATTACCGAGAATACTTCATCTTTATAAACCTGTAGCCTGTAATCATTTCCTTCAATTTGCTGCTCGACGAGGATATGTTTGCTGATTTTTGAAACCGTGGCATACGCCTTTTCAACGGCTTTTGCGTGGGTCAGTCCAGTCAGGACGCCCTGCCCGCCATCCAGATCCGCAGGTTTGATCACGACCGGGTAGCCCAGTGCTTCAGCGGCAGCAAGCGCCTGTTCGCAGCTGGACACGGGCCAATGCGCAGGGACTGGCAAGCCTGCTTCGCGCAGCACCTTCGCGCATGCTGATTTGTCACGCGCAAGCGTGGCGCCGATTCGCGAGGTCTCATCGGTAAATGAACTGTCCAGCCAGCGAGCCTTGCTGCCCCAGCCAAACTGGTAGGTGTTATTGGCCACGTGGCGCCACGGTATGTCTTCATCATGGGCAGCCTGCAAAAACCGCAAGGAATTGACTCCCGAGGGGGCCAGCTTCTTCGAGATTTCGATGAGCTTCTGAAAATCATCGCGCAGGCTGTCGATAGCAAGCATGCCATCGGCAGCCACGGAATTCATCAGCTTTGCCGTCCAGATGATTGCTCGCCTTGGTGCCGCGAAATCGGCACTCACTGCCGGCAGTCCGAGCAGCCAATGAGTGCCATTCTCCCTGCGGATCGGTGCGGCGGTGGCACCGGCCATCACGGGCATGCCAGCCTCAGCCAATATACTGACCGATGTGTCGGCCAAGCGTGTCAGCAGCCGATGTTGATCGGCGATCTTCCTATCGAGATGAAAGTTATACGCTGGCAGCAGCGCCGCGACGATACGGTCGTACTGCTCCAGTATGTTCAGCTGAATTTTATCAGTCGGAAAACAGACATCAATAATGAATGCGGGCTGCCTCAATCCATTCCAGTACCCCGGTTCAAATCGGATGTGTTCTAAATTGATCTCGACCAGCAAGGGATTCACCGGGGCGTTGTCGGCAGGGCGGGAATTATTCATGCGCCATTTTAACCGTGAAGAACAGACGATAATCCCGACAGAGCGGCTCCGGCGCGGTGGCGTCATCGTGTTACCGATCCATGGGAAGTGCTCAATGCCATCCTCTGTCTGGTGCGGTCCAATTGCGCATGGCGCATGCTGCCGCCCCACTTTTCCCACTGGCAGAGGGTCTGCTGGTGGTTCTGTCGTCCGGTGTGCAGCTTCCTGTTCCAAGCTATCCATGATCTTACGCTGATGCTCGATCGACAGGTGCATGGCCGCGATGAGTAAGCGACGGCGGCTGTAATCGACAGCCAGCCCATCGCAGCGCCGAGCGTGGCCGCGGCAACGACGCCGCCCCACGGCTCTTCCGCAGCACCTCCATCGCCCGACTTCGCGCTCCTCGACGCTGGTCGCAATTAGAAACGTGCGCCGCCGCTTGTTGGCGCGCACGGCAAAACCGCACAGGAGTCGGTCCCGCAGGATCCTTCCGTCAGTCGCCGTCAGTCGTTCAAGCAGCGATTCGGTGAGCGTTTTAATCACGGGTTTTCAGGACAAAACGAGGACAAAGGCTTCCGTCCGACGCGGTTCGCCCTCGTTGGCCGTCTTCCCCCCCCCCCCGCGACACCAAGGCGCGGGTCCGGCGCGTCGATGCTGCCTGCCTTGGCTTCGATGTGCCTTTCAATTCAAGGATTTCCAGGAGCCTCAAATGCAGCATCGTCAGCCTGCACAACGCCGGCAAGTCGACCACTTCCGTCTTGAAGGAGATACTTCGAGTGATGACGCCACCGATACGCAACACAGTGGAAACGGTCATGTCGGACCAGTTGGTCACAGCAAGACAATCTGCTGCGCTTCATCGAACGTCATGTCCGCTACGATCATTCGCGACAAGAAGCGCATCTGAAATGCGTCCGTTGAAGTCGCTACGCACGTTTCTGCGGTCTTACGTGGGTCCCCGAGCGCAGGTGCCGTTGGCGGCCACCTGCCAGAATATGAAGAAGATGGCCCGCTCGATCGATCAGGCCACGGCCTTACTGAGCCAGCCGCTGCATCTTGCGATTGTGGCTCCCGTCGAAAGTAACTCTACCGCCTGCGCATTTATACCCTGTTTTCCCAGAAACACCCGCGCGACCGGCCTGTCCTGGATGAGTTCGGTGAGACTGTGCTGAACTGCCGGGGGCTGCCGCAGTACTTCACGCGTCGCAAGCTGCGCCAGCGACCATCATGCTCCGACATCCCCTCCTCGGTTATTCACGTCGCCAGCAGCAGCCCCACAGCGACAGCCGCCACGGAGATGAGCGAGACCACCAAACCCAGAACCGTCAAAAAGAAACTCGCTTCATCTTTGGTGATCGCCGGTGGCGGGGGCGTCATTTTGGAGGTTAACTCCATCCGGAATATCTTCATGTTGCTTTCCCACTCCGTAAAAATTGCCCTAGGCTGAAGCCCGACCCCACCCATAAACGGTTTGCAGCAGCGTCGGGAATCTTCGCGAATACAGCAAGCCAGTCGCTTAAAAGAAGGACCTGCTGATTGCCCAGGGAACTACGCAAGCGCCATGCCTGGCCGGATCCGGGAGGGAAATTTCGTATAACCGTTTGTTTTTACGAGGGAAGTTTGGTGCATGCGCACCGCCTGTCAGACGACAGGTACGCCAAGAGTGTCGCTGGCTGGCGACTGAGGTTTCCCCAGCCCAGCCATAAGCCGTTGATTTTTCAGGATTCTGACGTGTCGCCGATCGGCGACGCCGGACCGGAGCGGAATTCGAGGGGTGTCAGACCATGTCGCTGCAGCAGTCGATAAAACTCGGTCCGGTTTCGCTGCGCCAGGCGCGCGGCGTCAGCGACGTTTCCGTCGGTCACTTTCAGCAGGCCGACGAGATAATTGCGCTCGAACCGCTCCCGGGCTTCGCCATAGCTGAGCAGTTGAACGTCCGGCGTGCGCAGCGCCCGCTGCACCAGGGCCAATGGAATCATCGGACTGGTGGCCAATGCGCAAACCTGTTCCACGACGTTTTGCAACTGGCGGACATTGCCCGGCCACGCCGCTGTCACCAGCGCCTTCATTGCGTCCGACGCAAAACCTTGCGGGCCTGTGCCATGCTTTTTCCGGTTCTCGGTCAGGAAGTGGGTCGCCAGCAAATGAATGTCTTCGCGCCGCTCGCAGAGCGGCGGCACGCGCAGTGAGACCACATTGATCCGGTAGTAGAGATCTTCGCGAAACTGTCCGGCTCGGCACGCCTCATCGAGATCCCGGTGTGTCGCGGCAATGACGCGCAGATCGAGCGGCACATCCTGATTACTCCCGACGGGCCGCACACTACGCTCCTGCAATACACGCAGAAGCTTCGCTTGCAGCGGCAGGGGTATATCGCCGATCTCGTCGAGGAACAGCGTGCCTCCGCTCGACGCCTGCAGCAGACCCACACGGTTCTGCGTGGCGCCGGTATACGCGCCTTTCACATGACCAAATAATTCAGACTCCAGCAGCGCTTCTGGTATGGCTGCGCAATTTAACGCAATGAACGGCCCAGACGCCCGTAGGCTTGCTCGATGTACGGCACGCGCCAGCAGTTCCTTGCCAGTGCCACTGTCTCCGTAAATCAGAATCGTTGCGGACGCGCGCGCTACCTGCCTGGCCTGCGCGAGCACCTCTTCCATCACGTGGGAGCGACTGATGATCTCGCCACGCCACGATCCCTGCGCCGACGTACTGTCATCAGTCTGCGCAGACAATGCCAGTGCATCGGCCACTTTCTCCAGTAAGACCTTGCCATCGAAGGGTTTGGTGAGATAACTGTTGACCCCCTTCGACATGGCCTCGACCGCGTCCGGAATCGTTCCATGGGCCGTCAATAAAATGACTGGTACCATTGGGAACGTCGCTCGGATTTCCTCGAACAGCGCATGGCCATCACGGCCTGGCAGCCGTACATCACTGATGACGAGGCCGGGACGCCAGGACGACATCTGTACCAGCGCCTGTTCGGCCGAGGCGACCGCCGTCACCGAGTATCCGGCAGCGCTCAGCCTCAGGGACAACAAGTGCAGCATGTCGGGATCATCATCGACCAGCAGGATCTGGCTTTTCTTTGAGTTATCCATGGTGGAATTCATTCATTGCGGGGACGCTCCGGTATACCCGCTGTTTCTGGCTGCGCCTTGCGATGGCATGGCCGCCCCGCTTCGGTGAGACTCTCGCCTCATCATCTCAAGGCGGCGCTGGTGCGCCTGCGCCTGCCGGTCTCTTCAAGAAGACTGCTGCTGATCACGCTGCTGTCGCTGGTCGGCGTGATGGCAGGCATGCTCCTTTATACCTCTCGGCAGCTGGAAGCGCTTTCGACGATGGCAGTCAGGTACTCGGCTAGCTCGCTGGCAGTGGCTGAGGATGTGAGTTCACTGCATGACCTGACCATCGACATGGAGCGCAGCGCGAGACAATACTACATCCTCGCCGATGCGCGATTGGGCGCGGACTTCCATGACGCGCTCGCTGCTGGCAAGCAGATTGCGCGCCGACTCACCGGCAGGCTGCGACCGCAAAGCGAAGTGCTGACGGCCCGCTGGATTGCGCTCGGCGATGGCGTAGCCGCACAGCTGAAGAAAGGGGCGACCGTAGACGAGCGACAGCAACAGCGGGTATTCGCACAATTTCGTGAGCTGGCTGGTGTCAACCAGCAGATAGAAAAAGAAAGCAGGCTGGCCATCCAGCACGGCGCCCAAGCGTTCGAGCAGGACGTGGCGCACTATCGCGAGACCCTGATCACGCTTGGCGCAGCGGTGATCACCATCAGCATCCTGGCCGCAGTCGCACTCGGCGTGTGGCTCTCCTGGCTGTTTGACAGCCTCGCCTCCGCAATCACCAGCCTGGGCGACCATAAACGGCGCGACACACCACGCATCGGCGGTCCCACCGACATGCATGCGCTCGCCGAGCGCATTCGTTCCGTCAAGCTGGCACTGGAATCGCTGGAGAAAGACAAGGAACTGTTCGTGAGGCATATCTCTCACGAGCTGAAAACGCCGCTGGCTAACTTGCGCGAGGGCATCGCGCTGCTCGGTGGCGGGATCGTCGGCAACCTGAGCGGTGAGCAACATCAGATTGTCACGATCCTCGACAAAAATGCGGCATTACTCCAGGCCCAGATTGAAGACCTGCTGCAATACAATACCGCCGTGTTTGCCGCCAGCCAGCTGGATCTTTCCCGGATCGATTTGCGCGCGCTCATCGAGGAAGTGGTTGACGAACAGCGACTTCGTTGCGAGGCACGCGGCATTCAGGTCGAGGTTCACGGGGCTGCCGAAATGGCCCGACTGGATCGCGCCAAGATTCGTGTGATCCTTAGCAATCTGCTTGCCAATGCAATTCACTTCAGTCCGCAGGGTGGACGCATTCGTTTGACCCTCGAGCAGACGGCACAGCAGCTTCGGATCGACTGTATCGACGAAGGCTGCGGAGTGGCGCCGGAAGATCTCGACAAGATTTTCAACCCTTTTTACCAAGGCAGTCGTCAGGCAACCGCAGCCAAAAAAGGCTCGGGCATCGGGCTATCGATTGTCCGGCTCCTCGCCGAGGCACACCGCGGAACCGCATCCGTCCTCCCCATGGAAACGGGCGCCCACTTCAGGATCACATTGCCACGTCACTTATCATGAATCACCGTTGTATTTATACCTATTTTGTACTTGCCCTGCTACTGACCGGCTGCGCGCAGCATCGTTCTCCTCAGACGCCAGCGGAACCGCAAGTGAACGAGCGGCCGCCGATGATCATCATCCGCGGCGTCAGGCCGCCCGACCCGGCGGACGAAGCGTTTCGCGATATCAGCCGCTACCCGGAGTTCAGTGAAGGCGTGCTGCTGAACGAACTAGCACAACTCGACAGCGGGAACCAGACCAGCCCGTATATCGACCTCAAACGCCTCGTACTGCTGTGGATCCTTGGCAAACCAGAGACGGCTGGCCGCTTGGAGGTGCTGATGAACCAGCTCAGCGATCATCCGGACGCGCGCATCTCGGCGATCGTTGGCGTGCTGGGCCGGTCGGTGGCAGTGCAGCGCCGCAGCAGCGAACGTACAGCCCAGCTCGAAGCCAAGCTGTTAGAAGCGCAGCGTCGCATCGACCAGCTAGGAGCAAAGATCCAGGCACTCAAGGCACTCGAGAAAGACCTGCTGTCACGTCCGGAGCCCAGGGGCGATACGGCGACAGGCACCCCGTCAGCACGCTGATCTGTTCACGCGGAGAGGCCGGTATCCCGGCGGAGAACTCTCCCTGAGGCCAGCTGCATTGAAGAAGCATTAAGAGCCTTATATGGATGCCTGCCGGAGTTCAAACGATTTTTGCATTTTGGCGGCGAGGTAAGGCTGCAGTCTTATACCCGGCCTGTTGATGCAGGCCGAATGGTCTGCTGGCCCTGATGGAATTCGCTGACGGACGCCTCATCTATCC
>JACCDQ011371464.1_pt1 | contig 17954 bp, 12 predicted proteins | sample 7446031 | NCBI WGS metagenome assembly JACCDQ01 (sample SAMN15323442, study PRJNA562643) | freshwater metagenome | isolation source: river surface water | place: USA:Blue River Watershed | collected 2017-08-17
CCAAGTTTTTTCTTCACTATTTGCAGTAGTAACTGTAGCTCCCATAAAAAGTTATTCGTTAAAAAGTTCCCAAATTTACGTTTTTTTCTTATTTAAAGAAAAATAAAAATAAAAATAAATAAACCCACAGAATATCAAGAAAGTGCCAATACATCGCACCCAGCTCAATTCCAAGAGTTTGTGTTGAATTGTATTTTTGTTTAAAATGATTATAAATTATAATTAAGAGAGAAATTATTCCTCCTGCTAAGTGCAATAAGTGCATCAAAGTAACAATGTAAAGAAACGTTGTAGTGATTGAACTTGCCTGACCTGTAAAATAATACCCTGCCGAAACAATCTGACCAAAACCTACAAATTGCAATACTACAAATAGAATTCCTAAAGTCAAGGTTGTTAAAAGAAGTGTTGTGGTAGTAGAACGATTGTCTTTTTGAATTGCTTTTTTAGCAAAATGAAAAGTAAAACTACATCCTATTATAACGGCAGTACTCCAATAAAACGCTGATGGCAACTGAAAATCTTTTAACCAATCGGCTCTAGATTTACTCACCACAAAAGCACTCGTAAGACCTGCAAACATCATAGTCATACTTACCATTGCAAACAATAAAATCAATTTAGCTGATCTTGATTTTCTAGCTCTTTCCTCGTCTGTTATCATTGTCATTTTTTAACTATCTTAAAAATTTATCAAATATATAAACTAATTGTAATAAAGTAATATACGAAACACTTACAAGCATCAAAGTTCTTGCCGCCTTTGCTGAACGTACTTTATATAATTGTACTGCATAATATAACATCCAAATCCCTAATAGTAATACAACAATTGCAGCAATTGGAGTAAGGTATAACTGCCCTGTAAATCCTAAAACAGGCAACAAGGATGCGATTATTAACCAAACTGTATATAACAGTATTTGTAAAGCTGTTCCTTTATCTTTCTTGCCTGTTGGCAACATATAGAACCCTGCTTTTTCATAATCTTCATATAAAAACCAACCTATAGCCCAAAAATGAGGGAATTGCCAAAAAAATTGAATCAAAAATAGCGTTCCTGCCTCTATCCCAAAATTTCCTGTTGCCGCAACCCACCCTAACATGAAAGGTATTGCTCCTGGAAAAGCACCAACAAAAACAGATAACGAAGTGATTGTTTTCAATGGTGTGTAGGCACTCGTGTACAAAAATATCGAGATTGCCCCAAACATAGCTGTTTTAGGGTTAATTGTATACAATAAAAAAATCCCCACAATAGTAAGCAAACTAGCAATCAATAAAGCAACATTAGGCTGCATTCTACCAGAAGGAATTGGTCTATTTTTAGTACGCTCCATCATAGCATCTAGATCTTTTTCAATTACTTGATTAAATGCATTTGAAGCGCCTACCATACAGTATCCTCCAATAGCCAATTTAAAAAGCAACACCCAATTTAGATACCCAAAATCAGACACCCCCAGCACAAAACCAGCAATAGAAGAAAATACCACACTAATAGCTAGCCCTGCTTTTGTGATTGCTTTAAAATCGAGATAAATGGATTTAAGAGAAATAGTGCTCAATGTATTAATATAAAAACGGCGCGAAGATACAAATAAGATTACAGAATGTAGAAACTAGAATTTAGTTTTTTCTATAAAACAACAAACATTATTCTTCTTTTCTATCCAATCTATAAAACAAATAAAAACTCAATAAAAGAATTATTATTTCGAAAACTAACAACGATGGAATGATGCCTATTGAATCAGCTAAAAATCCTAGCACAATTGCTGGAATACCAAAACCTACATATCCAAAAAACATATAACCCGATACAGCTCTTGCTTTTTGATTGCCCCCTAAATCTGCAATTATTGCTAATCCACCTTGATAACTAAAACCATATGCAGCCGAACCTATACAAGCGGTTCCTAGTAAAACTATCGACAGAATCCCTAAGTAAGATCCCAAGATTACTAATCCAAAACCAAAAGGAACGATTGCAAAACCCAATTTTAGACTTGTCTTAGGCTGAAATCGTTTACGAATAAATGGTTGCATAAAACCACCTGTCCAGTTAATCAATACCAAACAAAATCCCGCATAAGCAGTCAAATGAAAGGTTGCTAATTGAGTAGGGATAATCGCTATAACAACACCTGTAGACGCCCAACAAATTGCAATTGACAAATTAACCGGAAACGACCCCTTAGGAAAATAGGGCAATCGCACTACTGACCCTCCTATTGGTGACAACTTAGGCAAAGTAACGGTTAACAGAATCCCTATTACTGTAATTGCAATAGCAATGAAATAGGTAATCGGCAAATACGTAAAATGAATTAACAATGCTATACTTGTCATAAAAGCACCTCCACTAAATCCAATTGCTGTTGCCATAGAGGTTGCATTAGCCGCTCTAACCGAAGCATTAGTATCTAGCGAAAGTAATTCAGAAATATAAGCCGTTCCTGTTCCCATACTCAATGCTAAAGCTACACCTTGGCAAAATCTTGAACAAATCAAAGCATAGACTGTTGGAAAAACTGTAATAATCAAATTGGATGACAATGCTAAAAACAAACTAAAAAGCAATACTGGTTTTCTTCCTATTCGATCTGAAATTCCACCCAAAAAAATATAACAGGGCAACATTCCTACTATATAAGCAGACAAAACCAAAGATGTTTGTCCGTTATTTAAACCCGCGACTGCAGCATATGGTCTAAAAAGAGGCATCGATATATTTACCGCTAGAGTAATTAAAAATAACGCGTACGATATAATGGTGGTGGGCTGTAATTTCATAGGTATACCACTATAAAAAATCCCACCGAAGTGGGACTTTTAGTTTTAAAATCTATCTAGATTGTTTTTTTATTTTTTTAGCAAATAACACAAAGCCAAATGCCATCATTGCACCAAATACATTAGCTAAAACATCCAAAAAATCACCACTCCTAGTTGTAGTACATTTATCTTGAATTATTTCTATTGCTATTCCAAATAACACTGAAAAACAAACAACAAAAAACAGAGTCAATAGTTGTTTCTTTTTAGCAATGTGTTTTTTAAAAACTAAAAACCAAAGTATGGTAAATACAAAATGGAAAAAAGCATGAACTAATTTATCTAGATTAGGGATATTTACCTCTGGAAGTTCTTTTGAAGTTGTCAAACAAAAAAAAGCAACAACCCCCGTCCAGCAAAGTGCAATCCAAAAAAAGATATTTTTAAGCACCAATTAATTCTTTGTAAGATTCACTAGAAAGCAATGAATCCATTTCTCCTAAATCAGCAACTTTTACTTTAATCATCCATCCTGATCCATACGGATCTGAATTTACATTCTCAGGTGTACTTTCTAATTCTTCGTTAAATTCGATAATCTCTCCTGACAAAGGTAAAAACAAATCAGAAACTGTTTTCACTGCTTCTACTGTTCCAAAAACTTCGTCTTTATTCAATGTTTGATCTAAAGTTTCAACTTCTACATAAACAATATCGCCTAATTCTTTTTGGGCAAAATCAGTAATTCCAACCGTAGCTACATCTCCGTCAATGCTAACCCATTCGTGATCTTTAGTGTACTTTAAATTTGCAGGTATATTCATAGTATTTGAATTATTTTAATTGCAACAAAGGTAGTATCTTCATTTGAAATTTAGATTAGAATTCAAAATTAATTTCCAAAATTATACCTCAGAGTAAAACCTGAACGAATATTTGTTAAAGGAAAAGTAGTTGAAATAACCGCTTTTGAAAAAGAATGATCATAATAAAAAATAGCTGTAAGATTCTTGCTTAAAGAATAATCCGCTGTAATTTTCAAAGTCCAAATGTTTTGGCCTGCTGCTAATTGGTTTTTATTATAATCTAAATACCTTACAATAGTTTTATTATCTCTTAAAGATAAATCTGCTTTGACATTAATATCACTTTTGATAATTCCAGTAGGACTATCTGCTAATCGCGATGAAAAAATAACATCTTTGAATCTATATCCTAAACCAACAACATATTCCATTCCTTTAACTTCTGTCAACAAATTGTTATCAAAACTCATTGACAACGCCCTATCTTTTTTAATTTCTGTTAAAACCTTTAACGAATTTTTCAACTCCATATCCATACGAACCAATGGACTAAATTGCTCAACTAAATTAACATTTGACATTATAGTTGAGTTATAATAATTCCCGTTTTTATCTACTCCATTTGGATTTTTATCAAACTCAAAATTAGATCTAAATGCATTAATAGTATAGGAAGCTCTATAATTGTGTTGCAATGAAACACGCTTAAAATTTTTCTTGAAAAATTCGTAACGCATAAATCCATTATATCGTAAAGACCAATTTGGCAATGGGAGACTTCTAAAAATCCCTAAGGAAGCACTTGCTACATTACCTCCTGAATAAGCCGCTAAGAAAGCCGGCAACAAAACCGCTTGGTTATTTTTGCCAAAACCCACTGGAAAACCATCTGCATCAATATTAGTTGGATTGGTTATATCTATACCACGCTGAACAGCCAATCTATTAGCTACAACTAATCTGTTCTCTCTAAAATCATCAAATGCAACAGAAGAATTTGCATTACTAGACAAAAATGAGGTTTTAATTAAAACGGTTGAAATAGAAAAAATTCCTGATGTATACGGCGATCTAGAATTATAAACCCCATTAGCGACATCATACTGTTCGGAGAAATTTTCAGAGTACGATCGGTCTAAATTCAAATCAATTTTTAAATCTGGGAATACATCCAGATTAGCCGATGCTTTAAAAATCTTATTTTTTACTTGGGTAAAATTTTGATTAAATTCTGGATAATTAGTCAACCAACCTTGTTTTGCAGCTTCGTACCTCACATCATCTTGACTTCCAAAAATGAATCCTAGAGTAGGTTTAGAAGTTCCTAAAAAACCTATACTTGGTGTATAACCTGGTAAAACCGTTCCGCTATTATACGTGTAATTCATTTGAATATTTTTTACACTTGTTAAAACACCCATCACACCATCTAAAAACAAATTAGATTGATTTTGTTGTGTGTTAGTTTTTACCACTTTTTCTCCTGGTTTTGGAGGCAAAATTGGATTTAATCTAAGATTTGTTGGGGTTTTTGGCTTGTTCAATCCTAAATATCTATATAGGGTCTCCATATTAAATGTTGCATTCAAATTATTTGAATTAGCATTTTGGATAGTATTCCCTAAATTATATGATGTTCCGCCTATATCAATTTTTGACAATGCCTGAGAGGCACGTTGCCAACTATAATCGGCAGTGTACGAATAATTTGCCTTTACAAAACTAAAAAGAGGAATCTTGCTAATGGGAAGTTCATAATTTAAAACAACTTGTTGTTGATGTTGATTTGGGGTTCCAATATTCCAATAATCATCCCAAACTGTCAACCCTTCTTTTGAAGTGTTATCAGGATTCAAGTAACTTTTGACGATATTGCCTGAAGAGGCCGCATAATTTAATTTTAAAGATTTGGATAGATTATAATTAAATCCATATTGATAATTGAACGCATAATTTCTTCTATATAATGCATCTAAACCTATTCCTTCTACACCATCTACTTGTCTAAATTGTTGACGATTGTACTGCCTTACTATATCGGTATTAAAGGTAACCGAAGTAGGTAAAAAATTAAAATTAAAATCTTGAAGTAATTTCCAATAATTACTTTTTTTCATAAAACTAGCTTTCTTAAACGGCTCAACTGGTTTTGAATTAAAGGTATAGGCAAAATCTACAGAAGAACTTACTTGTTGATCTGAATAGTCTTCAATTTCAAAATCATGACGTTTTACCTCATTAATTGACTGAGACAATGTGAAATTTTCAATATCATAAAGATGTGTCTTTTTCTGAGATCCTCTTTCTTTTCGAACTCCTATAAAATTAATACTAGTACGTTTTGTATAATCGATTGCTCTATTACGGATATTTGCTTTTTTTGAAGCATCAGTAGTATTATCCAAAAGCTGATTTAATCTAATATCTTGATTGAAGGGATCGTATTCAGGAGTAATGACTTCTTCTGCCACACCATAATTAAACGGTAAGTTAACCCCCCATTTCTTTGGTAATAACTTTCCTAAACTAAAATTAGTTACAATATTATACTGTTGAATATCCTCTCTGCTTCTCTCGTTTGGCCCCTGTTCTAAAGCTCCAAACCCAATGGTACTTTTTTTACCCGAGGCTGAAACCGTAGCAAAATCAGCCATATTTGAATCTACATTTAAAATAGCAGCCATACCTCCTTTATTGTCCATATCTGCCAGTCGAAGCTCATTAAACCAAACTTCTCCCTTAATTCGCCTAGAAGCTTCATTACTTTTTACTCCCACCATTAAGGTTCTAACTAACCCAAAATTAGGGTTCCCTTTTATTCCTAGTCGCAGCTTATTTGGCTTATTAGCCAACTTTGGATTTAATTCATCTTCATTTTGATAATAAATTCCATCTACAGGAAGTGTTGTAGGATCAATACCCATTGACTTAATTTTTAATTGCGTTAGCAATTCTAAAGCCAAATCAATCTGATTTTCTTCAGGCCAAACCACTTCTGGGCTTAATGGCGAACATCCTGAATTAGCCGAAGAGGAAGGCAACGTTACCTTTAGTGGAATTTCTATTTGATAAAAATTTTGAGTAAAATCATTCCCAAAACGAATAAATCCTATCATTTGATTATCGCGAATAGCAATTTCATTAGGCAAAGACTCTGCATGCAAAAACATCTTCAATTTATTAAATTGACGCATGTCTACACTAACATTTTTAAAAACCGCTCTTGAATCACCTGACTCTAATCCGTCTCCTGAAACTCTCAAAGAAAGCGATTGCTCATCCTGATTAATCACTGTGTTATTATTATACAATTGCTCTCGCACTACTCCTGGAGGTGTAATATAATTAATTGGACATCTTTCATTATTTTGTTGAATGTTTACTGCTAAAACATCTAAATCCGTTCTGTCATCGTCAACATTTGTATCTCTAAAATCCAAGGTATTAGCATACCTTCTCCATTCTCCTCGAACCAAATCTAATGACCCAAAACGAAGTGTTACAGGACTAGAAAAGCCTGTCATGAACATTCTCATGAATCGAATTGATCGAAAATCTGTAATAGAACCTATCGTATTTTGAGGTTGAGAGACTGGTATTTTAAACTGTATCCAACGCGCATCGGTAGTTGATCCGTTTGGTAACTCAACCTGAGTATTTCGAATATCAGTGATATAATTTTGTCCTACTGTCATATTAGGCATCATATCAATACTATACTCATAATACGCATTAATTGTATTCATTGTATTATCTCTATTGATATCTTCAACATCTGGCATCGTAGTAGAACCTCTATTAGGTGTATCTACTGAAACCGCAGAGTTCCCGTCTGTACCATTATAATTTTTATATCGATCTAATACACTTCCTGTGGTATTAAGATAAAACGTATAATCATCTGCCGCTGGATCTGTCTCTGTAGAGAAATTCGTATATGTTGCCGCTTCGTCATCATTTTTTAAACCATCCAATCCAATGTCTTGATTATTTCTGTTAGCAGCATTCCCATCAAAAGTATAGATCAATGATTGAGAAGCTGGAACATTTCCCCAGATAGGTCTTGGATTGACTAAAATCTGATCGGCGCCTAATCCATTTTCATATTGTTTTCTACCATCCTTTAAAACGTCTTCTGAAATTTCTCCAAGATTGAAATAAATTTTTCCTGAGTTAGACAATGGAGAAGCTCCTTGACCAACATAAGGGTCCAACACCCAAAACTGGATATATTCGACATTGCCTTGCTCAAAATTGGTAGAATTAATTGTACGCATGATACCTCCAAAATTCCCTCTTGGATTTGAAGAAATAGTAGGATTGTTATTGTAAGGACCTCTTTCGGAAGGGTAATAACTTAAATCCAAAGTATTTACCACTTGAGACTGTCCTTGTGCAATATCTGTCAAAGGATACAACTCTTTGCTAAAAATTCTTCGGGTAGCATTTAGAGAAAGATCATCCGTAGTAATTCCACCTGGTTTTTGAGTATAAAATACAGGATCAATAGAATACCATGCTAGCTTCGCTCTTTTAAATCCATAGGTTAAATCATTTGAACTTTCGTTAAAATTATACCTACTCTCTGTATCATTAACAGGAGTAGAAGATAAACTCCAAGCTAAGGGAGAACGCATATCAATAGTTGATTGAGAACCTTCAAAATCATCCACATAAATTGTTGATTCGCCCTGAAATTGATCTGCTTTTGGGGTTCCTGGTTTTAAAAATGCGACCTCTCCTTTTACTGAAAGATTGGACGGAACATCGGTATCTATATTAGGTAACTTATTAGCTAAACGAGTTAAAAAAGGGACTTCGGATGAGAAAGCAGTATTAAATCCAAAAATTGTATTATTAACCGACTCTTGTCCATAATTTGACTTTTGAGTAAACGGCTTTTCTGTCATTTTTAAGAATGTAGCTCCAACTAAAAACTTATCCGAAATTTTATGCTCCACATTTACCCCCATAAACCTTCTGGTTTGCTGTCCAAAAATCGAGTTATTTTCCAATGACACTTCGATAGGAGTATTAGAAGCTTGTAATGAAGGGTCTAAAATTTGAACCCGCCCTAACTGATAATTAACACTGTAATCTATCCCCTCAACCAGTACTCTTCCGGCGGCAGTAACTCTAACCGATCCTTGAGGCACATTGAATGCTCCAATAGGAATTCCATCACCAGTAGATGATTTGTATTTTCCTCTCAATAAGAATTTATTCTTTTCGCTATCCTGTAATGCGCCTGATTGTGTATTTCGATACATATTTCTAAATACATATTTCTTCTGATTCGCATTATATGTATCCACATCACTATACCTTTCGCCTGAACCTAGATTTGCTAATTTTGAAAAAAGTAACTCTCCAAAAGGCTCCTTAACTGTAAATATAATTCGACCATTTTGGGCATCAATAGTTAAGCCTGGCATAAAATCAAAAAAACCATCTCCGCCTACTTGTGGATCATTGTTATAGTTTAATTTATCTAAATTAAACACCTTTAATAGCGGTGTTTCTGCAATTTTATTTTCAGGAGTTGGATTCACAGGAAAAGAACTTCCGGCTACTGGCGTAATATAATTTAAAGGAGAGGGATCGGTATATAGAATATTAAATCTGAAATCTTCTTTTTTTAGCTGATAAGCTCCTGGTATTTGATAAATATTTTTCATCATCAAATTCCAGACAGGATTTTTGACATTTGTCAAATTGCTTTTGAGCATTTTCAAGATTAAACTTTGAGTAATTACTGCCTGTGTAGATGGAGTGTTTCCTGTAACTACTGTAGCATCAACACCATCATTCCCAAACTCTCCTACTTGATAAACTCTCTCTCCAATAGTATATTGATAAGCTACTGCAAGTACCTCATCATTGGCTAATTTTTGCTGTAAAGAAATATATCCTAATTGCGGGTGGTAAGTATACTCATTTGGATTAAGCTTACGGGCATTCTCTAATTTAGAATAATCTTGTCCTTCACTCACTGTAACATTAAATCCTGACTTTGCTGTAACCATCTCACGGATATTGCTATTAAGCAATCCTGTTCCTAATTTAATCAAATCAGGATTGTATTTATTATTGGTGTTATCTGATGGAGAATCTGCCGGTTGACTAAACATTCCTGCTGAAGGACTTAACACAACCACTTCGCTATCCGTCAACCCTGACAGCTGACTCTCTCCTAAATCCTGAATAGCAATAATATTTCTGATATTATTATTTGTAGTTGTAATACGATTCTGTCTATTGGTTACCCATACTTCAAGTCTCGTTATTTGAACCCTACTATCTATAAATGGATAATTTTTTAAGGCAGCATCATACTTATTTCTAAAATATTGCGATAAAAAGAAATGGCGGTCGCTATCATAATCCAAAGCAAAAATATCAAAATTTTGAACCGTTCCTCCTCCCTCAGCAACAACTCTTTTTGTTTTAGATTTTTGTTCAGAGAACACCCCGGTTACTGTTGTTTTACCAAATTGCAACTTCGTTTTTACTCCAAATAAGCTTTGTGCTCCTCGAATTAAGGTACTGTTTAGAGGCATACTCAAATTACCTACTTCGATGTTCTGAATAATAGCATCTTCGCTAGCACTATAACTAGGATCGTATGCGATTTTAATTAAATTTTGAAAAGAAAAAGTAGACTGTGTGTCATAATTAGTATTAACATTCAACCTTTTTCCTACTTTCCCAGTTAATCCCAAACTTATTCTTTGATTGAAATCAAAAGTAGTATTAGTACGATTTCGCAATGAAAATGAAGGATTGTCTTGTTTAGTATAACGCATCCCTAAATCCATCTCTACCGAACCTGTGGGTTTTATATCAATAGTATTCCCGCCAAAAATAGTTTCGAACAAACCTGATTTTATATAATACCTAGGTAATAAATCTTTTTTAGCAGCTTCAGCACCTTGTTTTTTACCATCTACTGCATCGGATTTTTTTCTGAAATAATTACGCATTGACTCCTTCAATACCAAGTTCTCATATTCTTTAGGAGTTAAGATTATAGGATAATCTATCGTAAAACCATCAACTGAATTTGTATAAACATATCGATCTGTAATAGGGTCATAGGTATATCCTGACAAAACACTCTTAGGATTTTTGATTGCAATTTTACCTACAGAAAATCCTTTAGCAATAGTATCTTGAGATGCGGTAGCAACTTGAGCCTGAACTACATAGGTAGAAAATAAAATTAGTATCAGCTGATAAATTTTATTCATAGAATTCAACGTTTCTTTATGCAATTACAAACTTTTTAATGCTTTTTTGATAATAGTTTCTACAGAAGCTTCTGGTTCTTCTTTGATGATCTTTTCGATTACTTTTTCGGAAGATTTACGAACAAACCCTAAAACCTCCAAAGCAGATAACGCTTCATCTCGATTTGTATTGTTCTGTATCATCGAAACTTCATCCAAATCATACAACTTAATGATTTTCTCTTTTAAGTCTAGGATAACTCTTTGCGCTGTTTTATTTCCAATTCCCTTAATAGATTGAATAGTTCCAACATCTCCTGAAGCAATTGCTTGAATAATTTGTTTAGGTTCTAACGAAGATAACATCGTTCTGGCTATACTAGCACCTATACCTGATACAGACAAAAGCATCTTGAAAATTTCTCTTTCTGATTTTTCAAAGAAGCCAAATAAATTGTGTGCATCTTCTTTCACTTGAAGATAAGTAAACAATTTAATATAGTCCGAATTAGGCAATAAAGAATACGTATGTAGTGAAATATTAATTTGATAACCAACACCTGCGCAATCTATTACTACTTCGGTAGGTGTTTTCTCTACTAATTTTCCTTGAATATGTGCTATCATAATTATGTGGGGGAGTAAATTACATTTAGTTTTTATTATTTTTTTGTTTTTCTTGAGCGTCAATCACGGCAATAGCGGCCATATTAACCATTTCCTCCACACTAGCTCCTAATTGAAATATATGAACTGGCTTGCCCATACCCAACATAATAGGCCCAATAGATTCTACTTTATTCAATTCTTTCAATAATTTATAAGTAATATTTGCCGACTCTAAGTTTGGAAATATTAAAGTATTTACTTTTTTACCGGCCAGCTTAGAAAATGGGAATTTCTTTTCCAACATATCCTGGTTTAAAGCAAAATCAGCTTGAATTTCTCCATCTACAATCAAATCAGGATGATTTTTATGCAAATAAGCAACTGCTTCTCTCACTTTTGCGGCACCTTCATTAGTTGAAGAGCCAAAATTAGAAAATGAAACCATTGCAATTACAGGTTCAATTCCAAACATTCTTGCAGTATTTGCCGTCATGATTGCAATTTTTGCTAAATCATCTGCTGAAGGATTAATATTAATAGCGGTATCGGACAAGAACATTGGGCCACGAGAAGTAAGCATCATATTGGTAGTTGCTACAATAGAAGCATTGGGTGCTTTGTCTATCAATTGTAACATTGGTTTCACTACCGAAGGATAACTTCTTGAATGGCCAGAAACAAGAGCATCTGCCTCTCCTTCATTAACCATCATAGCTGCAAAGTAGTTTCTTTCTCGCATCAACTTTTGCGCATCAAGCAACGAAATTCCTCTTCTTTGTCTTGTTTTCCAATACGAATGTGCAAATCGATTTCTACGCTCATCTTCTTCGGAAATTTTAGTATCAATAATGGTAACATCAGCATCAAAACCTATCTCTTCTTTCAACTCCACAATAACTTCTTTATCACCAAGTAGAATTGGAAAACCAATCCCTTCTTCATGAACAATTTGCGCTGCTTTAAGAACATCTAAATGATCAGCTTCGGCAAAAACGATTCGTTTTGGATCTCTTTTAGCCCTATTGGTTATTAAACGCACCATTTTATTATCATGCCCCAAACGTTCTAAAAGGAATTCTTCATATTCATCCCAATTCGTAATTGGATTTAATGCCACACCTGAATCCATTGCTGCCTTAGCTACAGCGGGCGCAACAACTGTTATTAAACGTGGATCAAATGGAGAAGGAATAATGTATTCTCTACCAAAAGTTAATTTAGTTACTCCGTAAGCAATATTAACTTGTTCTGGAACATTCTCTTTTGCAAGAGCAGCCAAAGCTCTTACTGCAGCCATTTTCATGGCTTCGTTAATTTTGGTAGCACGTACATCTAATGCACCTCTAAAAATATAAGGGAACCCGAGTACATTATTCACCTGATTAGGAAAATCAGATCTTCCTGTAGCCATAATCACATCTTTTCTAGTTGCAACGGCTAGATTATAATCAATTTCTGGTGTTGGATTTGCCATAGCAAACACAATTGGATTATCGGCCATAGACAACAACATTTCTGGCGACATGATGTCTCCTGAAGATAACCCTAAGAAAATATCCGCGCCAACTAATGCTTCTGCCAAAGTCATTTGTGGCATATCTTTAGCATATTTTTGTTGTAATGGCGATAAAGATGGGTTATCTTTTATTAATAATCCTTTACTATTAAACATTAGGATGTTTTCTAATTTAACTCCTAACAAAATATACAAATCAGCACATGCCAAAGCCGCAGAACCTGCTCCAGAAACGACCATTTTCATGTCTTCGGCTTTTTTACCTGCTAATTCCAATGCGTTAATAAGCGCTGCCGAGGATATAATTGCCGTTCCATGCTGATCATCATGCATAATAGGAATATTCAATTCCTCTACCAAACGGCGTTCAATTTCAAACGATTCGGGCGCTTTAATATCTTCTAAATTAATTCCTCCAAAAGTGGGAGCTATATTTTTAACTGTTTGAATAAACTCTTCTACATTTTTGGTATCAACTTCAATATCGAAAACATCAATTCCTGCAAAAATTTTAAACAACAAGCCTTTCCCTTCCATCACTGGTTTAGAGGCCTCAGGACCAATATCTCCCAAACCTAAAACAGCAGTTCCATTAGAGATTACGGCTACTAAATTTCCTTTTGTAGTATATTTATAAACATCATTAACGTCTTTTGCTATTTCTAAACAAGGTTCCGCCACCCCTGGAGAATAGGCTAAAGAGAGATCTCTCTGAGTAGCATACTTTTTCGTTGGAAGTACCTGAATCTTACCTGGCTGTGGTTTTGAATGATATAATAAAGCCTCACTTTTTTTATTATTTTTATCCATTTTTGTTATATTTTTCTGATTGACAAAGATAGAACTCTTAAAGTAAAGATAAGAGTATTTAGGCCAATTCTTTTTGTAGAAAGAACTTTACTGTAACTCACTACTAAAAAAAACAGCTACATTTTACTGTAGCTGTTTGTCTATTTTTTACTATTAATTTTATTGGGTAATATAAGAATTCAAATGATTGATGGTATCTTTTTGAATCTCAATTATGGCTTTTACAACATCACTAATGGAGATAATTCCCACCACGACACCATTTTCTAAAACTGGTAAATGTCGTATTTTTTTTGAATTCATCAACCCCATACAGTAGTCTAATTTATCTGACGGCTTAACGCAAATAACCTCACTAACCATGATCTCTTTGACTAATGTGTCTTTTGATGACTTATCTTTCAAGACAATCTTTCGGGCGTAATCTCTCTCTGACAGAATTCCTTTTAAGGCAGTATCTTCAATTACGAGAATTGCACCTATATTTTTTTCACTCATTACAGTTAATGCTTCATACACTGTATGAGATGAAAGGACAGAATAGACTTCTTTTCCTTTAGCATTTAGGATTTGGTTTACAGTCATAACAAGTTATTTTAGTGAACTATAAAGTTAAAAAAAATGTTCAAAAAAACAACTTTTAGAAGCTTATTTAGCTACTTCTGCACCCAAATACTCCTGTATATTAATTCCTTCAGGCAATCTTCCAACGTTTTGCAATTTTAAAACTGCTAACTTTTGAGCGATGGTTATAGTTTCCTCAAGGTCTTTCCCTAACAAACGTGCATACAAAAATCCTGTCCAAAAAGCATCTCCTGCCCCTGTGGTATCTTTGATATCATCGATTTGAGTGGCTTGCTGATGGAACATTCCATATTCCTTATCAGACAACACCACGCCATCTTTCCCTTTGGTTAAACAAATTGTTGAAGCTCCTAATCCATGAAAATAGTCAAATATATAATCTTCTGTTTTAGAAGCCGCAAAAAGTCGATAACAATCGTCTTCACTTAACTTAACTAATGGATTTGTAGACAAATACTCTTTTAAAACTTGTTTTGCTTCTTCCCTATCAGGCCAGATACGTTCTGAAAAATTGATATCAATACTAGTTTGTAATCCTAACGCTTTTGCCTTTTTTGCTCCTTCAACAATAGTAGAACGGGCTGGATTTTTGCTTAATGCAAAACAAGTTGTGTGAAAAATTTTAGCACTTGCTAACAAATCATCCGGAACTTGAGAAGGTAGAATTTGATAATCAGCCTCTCTATACGGAATAAAATCAGGAGTTCCTGTTGATTTAGAAACAAATATTACCGAAGTAGGTTCTGTTTCTGACTTTCGTACTTGGGTAGTAATTACATAATTGTCTTTCAACTTTCTAACGATATATTCACCCAATCCATCTTCGCCACAAGTAGCTACTATGACTGATTTCAACCCTAACCGAGTTGCATTTACCGCTACATTAGTAGGAGAACCACCCAGAAAACGGTGATAATCTTTGGTTCTATTAATTGATGTATTTACTTCATGGCCTATAAAATCTATAAGCACTTCACCGACACATATAAGGTCTATTGTTTTTTCCAAATTAGACTAAGGATTTAAAATTTGTATTTATATTCTAAGGTATTTTAATGAGCGACTTTCTTAGATTTAATTAATAACGTGAAAACAGCTCCAATCAATAATAAAATCCCTGCAAAACTTATTGCCAAACGCGCATCATTATTCAAGAAATTTTTCAAGATATATCCAAATGTAAGATTTTGAATAATCATTGGGATAACAATCATCATATTGATAATTCCCATATAGACACCATAACGTTCTTTTGGGATATGATTAACAATAATCAAGTAAGGAATCCCCATCATACTAGCCCATCCTATTCCATAACCAATAATAATTGCAAAAAACAAATATTGATTGTGAATACTAGGAAAAATTAAAAAACTGATTCCAGCTAAGGCTAAACATGTAAAGTGAACTAATTTTGGGCTATGTTTTTTAGCAAGTTTTGCCAAATAAAAAGCAACTGAAAAAGTAATTACGAAACCAAATGCACCCACAAGTCCATTCCACTCAACTGCATTTTCATAAAGAGATTTATTTTTTGGAGTTGTATCCCAAACCGAGAGAGCAATACTTTTGGCGTTATTTTGCCAATAACACATTAAAGCATACCATTGAAATAAATACACTAAAAATAATTGCCACATTACTTTTGGCATCTCTAAAACCGCTTTATAAATATCTAAAAATGGGGAAAAAATATTTAATGGTTCTGCTTGAAGCTGCTTTAATTCTTCGGCAGTAGGTGGGATTTCTGGCGTTTTTTTCATGCTCCACCATATAGAAGTGATTGACAATACTGAACCAAGAAAAAACGAAGCGTAAATCCAATTTGGCAAAGACCCAGTATATCCAACAAAAATAATCGGAAATAAAAAAAGTGAAATATAGGATAAAAATTGACCAAAACCAGTAAAAAAACTTTGCGCTTGAAAACCAGTTGGTTGTTGTTCTTCATCTAAAGTATCTGCAACAAAAGCTCTATAAGGCTCCATGGCGGTATTATTTCCTACATCCAAAAGCAAAAGCAAACCCGCAGCCATCCATAAGGAACTACTAAATGGATAAAGAAATAAAGCCAAACTACAGATCATTGCACCTATAAAAAAGTAAGGCTTACGTCTTCCCCAACGAGGCGACCATGTTTTATCACTCATTGCACCAATAATGGGTTGAATCAATAGACCTGTCAATGGACCTGCTATATTTAATAAAGGTATTTGATCTGGATTTGCTCCTAAAAAATCATAAATAGGATTAACAGCGCTTTGTTGTAAACCGAAACTGTATTGGATCCCAAAAAATCCAACATTCATATTTATAATTTGCCAGAAACTTAATTTCAATTTTGTACTCATCAGGGTTTAGTTTATTTGGTTAGTTTATAAAAATAGTTTGAAAATAATAATCTAAAACGCTATTAAAACAAAAAACGTTTTCGTTTGTCGCGAAAACGTTTTCGAGTTATTTGATTTTGTAAAAAATAAAACTATTGCTTAGATGCAAATGGTATAATAATTTTTGTTTCCCATTCCAATTCATTCCCTCCATTAAATGGATTAGCTAAGAAATTTTCAAGAACTTTATTTTCTATCTCAATATTATTTCTTTTAGCATAGTCTATTATAGCAAACCAAGCCCTGTCAGAAGTTCTAAAATTCCCATAATAGGTTGCTTTTAATCCTTTAATAGCTGGTATAGTTTTAAATTTCACTCTAGCATCAGGAGTTTGGATAGCATTTTTAGGAACTGGAAAACAATAGTTAAATTCTAATGTCTCTTTATCTCTATCCCAATTGAGAACTTCTACATACGGATGCCCTATAATTTTAATATTATTTTTTTGCAAATAGCCCGTAATATATCCATCATTACCAATCATGGTTTGTGCTTTTTCAGACATAATACTGGTCAACTTTATATAAGCTACAAAGTCTGACTTAGAAGACCCCTCTCCTTCAACTTTCACCTTAAACGCTTTTAAATGCTGTTCCAAACCATTTTTAAAGTCTGTAATCTTATTAATTTGATCTTTTTTGAAGGGAGTTGCTATAAAGGGAGCTGTTAAACGGTTATAAAAACCACGACCCATCTCTTTAATTCCAATACTAACTTCAGAAGTCGAATCATTTATAGGATTAATTTCCCAATTATATTCTACTTTATGATTCCCTTTTGAGAATTCTAACTTTAGGTTTTCATAGCCTTTTTTTTCTAAAATAGTAACCACCTCTTTCCCTGCTTTATTTTGATTGAATGCCCATTCTTGAACACCTTGAGAAATCGTTCCTGTAGCCGTCTTCGCTTTAAAGGAAATTATATAATCTGATTGTTTAATTAAAAAATACCATCCTAAAAAAGTACTTAGAATTATAACAATTGACCATTTAATTTTAGTATTCATTGTATTAATTTGAATTATTTAGATTTAAAAAAATTGATTTTAGTATTGATATAATTACCTAGATTAGTTCCCTGAACTACTCCGTTTTCAATTGCAGCTCTATAATGGATCCCTCCATATAATCTACTAATTGAAGCCTCTGAAGCCGCCTGTTTAAAAGATTTAAAATTTCTTTTTGGCAACCCGAAAGGAATTTCAGAATCATCTGTATAGCTAAAATTATC
>JACCDQ011800290.1_pt1 | contig 17953 bp, 31 predicted proteins | sample 7446031 | NCBI WGS metagenome assembly JACCDQ01 (sample SAMN15323442, study PRJNA562643) | freshwater metagenome | isolation source: river surface water | place: USA:Blue River Watershed | collected 2017-08-17
CTTTGTGCCCCCAAAGTTGCAAACCCCACTGTGTATCCCACGCACTGTACTTCAAAGGTTTCTTCGGGTACCAGCGAAATCTAATCACTGCCAAACAGCTCCCGCATACGTTTAAGCTGACGCTCTCTAACTTCAGGCGGGGTCACATACGCCTCAATAGCGGCGTCTAGGTCCGGGTGCTCTTCTCTAATCCGTTCGAATGCCCGCCCTGGGACCATGTCCCCTTCGCGTACGTGCCACTCCAAATGCGCAAGAGCTTCACGAGCAGTGCTCAATCTAGCGAAGCCAACATCTTCATAATCTTCTGGAGCTGTCAACCTACAACCACAGCATTCAATAAAACCAGCGCAGTGCTCGTAAACATATACATCACTAGAATCGTTCATTCGTGCGTAACTCATTAAAAGTCCTCACACTCCGGGCAGCCAACGTTATCTTTGTATTTACGAGTGTCTTCAATAATTTTTATTGCCATTTGAAGACCGTATGCCCGCTGAGCAAAAACATCCCGATCAGGGACTAGTTCAGCAGCCCTCGAGAAATATAGTAATTGTTCGCTACGGCGCTCCAGCTCTGCAACAATGTTGCCACGCTCCTGAGCGGCACCTTCATCTAATCTATCGAAAGTAAACTCGTCGAACTCATCTAGAGTGAAGTCACGGTAGACCTTACGTTCTGACTTCTTCTTACTCATTTTACTCTCCGTTAGCCTTATCTCTAAAAGTTTCTGGCGGCCATACTTTTTTAGTTTCGCCAGACTCTAGCTCATAGATAGTGGTTTTATCTTTAATGATCTCCCACATTTCTGCGGCAAAATCATCAATCTCTTTCAGCTCGTCTTCCGTCGGCTGATAGCTCATTGCTTTTGCGTGCCACTCTCGCATCACTGCTAAAGCCTCGTCGAGGGTCTCGAACCAGTGCTGCCTGTCCCCGAAGTTCGGATACGACGGAGTATCTGAAGCAACTACATACGAATAGATGCGTACACTGACGCGTGGCACTATCGGACCTTCTTGACGTTCCCATACAGTTCCAAAACTAATCTCAAATCCAATAAAGCCATCGCTGCTTTTAGCGTGGCCATCAAACTGGTGCAAATGCCAGAAAGCTTCATCGTGAAGCTCGGCAATCTCCTGCACCTTCATCACGTCACTCTGAGTGATCATTAGCTGTCATAACTGTTAGCGAGAAGCTCATCCAACACCTCAAAGCCTTCATCTTCCACCTCTAAGCTCTCTAGAAGCAAAAAGAAAGTCTCTTCAATAAAGGCTTTTGCTGCGTCGGTCATCTCTACAATTTCTTCATTCAATGCGTAGGCCAACGGTAGGCCTAGGTCGTTGTACTCAAAAAAATCTAGAAAATCTTCGTCATACCGATACTCCATCCAAAGTTCTGCAAGAATTGCTACTTTGTCTGACAGCAATGTTTCATTGCTTTTTTCTTCCACTGCTACACTCCTTCTTCAGATTTAGATGCCGAATGACAGTCACAGCTGCACTGGTGGCCATCAAATTTTACAATACAAGTAGCGTGATGTCCAGTAATACACCAACCAAACTTAGCCATGACAACACCCATCACAACCGTGAATTCCACGGCCGTTCCTGTCTAAATAGATTTCATCAGGATCAGGATGACCAACGCCATGCGGACAAATACGCTCCATCAAACTTCTATCGTCGCGCCAATGCTGCGGAAAAGATCGCATAGCGTGGTCCGAACGGTTGTGAAGGGTACAGTAATCACCACGGCAAGACAGATCATCATGACAGTGGAGATAGGTCTCGGTATGCTCTAGTTGCATCCGAGTCGAGCGAAGTTGACTATTGTAGTCAGCCATCTAATTCCTGCTGCGCAGCTATCAGCTTATAAAACTCTAGGTCGGTCTGCGCCTTATCTAGTAGTTGTTTTGCCTGTCTCTGCATGATTTCAGCAATCTGAACCTTAGACCAGATCTCAATGAGCTGCTCTTTATTTATTGATCGTTCTGGCGAACCAATCATTCCATCAAGGCAGTTCAGAAAATCTTCATTACCTTCTTGCTGCTCGCTCATTAGAAGCTCCCTTATTAGTCAACGTCTGTTGAAATCAACTTACGAATGATTTCAATAGTGACTTTAGCATCTTCTTCAGAATCTGTCAAGCGGCTCTCTAAAGCATTTAAAATGTCTGCAACTCGGCTGCGCTCATCGATAATCCCCAGCTCCCAGCCCGACTCGAAAGACGCATCCAGTGCGTTCTCGAAAGACTCGTCTGCGATTCTACGAGAGGCCATAGCCCGATTGATAGCAGCACTTGCTGGAGTTTTTCTGCCCTTAGCTTCTTCCTGCATCGGGTCAATCTCTAGTTCAGGCATCACGGGGCTACTCTACCGTTCTTGTTAAAAGTCTCGTACGTTACAGGCATCTTCTCAGCAAAGAACTCTTCCATCTTCTCAGCTACCATCTCGATCTCGCGCTGCGGGAACGAAGGGAAGTGGGTACCCTCGCGAGCAGTACGTAGACTCAAGAAGTTCATCATTGAACGAGCGTTCATAGTCACATACATAGAAGAGTAAGTATTTACTGGAAGAACACCGCGAGCAACCTCGCGAGCAATTCCAATCTTAAGCATCTGCTGATACAGCTCATAGGAGCGTTCGCTAGATAGACGAGTGAGCGCCTGAGTGCTCTTAATCTGAGAGTAGTCCCCGTCTTCAAAAATGTAGGCCCCAGGCTTACCGACCTGAACAAGCTTTCTATCATCACCAGGCACATAGAATACTGGTGCCAACTCCTTGTAGCGTCCAGATTCTTCATTGTAACTAGCAATGCGGTGACGCATGAATTCACGGAACACAAAGATCGGTGCTTCAATGTAGAAAGTAAACGCATTGTGCTCGAATGGCGAACCGTGACGGTCGCGCATTAGGTAGTTGATAAGTCCAGCGTCTTTAGCACTGTCTTCGCTGGCGGAGCCTCCAGTGGAGACTCTTGCAGCCATCACTACGGCTTTGTCGCTAGCCATTGACTGGATGAGCTCGACAGTCATATCTGATCTAAAAGTTATTTCATTCACACCACTATCTTAGTGGCATTTAGGCTACAAATCGATCAAAGGTATGCGATTGGCAATCTCTTCGTAGGCCCAATTTAGAGTATCTACGGCAATCTGATCTCCAGCCAAGTCTTTCTCTTCTATTAAGTTACGAAGAACTTGAAAAAACTCATGCCTCTGAGAGACGCTGGCTATTTCGAGACCTCGCATAGCAGCTTGCATCAGCAAAGACTGCAGCTTAGCGAAGTCGTCAGGAGTCTCCCCTGGGAGATTTATAGGAGTCATTAGTTAATTTTACCAGAGTCCCCCCGGCAGGAATCGAACCTGCGACCAAGAGATTAGAAGGCTCTTGCTCTATCCACTGAGCTACAAGGGGTTGACACATTTAGATATCGACCAACAAACTATAATGTTAGTGACGAAGGTAGCAGAAAGCAAATGACAAACCAGCTAACTAGAGAAATTCCAAAAATACTCTGGCAGACACACCAGTGGGACTACTTAGAGCTACCTCAAAACTTTTTAGCCACGTCAATGACATGGCGAAACTTAAACCCCGGCTGGGACTATAGGTATGCCAGTGCAACTAAAAGAGCTGCAACTGTAAAAGAGTTCGACGAAACTTTATATAAATTTTATTGCCTAATGTCCCCTACAACACAAGCAGATATTTGGAGGTATATATCTGTATACACCTACGGAGGGTGCTACGCGGATATGGATTCTATATGCACTATGCCCCTGGACTATCAGATAAGCGCATCTTATAAAGGTGAAGAGCTTCTTGCCACGCAGGAGGATGCTACTAATTTTGTTAATAATGCCAACTTTATGGCACCGAAAAATAGTGCAGTTATCAGGTCAGTAATAGGTATTATCTTGAAGGTTTACGAGGAGGCCAACTACTACGAGCTTCTACTTAAAGCATCGACAAAAGACGATTTTTGGCATCTTTTAATGACCTTTTTGGGCACTTCTCCAGATGAATACAACCAAGCGATAGCACTCCACCCAGGTTCAGTAAGCTTTAGATTCGCAGCTGCAATGCATGGAGAAATGTTTAAAGAGTCTTTTAACATCGACTATATAGTCGACTACTACGGAAGAAAGATCTCTTATCAGCAACTAGCTAAAGACGAGGGCTACACCACGTTTATAACGGAGTTTAAAAATTTCTAGTCGAGACTGTGGGACTTGAACCCACGACGACCGAATTATGAGTTCGGGGCTCTAACCAGCTGAGCTAAATCTCGTAGTGGCTCGTTTTACCACTAGGGTGAGCCAAACCCGTCTGCAAAACAGTGTGCACCAACCCTGCGGAAAGTCAGACGCATAAAAATACACACTGTACCGTAGCGAGCCCCCTACCGGAATCGAACCGATGACATCGATATTACAAGTATCGCGCTCTACCGACTGAGCTAAGGAGGCGGTACCAGGACCTTACTGGCGTGCTCGACATCTTATCGAGAGGACTGGTCAAACGTAAGCCGCAAAAGTACCGTTAACCTTATCCTGGTCACATTTATGGTAACACTAACTAACTGCGTTTGCAACTCCAGTAGAACCAAATCCACCATCGCCTCTATCAGTCTCAGTTAGCGCGTCTACTACATCGAAGTCCGCGTACTCAACCTTTTGAACAACAAGCTGAGCAATGCGGTCACCTTTCTTTGCAATGAAGTCCAGCGGGCTGACGTTATACAAGACAACACCAATCTCACCGCGATAGCCAGAGTCAATAGTTCCAGGGGTATTAAGAACAGTGATGCCCTGCTTGAGAGCAAGACCGCTTCGCGGGTGAACTAGTCCAACATATCCAAAAGGAATGGCAGCTTTAATTCCAGTAGGAACCAAGGCCCACTGATGAGCTGGAATTCGAACATCTTCTCGTGCAACCAGGTCAGCTCCAGCATCGCCGTGCTTAGCATACATAGGTGCAACGCTATCGTCGATAACCTCGATAGAGATGACTGGACCGTGTGATTTTTTACCGCATGCGCATTGGCACATTTTTACTCCTTAGCGAGTCTCGTAGGATTGAATGATTTCTAGAAGTTTTTGGGTAGTTTCAGCTGGAGGATCGACAAATCTAATTAGTCTGATTTTAGTCTCGCCCTTATGGAATCCGATAGCAATAAAGTAAATCTGACCATACTCGGAGTATGCAGGAATTATCATGCTATCACCACGTGCGCGAAAATCTACATACGGCTTCTCGTGGCTATCACCATCGCCAGACATAAAGTGTTCTGCAAGTAGAAATATAGGATGCAACGGATAAAACGAGCCCGACTCCCAGGACTCTAGACTGCTTCCTAGCTCCTGCTTAACACTCTGTTCATCGAGAGAAACCTCCCGAGTAGCGCCCATAGCTTTGACTAGCTGGCGATATTGATTGTATTCCCAGTAGGCTTTTCTAGCAGCCATACGTTCGGAAATCGGTGAAGATAAAGACACTTTGTGCTCCTCAGTGTTTATGTTTAGTTAAGTCCCTGCTCGGGATATTTACAGTATACACATACTGCGAGATTTGTCTAGTCTTCCGACGACTCTGATTCTTCTTGAGCGAGTAGCTCTGCTTTTTTAGCAACCATCTTAGCCTTGTATTCGATAGACAGATTCTCTACAGTTTGGTTTTTGTAATGCACGCGCTTCACTCGCTCGAGCTTAAAACTACGCATCGACTCCGCGCCTTTCGGCCCGCCCCAAACATCAATCCACTCGACTTCTTTTTCAGTCTTAACGTGTTTAACAAAACGATAGCGACCGCGCTCCCCCGTTATTTTTAGTTCTGTACCAGGCGATACATGCCTACCGTTTATCTGAATCTCGGTGGTATATACCCAGTCTCTATTTGGTCGCGGACCGAGAGGAACGAGACTCTTTCTTCTCCCCAACTGGTTCCTCCTCTAGCTGTAACCATTCGACGATTTCAGGATTATCTTTAATGAACGATAGCATAGGCGCTTCCCATATACCAATAAAGTGGTGCTCCCAAATATCGTAGCTGTCTTTAGGTCTAGGCTGCACTTGCCCACTATAAATCATGGTTATGACGTGGATTATTTCGTGCAGCAGTGTTTGCTGTTTTTTAGTGAAGGCAATATCGGCGTCTATTACAATCAGATTGCCCTGATCTAAGGTATAGCCATAAGAGTCATCGTTGAGAGTGCCATCATTTTTTATGCGGCGCTCTTCGACCTTAAATACCTGACCCCCGATTTTTACACGATTCGGAATCATTGCTAATACTTTTTAGTGGTCTGATACTTTAGGTGCATTGCACTCGGGTTGTGAACGAACCCCTCCGGCAGCTCATGCTGCTTAATGAAGCAAGGCAGTACATATCGAAGTGGCCCAGGTCCAGGGGGGTTAACACCATGAGGGTGCGTCTCTCCCGACGAGAACATCATCATAGTTCCAGGCTCTGGCTTAATCTCTAAGCCTTGTTCCGGAAAAATAAGTTCTCCGTACGAAAAGTCATCGTTGAGGTAGATAACGGCAGCGTATGCGACGTACGGGTCTACGTGATTATCGACATGTACCTTGAGGTCCGACCCCTCGTATTGACGCTGAATGGTGCCAGCTCCAGTGAAGTAGAGGTTCGGGTCATAAGAGATAATCTCTCGAATGCCCTCGTTTACCTTATTGATTATCTCTTGGTCTCGCATCATAATGTTTTTATCAGCCCAGTCGAAGGTGATTTCCATCTTGCCTTCTTTTTGCAGAGCTTCAACATCTCTAGTACCAAACTCTTGCTCCGCTTTATCGCGAAGGTGGTTCATATAGTGACCGAGCCAGTCTTCCTCGGTGAGGGTCGCTACGAAATCAAAGATTTTTTGGATATCTTCTTTACTGATGAAGTTAGGAACTTTCCAGATTTCGTGGTCTAGCTCTTCAACTTCATATCCAGCTTGCTTAAAAGCATCAAGATTAAGCGGCATTAGTTGTCTCCATCCTATTTATGAAAGCTGGTAGTGCATATCTAGTAGGGCCAACACCTACAGGAAGAACACCGTGAAGGTATTCGTCAGTAGACGGAAAAATGATTAGAGCACCAGCTTCTGGCTTGTATTTAAAATTAAGTTTCGGAAAATTCAATTCGCCGCCAGTGAAATCGTCATTGACGTACATAACGCAAGCAAACATGACTAGAGGGTTTGATTCGCTATCAAGATGCTCATTAAGCTTCACACCCTCATACTGGCGTTGAACCGAGCCTATCCCTCGGAACTCTAGTTCAGGGTGAGGAGCAAATACAGAACCCAGTCTGCGGTTCAATGCTCCGCAGACTTCCTGGTCCTCTATTAAAGCGTTCTTGTCAACCCAGTTCGAATCGATATCTATCCGATAGCCGAGCGCTTGCGCCTCGGGAAAGGTGTCCACGCCATACTGAGCTTTTATGAACTCGTAAAGGCTCTGAGTGTACTGCCTCTTCCAATCTTCGTCTGTCATGGTTGCAAATTGCTGCATAAGGACGTCGATCTCATCTTGCTTTAGGAAATTACGTACAACAAAAATGCCAGTAAACACTTCTTCAGCGTTAAGTCCAGCACTCTCGAAATCGCTCAGTTGTAGCTTAAAACTCTCCATGCGGCAAGTATACCGTAACTATTTAGGCAGATAGTCGAAGCACACACCGTAAACTGATCCCGGCTCATAGCTAGCGTCTTCAGATAAATCGACAATTATAGAGTTGCTAGAGACTGCTCGCCCTGGATAGGTCCAGATATGGCCAGTACTAGTTAAGGTATAGTCATCGTTTTGGTGCCAAAAATATCTGTAATTTTTACTAGATTCTGCAAAAAACTGTAAAGCCTCTAGATTTTTACAGTGAAACCAGGCACTATCTCTAAGCCAGGTTAGGTAAGACTCATCCACAGGGTAGTCAGGTTCGTCGTGGCCAAGGTAGAACTCGCCATCCACCATCCAGACATCTACCTCTACATCTAGACCTAGATCTATAGCTTCAAGAAGGTAGCTAGGGTGGTTTTCTCTGGACGGGTTTGCCCCTGAGATATTGCCGCGATGGGCAATAAGTCTAATCTGATAGTCCAAGAAGATAACTCTCTAGATCCTCTGGAGTACCTAGGCTAGTCATACCGCCTACTTCAAATATGCCAACAGTCTTCCCGTCAGCAATCGCCTCGTTGTAGACAGGGCAGACATAAAATTCGCCGTTAGTTCTGATATCTTTAGCAATCATCTGCTCTGCATACTTCACGTAATCGGAGCCACTCTTCCAGTAGTAAACTCCTACAGTTGCCTTGTCGCTGATGACACTCTTCTCTGCAACTTCCACCACAGTAGAGCCCGACTCATCAGTTTTAGCGTATGACCATTTATCTTCGTTGCTAGTAAATACCGCAATAGAGCCGTCTAGGTTGCGGTTACCAGCATCAGTGATAAAGTCGACACTGGTCCAATCGATTAGCTGATCACAGTTAGCGATAATAAGAGGTGTCTCGTCATTGATGAGGTCTTTAGCCAGAAGAGTAGTTGCAGCTGCGCCCTCAGTGACAGAGTCTACATAGACTATTTCTGTCTTTGATGAGATCTTGTGGAGCAGTTCCGATATCCGATACTGATCTTCAAGAGCCGTAGGAACCAAAAAAACATATCTTCCACCCATGTCAAGGTTGTAGACAACTTTTTTTATCATAGGTGCGCCATCCACATCAATTAGAGGTTTAGGCAGTTCGTAACCTTTATCGGCAAATCTAGAGCCCAGGCCCGCCATGGGTACGACTATGTTAAATCCATATTTTTTCTGAGAGTCCGACATGCTGACATCACCTTTTCTTGAGTTAAGTCATCTCTATTTTCTATAGGAATGAGCATTGCACCAGAAGCAATAGCAGCCAATCTACCTACAGCACTATCTTCAAATATAGCGCAATTCTGAGGCCTCAAGTCGAGCTGACTCATGGCGAGTAGGTATGGTTCTGGATCTGGCTTAGGCTTGCCAACATCTTCATTGCTTACAGATACATCTATATATTCGGCTATGCCTAGATTTTTTATGCAAATATCTAAAGTTTCTCGAATGCTGTTGCTTACTACCGCAATCAATGCCCCGGAGGTTTTTGCTTTTTTTAGTGTTGCTACTAGCTCAAGGTCAAGACTTATTTTAGAAAAAAGCAAGAACGTATAGTGCTGTTTGGCTAGCCAGATGGTTCCAAATAGACTATCTGATAAGCCTTTAGTTCGATGAAGTATTTCTAACTTACTCTTAGTGGTGAGGCCCTCATAGGTAGTCGATTGCTCTTCTGGAGTTATTACGTATTTAGGGTCTATCTCTGCTAGCGCAAGGTTGAGCGAGTCAAAGTGTACAGCCTTACTATCAACCAGCACGCCGTCTAGATCAAACAGTAGACCGTAGCTCATTAGATGCTCTCAAGAAGAGTCTTTAGCGAAGAAGTATCTTCTATCCTCTGTACTAAAGATTTTGCCACCCTGTCATGAGGTATACCGATGTAGGTATGCTCTTTTAGCGTGCAAAGCATTTGATACATAGGGTGAACGGACCTAATTTCGGTTCCAGGTCCAGTAGGAGTGACTAATGGGGTTATCAGCTCTACAACCGTGCTGCCAGGTTTCATAAATATCGAGCTAGTAAGGCTTGCGCTGGTAACCGAGACTATGCATTTAGCCTCAGCAAACAGATCTAGCTGTTCCGAGAATGTTTTAAAGTCTTCAGGGCATATGATAATAAACCCGAGCTTCAAGAAGTAGTTTTCTAATAATTTCTCATCGTCGATTCGATCGTTAGTTTTGTATTCATATTTTGCACGAAAGTCTTCCTCATTAATATGGTCGCCCAACTCCCGAGGCAGATTCAGATTAGAGACAGTTTTACGGCGACTTAGGTATAACTTTTTATTCTGAGGTATAGCGCTGACCCTGGCATCAACGTCAAAGAAATCGATCACACGCTGGGCAGACGTAAGAGAGCCAGCTGCATCTTGAAGTAGGTGAAAGTTGTTTAATAGGAACTTGTCATCCGCGCCAGGATTTATTATGGTTACTTTGATGCCTTTTTCTTCAGACAAAATCCGAACAAACTCGTCTAGCACTAGCTCAGTGTTTCCTAGATCCAGTCGGCGATCTACAGGCGGACTAAGGAGGACTACATGCAAGTTAGGGTTTTCTGCTACCTTATCTAAGACTACGGCAATGGTGTCTAGCAGCATGTGAAAAAAGGTCCTACTAACACGCATAACGAGCTTTGTTTGATCGGAGATTAAGTTATACGACTCTCCGTAGCGACCCTCCACTTCCCCTGCCGGGGCCCCAAAGAATCCTCCACCTTCAGCTACATGGTGAAGCAGGTATGGCTCATCATGAGGCCAGTCAATACTACTGCCAATAAATGGTGGACCCCAAGCGCCGTGCATAGTAAAAGCATACACCACTAGGAAATTAAACTAAAAGCACTAGACGCTGAATCGAGCCAACATGACGAGATTTTTACAATATGTCGCCGTAAACATTTGACTTGAAAAAAGACACCCCCTATGATGTATTGTAAGGATTCTACATAGGAGATCAAATGATTAACGCACGTGCAGGAATTATGCGAGGAGCTCGACTCTGGAATGACCCAGACGGCATCCTATACAGCCCATTCCAAGAAAACGGGCAGACACTAGGCTACGTCCTAGTGTATGGAGAAGAGGCACCAGCAGTTTTTGATGGCACCACCTGGCATCCAATTATCGAGAACCCGGACCAGTGGCACGAGATGAGCAACCTTATTGCCGAGCAGTACTACAAAATTCAAGACCACGCTCAGAAGAACCCTCAGTACGAACAGCTAGCTCGTCATATTACTGGTGAAGCATAGGCTCTTCAAAATACTTAGTCTCGGAAACATTACCGCGTCTAGCATAGAAGAAAACTAAGTTTTTACGAACACCACTAAGCACTCTTTTGACTTCGTGGATGTGGTCAACATCCCCCCTAAAAAATACGAGCTGCCCAGCCTTAGGCTCAATCCAGGCATTTTGTAGCGGAAACTCGATCTCGCCACCAGTAAAATCAGTGCCCCAGTCGTTTAGATATATAAGAGCAGAGAACTCTAGCTCTTCTTCTACGCCATCATCTCGCCATGGAGAGCCGTCTAGCTTAGTGCTGTCTGAGTGCATAGGATTGTCAGCACCCTCTGTCAGCTCCTGATAGCTACAATTTACAAGATCCATTTCTACGCCAAAGTGCTCCTCCATAGAGGTACGAACTCTTAGGTACAGATCGCCAAGCTTGTCTACTGTTACTTGATGCGGAGTACCTTCGTATCCTCCGATTGCAGGTACGCTCGAGCCAACTTGTGATGCAATCGCAGATGTTTCATAACCGAGGGCGCTTCTCATGCCGTCTCTAGGAGTCGGCTCCAGCAACGGGTCTAGGAGGCCAGTAATCTCTGCTATAAGAGTCAAGTCGACGTAGTCGTCAACAATCACAGGGTCCATAATATAACCTAACAACTAGTTCTTACTGGCTTAATAGGGTTAAACCATCTACAGTAAAATTCTACTATGGAACATATAGACGCTAGCTTTGTGCGCTCGAAGATTGAAGAAGTCCGAGGCGGGGCTAAATCCTACCTATTCAGAAACCTAGCGCCAGTAGTCCCAACCTGGGACCAGTTCATAGCGCACCTTGATGACGCTATTCATAACTTTCCGCCTAGCCCGTCACAGGAGCCGCTAGAGCAGAGAATCATCAATGGCGTGATCCAAAGACGCCTCTTTTATTTAATGGTTGACGGCCCTAGCCAAGACTATTTCCCGGAGAGTCAGGCAGTTCACGACATTTTCAATGAAGCACTTGGCGATGAGATCTCTCCTGTAAGTGCGTTTATCAACTTTATCGGAAGAGAACGCTCAGGCGGCGCGCATGTCGACAACAGAGAAACTATCTACTGGCAGTGCATTGGCGAAGCAGTATGGAATATATATGAAACGCTAGAAGATAAGTACCCTCTAGCTCAATATATTCTTCAGCCTGGTGACGTGCTTTTTGTTGCTGAAGGAGTGCTGCACGAAGTAAGAGCAGACAGGCCTAGAGCTGCAATTGGATTCCAGTACCGACCTAATGACCCGCTATTTAATAGACCAAACAACTAGCCAAAGGCAAGACGATGACTGCAACAAAATCTGTATACGATATCCCGCTAAAAACCTGGGACAATAAAGACGACTTTCTCTCGAAGTATAAGGGTAAAGTAACACTAATCGTCAACGTTACCGCCAACTGTGGAAACGCTCCACAGCTTGCACCGCTAGAAGAGATTCACCAGAAGTATAAAGACCGAGGCTTCGAAGTAGTGGCTATCCCTACCAACGACTTCTGCGGACCCGGCATTACCTACGGAGAGTGGGAGAACGGAATTACCTGCGCAGACGATGCCAGAAATTACGCTTTAGACACATACCAAGTAACTTACGACTTTTCAGAGATGATTACTTCTAGAGTTCACGAAGTCTGGCGTAAAAAGCGTGACAACTACCGTCCGACTCACCCGCTATACGAGGCGTTGGCCGAGGAAGGTTTCGACATGGGTGGAAATTTCGAGAAGTTCCTAGTCGATAGAGATGGCAAAGTTGTTAAGCGCTTTCCGAATTTTACCTTGCTTGACTACTACTACGACAACGTAGAGAAGGGCATAGTAGTTCTAAACGAGCACGACTACGAGCCACTCACAGCTGAGCAGGCATACGAGCAGATCTGCTCCGAAATCGAGAAACTACTTTAAGAGTGGAGATGGGGGGAATTGAACCCCCGTCCGATCAAAAACTAACTATTCTTCTACAAGCTTAGGCTCTACCAGCCACGGTATTGCGGGTCCACTGCTTTATTAGAGAGCTGCTGTAGGTCGCTCTTTGGTTGTCCTATTTATTTAAAACCTGACTGCCCAGCTAGAACTACTGCTTTGTCAGGGGCACGGGGCTGCTATTAGGCAGCTAGTGCGAATGCTGAACGTGAGTTTGCATTTATGGTTTGCCACACTTAAGAGTGCGTGGCCGTCTCTGCTTGCTTCACTAGTTTGTCGAATGACCGTCGAAACCTGTCATCCCCTCGATATTTAGTTGTAAGGAGCAGCCCCCATCGGGCCGTGAACGCCATAATATAGCTAAAAACCTCAGGGGGCTCTCCGCGGACCTTAAGGATTTGAACCTCTCTTCCCGAACTCCACTCGTCAGTGGCGGGCGTGCTACCTGATTACACTAGTAGTCCTAGCCGTTCGCGTACGCGGGTGGACTAACCTTTTTGCTATAAATATCGACCCTTTCGGGCTTCCATAGATAGTTGCTTACAACTTAATCTCTTTCGAGGTGCTGAACAATTACGAACCGCAGTTGTAAGTCGTGGACTGCGAGGAATCGCACCTCGGCAACACCATACGGTGCACCTCTCACTACTTTGTTCGCGATGGTCAAGTAGTGCAGCCCTGGACCGAGGATATCGCCCCTTCGGATTCGCCCGACTGTCGGGAGGTTGACCTTGCAAGTAGCCATCATAAGAGACAGCATCAACCCAAATCTAGTATAGCCTACTCACCTGTAACTAGGCGACGCTTTTCAGCATCCCAAACTTTAGGCTTCTTCTTAGAAGCTTTACCGTTCTTGCGGTCAGTGGTTGACTTCTGCGGAGCTGGAGCCCCACCCTTACCTTTTGCCATGTCTACTTTCTTACTACAAGCTAGCTTCCGATACGGGTTTAATTATACATCAATTCCGCGATTAGTTGCACGCCAGATAGATGCAGAGTGGTTGGCTTCGATGGCAGCCTTATTCTCGTCATCTTCGTAGAGTCTAATGATGTGCAAACAAGGGTCATTGCCATCTTCAAAGTCGGCATCTTCAGGTTCTGACGTAGGCAGACCATCATGCGTGTAGCACACCGCCGGGCCACACCAGCCATTCTTTATGCCCAGTGCGAGCCATTGTTCAAAATCAATATCCATACCGTAACCCTAACATAAAAGAAACGCCCAGGCAAATGCCTAGGCGTTCTTTTTAGTTATTTAGTTATGCGGTAGGGGCATCGTCCTCGTCAACGAGCTCGATTTCCTCATCCTCGTCATCTTCTGCAAGAATCTCAGAAAGGGCGGCAACTGCAACTGGTGCAACAGGAGCTGCAGCAACAACAGCTACTGGAGCAGCTTCTGCAGCTTTTTCAGCGGCAGATAGTTCAGCCTCAGCCGAGCTAGCAAATGCAGTGTTGATTTCGCTAATAGTTAGATCACCATCAACAACGTATGAGCGAGAAAGCGATTCTGCAACGTCCATAATTCCAATGAATGCCGCGATTAGGGCTGACTGCCATAGTTCGATGCCACCGATGCTACCAGCAGCTAGGGTTCCGCTTACGCGAAGAATTACAAGGGCGATAGATCTCTTGAAGATTATCTTAGTTAGTTCCATGGTTTCTCCCGGGAGTTAGGGTGCGAATAATTACGCCACCTCTCCCAAGGCACTTCCATTGTATCACTGTATTAGTTGTGTTTATATGACGGAATACGCATGCGGACAGGGAATCCTCGTCGTATTTTGCGGCGCTCTAGCTCGGTCATCCCACCCCAGATTCCCAGTAAGTCTTCATTTTTCATAGCATATTCGAGGCAACGCATGCGATAAGGGCACTCATAGCAGGCTAGTTTCGCCTCTCGTTCCATAGGATAGGCAATTTTTATAGACATATTACCTTCAGGGCGATCCTCCGGGAAGAAAGCATCAGGGTCACTCTGAGAGCAAGGGGTATCGCCAAATTCTTCAAAATCTGGATAGTCAGTTGAAAAAATTGGCTCTGAAAACATGGGAGTTATCCTCGCTTTGCGTTAAACCCTCCACCATTAAAGGTGATTGGTGGTGTTCCGAATATACGGATAAGTCTACCTTCACACCCCTGTTCAGCGCAAGTTGAGCGGCTAGCAGATTCGGTCATTCCACGAATCTCTGTGAATTTATGTTCCGGATTTTCAGAACATTTATACTCGTAAGTTGGCATCAGTAAGTCCCTACAGCTCTAAATAGTCTGCCTATAACCGAGGTGTCAGGCGGCAGAGAGGTTTGTTTGTCGCTTAATAGTAAATTATTATTATACCAATGCAAAACATAAGCATCTTTTAGTTCTAAATTCAACGCCTGGTGTTCCGCTTCAGTGAGATCGTGCTCGTATTTCCATATATTTTCTACGTTAGGCTCGATTGAGTTTGGGTAGAACGTAGTGCGTGGCATCAGCTCATCTAACAACTTATTTTCTTTTAGGTATTCTGACAAGAGAGCAGGGCCTATTTCGCCCCAATAAAAAGTAGTCTTAGAGTCAATCAAAGTTTGTACTGAAGAGGTGAGTTCCGCAGCTATTTTTTTATCCGGGATACAAAGAACTGCATTATTACACAGCCCCTCTTCGACATCTTGCCACCCTATGCATATACGTTTAGAGCTTGCCAATGCGTCAAACTCTTCACGTGACTTTAGGCAGATCACATCCAAATCGAACCACCAACCGCCATACTCCTGCAAAAGCCTATATCGAAGAATATCGCTGTAGAAAGTGATAGAGGTAGATTCAGTAGCAGAGCCCCACTCCTCATTCCAGTGCTCATGAGTATATGCATATACTAAGTCCGCTGAAACTACTGCAGATGCATCCTTAGCAGAAACTTCCGGAGGAAGGTTGTAGGAGTCGAGAGACCAGAACCAGACATCAAATCCAGAGTTGATTATAGACTGCAGAGATGCCCTCTCGTACCGAGTGAGCTCTCCATGCCAAAACACGTGGGCAATCGTCATGATTATAGTCTACCAAAACAAAAACCCCTCCCGAAGGAGGGGTTGATGTTTAGAGGACCTAGAAGTCCCAGTCGTCGTCTTCGGTGGCCTCGTGCTTACCAATAACGTAAGACGATCCTGAGCCCGAGAAGAAGTCGTGGTTTTCATCGGCGTTTGGTGACAGCGCAGCTAGGATAGCTGGATTGACATCTGTAACTTCCTTAGGGAACAGCGGGTCGTAGCCTAGGTTCATCAGAGCCTTGTTCGCGTTGTAGTGTAAGAACTTCTTAACATCTTCAGCTAGACCCTTACCGTCATACAAGTCATGAGTATACTTACACTCGTTCTCATACAGTTCCATAAGAAGATCGTAGGTGTAGTCCCTGAGCTCTGCCTGACGCTCTGGAGTCTCTTCCGCGAGCGCTAGCTGAAACTTGTAGCCAATGTAGTAACCGTGTACAGCCTCATCACGAATGATCAGACGGATTAGGTCAGCAGTGTTGGTGAGCTTGGCGCGTGATGACCAGTACATAGGTAGGTAGAAACCTGAGTAGAACAGGAATGACTCAAGCAGAGTTGAGGCAACCTTGCGCTTTAGCGGGTCGTCACCGCGGTAGTAGCTAAGAACTATTTCCGCCTTTTTCTGGAGGTAAGGGTTCTCCTCGCTCCAGCGGAAAGCCTCATCAATGTCTGCAGTAGAGCACAGAGTCGAGAACACCGATGAGTAGCTCTTGGCGTGCACTGACTCCATGAATGCGATGTTGGTGATTACCGCTTCCTCATGCTGAGTACGCGCATCAGGTAGGAGGCTCATAGCGCCCACGGTGCCCTGAATGGTGTCAAGCATAGTTAGACCAGTAAAGACACGCATAGTGAGAAGCTTCTCCTCAGGCGTGAGAGTGCCCCATGACGGAATGTCATTAGAGATGGCAACCTTCTCAGGTAGCCAGAAGTTAGCAGTTAGTCGATTCCAGACCTCTAGGTCGATAGGGTCTTCGATCTTATTCCAGTTAACAGGACGAGAAATCATGTTTTATACCTTACTCTTTCGGATTAAAGCATGCAACTTACGCACTGTTCGACGTCGGTTCCGTCTAGAGCGAGCTGGCGAATGCGGATGTAGTAGATAGTCTTGATGCCCTTCTTCCATGCGTAGATCTGTGCACGGTTAACATCGCGAGTGGTTGCGGTGTCCTTGAAGAACAAGGTTAGAGACAGACCCTGGTCTACGTGCTGGGTTGCAGCTGCGTAGGTGTCAATAATCTTCTCTGGACCGATCTCGTAAGCATCCTGGAAGTATTCCAGATTGTCGTCAGCCAAGAACGGAGCCGGGTAGTAAACGCGGCCCAACTTGCCTTCCTTACGAGTTTCAATCTTCGAAGCAATTGGGTGAATGGAGGATGTCGAGTTATTGATGTAGCTAATCGAACCGGTTGGCGGAACTGCCTGAAGGTTCTGGTTGTAGATACCGTAAGTCTGAACAGACTTCTTCAGCTTCTTCCAGTCATCCTGAGTCGGAATAGCAATACCAGCTGCCTCAAATAGTCCAGCTACTTTCTCGGTCGCAGGCTTCCACTCCTGAGTCAAGTACTTTTCAAAGAACTCGCCTGTCGAGTACTTAGATTCGTAGAAACCGTGGAATACCTCATTACGCTCCTTAGCAATCTTGTTGGATGCCTTTAGTGCGTGGAACAGCACGGTGTAGAAGTAGATGTTGGTGAAGTCAATACCTTCCTCAGAACCGTAGTGAATCTTCTCGCGGCCAAGGTAACCGTGCAGGTTCATCTGGCCAAGACCGATGGCGTGAGCACGCTTATTACCTTCAGCAATCGAAGGTACTGAATCGATATAGCTTAGGTCAGAGACCGAAGTCAAAGCGCGAATAGAGGTTTCGATAGTCTGGGCAAAGTTCTTACCATCCATGACCTTAGCAATGTTCAACGAACCAAGGTTGCAGCTAATATCGCTACCAATCTCTGCGTAGCCTAGGTCAGCCTTGTAAGTTGAAGGAGTGTTGACCTGAAGAATCTCTGAGCAGAGGTTTGACATGTTGATGCGACCAGCGATTGGGTTGGCGCGGTTCACGGTGTCTTCATACATTACGTATGGGTAGCCCGATTCAAACTGCAGCTCGGCGA
>JACCDQ010300159.1_pt1 | contig 17952 bp, 31 predicted proteins | sample 7446031 | NCBI WGS metagenome assembly JACCDQ01 (sample SAMN15323442, study PRJNA562643) | freshwater metagenome | isolation source: river surface water | place: USA:Blue River Watershed | collected 2017-08-17
CGGTCCTCGGCGTCAGCGAACCGCTGTACGTGACCAACTGCGCCGCCTAGCGGGGCAAGTTTTTCAGCACCGATAGCCGCTTCAATTTTGTCTTCAACTTCATCGGGCAATTTGTGCCCGCCACGAGAGAAGAACTTGATGCCGTTATCTGGGGCCGGGTTATGCGAGGCCGAAATCATTACGCCAAAGTCGGCGTCTAGGTCGGCAGTCAAAAATGCGGTTGCCGGTGTTGGCAGCACGCCGGCATCAAAAACGTCTACGCCCGAGCTAGCTAAACCGGCTGAGATTGCGGCGGCCAGGAACTCACCGGAGATACGTGGGTCGCGGCCAATAACCGCTTTTGGCTTTATGCCTCTTGATCGGGCATCTTCGCCAAGCACAATTGCGGCGGCCTGAGCTAGATCGAATGCAAGTTGTGCCGTTAAATCACGATTGGCGAGACCTCGAACACCATCGGTGCCAAAGAGTCTCGCCATATCGTGAGTCTATGCTTTTGAAAGCGTGAAGTGTTGGATTAACGCTTCGAGAACTGAGAAGCCTTACGTGCCTTCTTCAGACCAGCCTTCTTGCGCTCGATAACACGTGGGTCGCGCTTTAGGAAGCCAGCCTTCTTTAGTGAAGGACGGTTGTTGTCGCGGTCGATCTCGTTTAGTGCACGAGCAATACCTAGACGAAGTGCACCAGCCTGACCAGCTGAGCCACCACCTGAGATACGAGCGATAACGTCGTAAGCACCCTTTAGGTCAAGGATGGTGAATGGGTCAGTGATTAGCTGCTGGTGAAGCTTGTTTGGGAAGTACTCAGCGAAGTCACGGCCGTTTACCTTGATAACTCCGGTACCTGGCATGATGCGAACACGAGCAACTGCCTCTTTGCGACGGCCAAGGCCGGCACCAGGAGTGGTCAGTGCGCCACGTGACTTAGCCGGTGCAGCCTTAGCTGCAGGGGTCTCGGTGGTGTAGCTCTCTGTTGAAACTACGTCTTCTGCGATGTCTTTAGCCACGAGGGATTCCTTACTGAGCTACCTGGTCGATGATGAAAGGCTTTGGCTGCTGTGCAGCGTGTGGGTGCTCAGCACCGCGGTAAACCTTTAGCTTTGCAAGCTGGGTTGCACCTAGCTTGTTGTGAGGAAGCATGCCCTTGATTGCCTTCTCTACAGCCTTCTCTGGGTTCTTCTCTAGAAGCTCAGAGTAAGTGGTTGCAGTAAGACCACCTGGGTAACCAGAGTGGCGGTATGCCTTCTTCTGCTTTAGCTTGGCGCCGGTTAGAGCAACCTTCTCAGCGTTGATGATGATGACGAAGTCACCGTTGTCCATGTGTGGTGCAAAAGTCGGCTTGTGCTTTCCGCGCAACAGTGCTGCTGCGTGGGTTGCTAGACGGCCGAGAACTACATCAGCGGCGTCGATGACTAGCCACTCGTTGCTCAGCTCGTGAGCCTTTGGAGAATAAGTACGCACGTTAAATTGCCTTCTACTTCTGTGTCGGATTGAAATGAATCCGCGCTAGAAGAGATCTTCTCGGGATTCACGTTTTCACATTGGCTAACTGCCAATACCAAAGGTCAAGTCTAGCCCGAACATGTGCCTGTGGTCAAACCCTAATTTTCATCCAGGGTTCGCATGTTTCTGGCACGCTCGGCCTGCTCGGCCAATTGGTCATCGGCCGGGTAGCCAATCTCGATCAATGTCAGCCCTCGGGCTGGTGAAACCTTGTATGAACCAACTCGGGTTCGCCTGGCCAACGTGGCAGCAATTTCTGTTGGTCCGGCCTTGCCCTCGCCGGCTGCAATCAGCCCGCCCACGATTGAGCGCACCATGTTGTGGCAAAAGGCATCGGCTTGCAATTCAACTTCGATGACGTTGTCATCGGCCGGATTGCGCTTGACGGTTATCTCACGGACGTGACGGATTGTGGTTGCCCCCACCTTGGCCCGACAAAATGATGCGTAATCGTGCAGGCCGATAAGTTCAAAAGCTGCCAGCTGCATCGCGGTCACATCGAGCGGATGCTTGATCCAGTGGGTGTATCGCTGCTTGAGTGGGTTTTTATTTGCTTCGCCATCAGCGATTCGGTAGCGGTAGCGCCGATACGAGGCTGAGAATCGGGCATCAAAGCCCGGTGGGGCTAGTTCGACCGAATGAACCCGGATGTCCTCCGGCAGAAGATCGTTGAGTTTACCCAGGAACCCTTTGGTTCGACCAAGGCGCTTGAGCTGCTCTTGGCTGAGGTCAATGTGGATTACCTGGTCGTAGGCATGCACTCCGGCGTCGGTGCGGCCGGCAACGCGCATGTCGAAATCAGTCTTCGATTCACCGAATGCAGTGGTTAGTGCAGTAACGAGTTCACCCTGAACCGTGGCGAATCCTTTTTGCTTGGCGAAGCCCCAATAGTTGGTGCCATCGTAGGCAAAATTCAAACGGTAACGAATCAACCCGTTAACCGAGCGGTCAACGGGTTGATTCATTTGAAACTAAAACTACTCTGCTGCTGGAGCCTCTACTGCTGCGTCCTCAGCTGGGGTCTCAACGACCTCGGCTGGAGCCTCAACAGGAGCTGCTACTGCCTTGACAGAGTTAGCAAGCTTAGGCTTCTTGGTTGCGTTCTTTGGGGCTACTGGCTCAAGAACAAGCTCGATTAGCGCCAAAGGAGCGTTGTCGCCCTTACGGTAGCCAAGCTTGGTGATGCGGGTGTAGCCACCCTGACGGTCTGCAACCAACGGTGCAACGTTTGCGAACAGCTCGTGAACAACTGACTTGTCAGTGATCTGCTGCATAACGCGACGACGTGCGTGCAGGTCTCCGCGCTTTGCGAAGGTGACAAGACGCTCAGCAACTGGACGTAGGCGCTTTGCCTTGGTCTCAGTAGTGGTGATCTTGCCGTGCTTGAATAGCGAAGTAGCCATGTTACGAAGCATTAGACGCTCGTGAGCTGGTCCGCCACCTAGACGTGGTCCCTTAGTTGGGGTAGGCATTGATTTCTCCTCTTAGATTTCTGTGATCTGGAGACCGGCTTACGCCTGGTCGTCCTCGTCGTAAGCCGAGCTGAAGTAAGCTGCGTCGAAGCCTGGGACGGCGTCCTTGAACTTTAGTCCCATTGAGGTTAGCTTGTCGCGAACCTCATCTACCGACTTGCTACCGAAGTTGCGGATGTTCATCAACTGGTCTTCTGACAGACCGATTAGCTCGCTAACGGTGTTGATGCCCTCACGCTTTAGGCAGTTGTATGAACGGACGGTTAGGTCCAGGTCTTCGATAGGCATTGCAAGCTCTGGTGAAAGGCCGGCCTCAACTGGTGCTGGGCCGATCTCGATACCTTCTGCTGCAACGTTTAGCTCGCGCGCAAGACCGAACAACTCAACCAAAGTGCTTCCAGCAGATGCAACAGCATCGCGAGGAGTGATTGATGGCTTGGTCTCAACATCAACAATCAGCTTGTCGAAGTTAGTGAACTCACCGGCACGAGTTGCCTCAACGCGGTAAGAAACCTTTAGAACTGGTGAATAGATCGAGTCGATTGGAATTACACCGGCATCTGCATCTGGGTTGCGGTTCTGAGAAGCCTGAACGTAGCCACGGCCACGCTCGATGGTTAGCTCAACTTCGAACTTTGCCTTTGCGTTGATGGTTGCAATTACCAACTCAGGGTTGTGAACCTCAACACCAGCAGGAACCTGGATGTCAGCAGCGGTTACAACGCCAGCGGTCTGCTTGCGTAGGTGAGCAACAACAGGTGCGTCGTGCTCTGAAGAAACTACGAGGTCCTTGATGTTCAAGATGATCTCGGTGACGTCTTCTTTAACGCCTTCGATGGTGCTGAACTCGTGACGAACACCCTCAATGCGGATGTTGGTAACAGCTGCACCTGGGATTGATGAAAGTAGGGTACGGCGGAGTGAGTTTCCTAGGGTGTAACCGAAGCCAGGCTCTAGAGGCTCTAGAGCAAAACGTGAACGGTTTGGTGCTAGTACTTCTTCGTGAAGAGTTGGACGCTGTGCAATCAGCACGTTTGGTTCCTTTCAGCTAGACATCCGCTATTTGATGTCTATTTGTTGGGGCCTGATCAGTGGCCACTGTTCAGGTTTGTTGCGAGATTAAAACTGGGCTGAAACCCGCGATTGGGTTTCTAACTCGGTTTGCAACTGCCACAGATTAAGCAACTGCAAACCGGGTCGGATGCGAAACCAAAGGTTAGACGCGGCGACGCTTTGGTGGGCGGCAGCCGTTGTGAGCCTGAGGAGTTACGTCTGAGATTGAACCAACCTCTAGACCTGCTGCCTGAAGTGAACGGATTGCGGTTTCGCGACCTGAGCCTGGGCCCTTCACGAAAACGTCAACCTTCTTTAGGCCGTGCTCCTGTGCCTTACGTGCTGCTGCTTCAGCTGCAAGCTGAGCTGCGAATGGGGTTGACTTACGTGAACCCTTGAAGCCAACATCACCTGATGATGACCATGAGATCACAGCGCCGGTGGCGTCAGTGATTGAAACGATGGTGTTGTTGAAGGTGCTCTTGATGTGGGCCTGGCCTACAACAATGTTCTTCTTCTCTTTGCGGCGTGGCTTGCGAACGCTTGCCTTAGGTGCTGCCATGAGTTTCTCCTAAATTCTTAAGGTTTGTGATGAGGGGCTGCTTAGTGCCTACGGGCTACTAGCGTGCCGCCTTCTTCTTGCCGGCTACGGTGCGCTTTGGACCCTTGCGAGTACGTGCGTTGGTCTTGGTACGCTGACCGCGGACCGGTAGGCCCTTGCGGTGACGGATACCCTCGTATGAGCCGATTTCAACCTTGCGGCGAATGTCTGCTGCAACATCACGGCGGAGGTCACCCTCAACCTTGTAGTTACCTTCGATGTAGTCACGGATAGCGACTAGCTGGTCGTCGGTAAGGTCCTTTACGCGGATGTTCTTGTCAACTTTGGTCTCAGCCAAGATCTGGACTGAGCGAGTACGGCCAATGCCGTAGATGTAGGTAAGTGCGATTTCGACGCGCTTCGCGTCTGGAATATCGGCTCCGGCAACACGTGCCATGGGATTTCTCCTTGTTTGTTTAGAAGGTCTGGAGCAACACATCCGAATCTCACGATTGGGCTCCGGCCTTCTCCGGAGGTAACACCCCGAAGGATGTTGTGCTGCCTTTTTTGTTTTTAGTTATTTAGCCCTGGCGCTGCTTGTGACGTGGGTTGTCGCAGATAACCATGACGCGACCGTGACGACGAATGACCTTGCACTTGTCGCAAATCTTCTTGACGCTTGGGTTTACCTTCATGTCTCTTACTTCTATTAAGGGTTATTGCTAACCGTTTTTATTTGTAGCGATAAATGATGCGGCCACGAGTTAGGTCGTAGGTACTCAACTCAACAATCACGCGGTCCTCTGGGAGGATACGGATGTAGTGCTGACGCATCTTTCCTGAAATGTGGGCAAGGACCTTGTGACCGTTGGTCAACTCAACGCGGAACATTGCGTTCGGAAGAGCTTCGACGACCGAACCTTCGATCTCGATGACACCGTCTTTACTGGCCATAACTCACTTATCTACTTCAAGTTTTTAGTGTTCGGGCGCACGCAAAAGAACCAAATCTTTCGATTAGGGATTGCGTGTAGAAACACCGAAATTCAATCCTATTGGAAATGCGCTGAATTTGGTAATTAAGTTTTCTAAGCAGCCAACCAACAGCGACCGATTTTGGTCTTTAGACCAGTGGAACCGGAACAACACCCAAAGGTGCAAGCTTGGATTTTCCGCCATCCTCGGCAGTCAGCACCCAAATTCCACCCTCGTGAACCGCAACAGTGTGCTCCCAGTGCGATGCATCCGAGGCATCCTTGGTCGACACAGTCCAGCCGTCACTGAGAATCTTGGTGGCAGCACTGCCAGAAACCACCATCGGTTCGATGGCCACGACTAGCCCCGGAACAACCTTTGGGCTCCTGCCGCGGACGCGATAGTTGTAGACCGGTGGGTCCTCATGCATCGATCGACCAATTCCGTGGCCAACGTAGTCCTCGAGAATTCCGTAGTCACCCTGGCTTACGATGTAGTCCTCGATGGCCGCGCCAACTTCGTTTAGCTCCTTGGCCTTAGCCAAAGCAGCAATACCTACCCAAAGTGACTGCTCAGTGACATCGCTCAGTTTTTGGCGGCTAGCAATAAGCTCTGATTCTTCGGCACCCGGCACGATGACGGTCATGGCTGAGTCACCATTCCACTCGCCGATCTCGGCACCGCAGTCCACCGACAAAATGTCTCCGGCCTGCAGCACACGATTTGCTGCTGGGATTCCGTGAACAACCTCATCGTTGATTGATGCACAGATGGTGTGGCTGTATCCGGGCACTAGCTGAAAGTTAGAGTGGCCGCCTAGTTCTTGGATTTTGTCGTCGGCAATTTTGTCTAGCTCGAGTGTTGTTACCCCCGGGCGAACAGCTGCGCGGACTGCAGCCAATGCTGCGGCGGTAGCCAAACCGGCCTCGCGCATCATGATGATCTGCTGAGGAGTTTTTAGTTCAAAGCCGTGACGAGCCATTAGTTAGCAGAGTTACGGGCTTCGAGAGCCTCGAGAATGCGACCGGTTACCTCGGCAACCTCGCCCAAACCGTCAACGGTTACTAGCAATCCGCGGCCTGCGTAAACATCGGTCAGCGGAGCGGTCTGCTCTGCATAAACCTCAAGGCGGCGGCGAATAACGTCTTCGGTGTCGTCGGCGCGACCCTGCTCAATGGCACGGTTTAGCAAACGACGCACAACTTCATCGGTGTCAGCGGTTAGCTGAACAACCACGTCAAGCTGCTTGCCCTGAGATGCAAGGATGTCGTCAAGTTCTTCAACCTGGTCAGCAGTACGTGGGTACCCGTCAAGCAAGAAACCCTCAACAGCATCTGACTGAGACAAGCGGTCGCGAACCAAAGCGTTGGTGAGGCTATCTGGAACATACTCGCCGCGGTCCATGAAAGCCTTGGCTTGCTTGCCGAGCTCGGTTTCGTTCTTCACGTTGTGACGGAAGATGTCACCGGTAGAAATGGCAGGGATGTTGAACGCAGATGAAAGCTTTTCAGCCTGGGTTCCCTTGCCAGCGCCTGGGGCGCCAATCAAGAGTAGGCGGATCACTTCAGGAGACCTTCGTAGTTGCGCTGCTGCATCTGTGCGTTGATCTGCTTCACGGTTTCAAGACCAACACCAACGATGATGAGGATCGAGGTTCCACCGAACGGGAAGTTCTGGTTTGCACCGATGAGCGAGAACGCAATCAATGGAATCAATGCGATTAGACCAAGGTAGATGGCACCTGGGAAAGTGATGCGGCTCAACACGAACTCAAGGAATTCGGTAGTTGGGCGGCCTGCACGGATACCAGGGATGAAGCCACCGTACTTCTTCATGTTGTCAGCAACCTCGATTGGATCGAAGGTGATGGCTACGTAGAAGTAGGTGAAACCGATGATTAGGAAGAAGTAAAGCGCCATGTATAGCGGGTGGTCACCCTGGGTTAGGTAGTTAGAAACCCAAGTAACCCAGTCAGCTACCTTGCCGTTTGCATCTGGCTGGTTGAACTGAGCAATCAGAGCAGGCAGGTAAAGAAGTGATGACGCGAAGATAACTGGAACAACACCAGCCATGTTCACCTTGATTGGAATGTAGGTGCTCTGGCCCCCATAGGTGCGACGGCCAACCATACGCTTTGCGTACTGAACCGGAATGCGGCGCTGTGACTGTTCGACCAGGATAACCAGGCCAACCACAACTACACCGATGGCTAGAACTACAAGCAAGGTCTCAATGCTCTTGGTCTGCGCAATGCCAGCAAGTGAAGCTGGGAAGGTAGAAGCAATTGAGGTGAAGATTAGAAGCGACATACCGTTGCCGACGCCGCGCTCAGTGATTAGCTCACCCATCCACATGATCAGACCGGTACCGGCGGTCATGGTTAGAACCATAAGACCAACTGCGATAGGTGATGAGTCAGTGAGGATCGGAAGCACACAGTCTGCACCGAACAATGCACCCTGGCGAGCAACTGCAATCAAAGTGGTTGACTGCAATACACCGAGAGCGATGGTTAGGTAGCGAGTGTACTGAGTAAGAGTTGCCTGGCCTGAAGCGCCTTCTTTTGAAAGCGCCTCAAAGCGAGGAATTACAACTCGAAGCAACTGGGTGATGATCGAAGCCGTGATGTACGGCATGATTCCCAGCGCAAAGATAGAAAGCTGAAGCAAAGCGCCACCCGAGAACAGGTTGACGAGCTCGTAGAGCCCGCTGGTGTTCTGGGTCTGTGCAAGACACTTTTGCACGTTGCCATAGTCAACGAATGGAGCAGGAATAAACGAGCCCAAACGGAAAATGGCAACGATTGCAAGAGTGAATGCAAGCTTGTTACGGAGATCCGGTGTACGGAATGCACGAACAATAGCGCTAAGCAACTTAAAGCCTCCTGGCTAAATCTTTACTAGTCAGCGACTAGTCGTTGACTGAGCCACCAGCAGCGACAATCTTTGCCTTTGCAGACTCAGATACCTTGTCGACTGTGACATTGAGTTTAACCGAGATGTCGCCGTTTCCTAGGACCTTGACCGGCTCGTTCTTGCGAACGGCGCCCTTGGCTACTAGATCAGCAACAGTAACGGTGCCACCTGCTGGGAATAGCTCAGCAAGAGTCTCAACGTTTACTACCTGGTATTCAACGCGGAATGGGTTCTTGAAACCACGAAGCTTAGGAGTACGCATTACTAGACGTACGCCACCACCCTCGAAGCCAGGGCGAACCTGGTAACGAGCCTTAGTACCCTTGGTACCACGACCTGCGGTCTTACCCTTAGATGCCTCACCACGACCAACACGGGTGCGCTCTTTCTTAGAGCCCGGTGCTGGACGAAGGTGGTGCAACTTTAGAACGTTTGACTTCTCAGCAGCAGGCTTTTCAGCCTTCTTGGCTGCAGCCTTTGGAGCAGCCTTCGGAGCGGCAGCCTTAGCTTCCTTCTCTTCAGCAGCAGCCTTCGGTGCAGCAGCCTTTGCAGGTGCAGCCTTTGGAGCAGCAGCCTTTGCTGGAGCCTTCTCGGCAGCTGGCTTTGCAGCAGCCTTTGGAGCAGCCTTAGCTGCTGGAGCCTTCTTTTCGTCAGCCATTAGTTGATCTCCTCGACCTTAACTAGGTGGGCAACGGTGCGAACCATACCGCGTACTACAAGGCTGTCATCTTTGACAATGATGTCGCCGATGCGCTTTAGTCCGAGACTACGAAGGGTCTCGCGCTGGTTTGGCTTGTTGCCGATTGCACTCTTGATCTGGGTTACCTTGAGACTAGTAGCCATTAGGCACCTGCCTTCTGCTGGCGAAGAAGACCTGCCGGAGCAACTTCTTCAAGCGATAGACCACGACGAGCTGCAACTGCTGCTGGCTCTTCGAGCTGGCGCAGTGCCTCGATGGTGGCGTGAACGATGTTGATGGTGTTTGAAGATCCCAATGACTTTGAAAGTACATCGTGGATACCTGCACACTCAAGCACTGCACGCACTGGACCACCGGCGATAACACCGGTACCCGCAGCGGCTGGGCGAAGTAGAACTACACCTGCAGCTGCCTCACCCTGGACTGGGTGAGGAATGGTGCTTGCGATGCGTGGGACGCGGAAGAAGTTCTTCTTTGCCTCTTCAACACCCTTAGCGATAGCTGAGGGAACTTCCTTAGATTTTCCGTAACCAACGCCAACTAGACCATTGCCGTCACCGACAACTACTAGTGCGGTGAAGCTGAAGCGACGACCACCCTTGACCACCTTTGAAACACGGTTGATGGTTACAACGCGCTCTAGGAATGGGCTCTTCTCGGTCTCGCGCTCACGACGGTCACCACGAGGTGCACGGTCGCGTGAACCACGGCGAGCTTCGCGCTCGTTTGGCTCTACGGTCTCTGTGGCAACAGCTGTTGCTGCTGCGTCAGTAGTCTCAGTAGACAACTTTTGCTCCTTGTTATCAGCCATTAGAGGACCAACCCACCTTCACGTGCGCCATCAGCGATAGCTGCGATACGACCTGCGTACTTGTTACCACCGCGGTCGAATACAACCTCAGAGATGCCGGCCTTCTTTGCGCGCTCAGCGATTAGCAGACCAACTGCCTTTGACTTTGCGCTCTTGTCGTCAGCTGACTGACGGAAGTTAGCTTCCATGGTTGAAGCTGAAACCAAGGTGATGCCCTTGGTGTCGTCTACAACCTGGACGAATACGTGACGTGCTGAGCGGTTAACAACTAGGCGTGGACGAAGTGCGTCACCCTTGATCTTCTTACGAAGACGAAGGTGGCGACGAGTACGTGCAGCGCTCTTGCTCTTGCCGCGAGTCTTAGGAATGAGACCCATGTTTACTTACCAGCCTTTCCGGCCTTGCGACGAACAACCTCGCCTGCGTAACGAACACCCTTGCCCTTGTATGGCTCTGGCTTACGTAGCTTGCGTAGGTTAGCGGCAACCTCACCAACGACCTGCTTGTCAATTCCTGACACAGAGATCTTGGTGTTGCCCTCTACGGTGAAAGTGATGCCCTGAGGTGGCTGAACCAGGATTGGGTGTGAGTAGCCAAGCGCAAACTCAACGTCTGAACCCTTTGCAGTCACACGGTAACCGGTACCGACGATCTCAAGTGCCTTGGTGAAACCGTTGGTTACACCCTCGATGTTGTTAGCAATCAATGTGCGGCTTAGACCGTGAAGTGAACGAGAGGTACGCTCGTCGTCTGGACGGGTGACAACAACGTTGCCATCTTCTAGTGCAACAGTGATCGGAGCTGCAACTACGTGAGACAAGGTGCCCTTAGGGCCCTTTACCTCAACGGTGTTGCCGTCAATCTTTACTTCGACTCCAGCTGGAACTGGAATCGGCAATCTACCAATACGTGACATGTGTGATTACCAAACGTAGGCGAGAACTTCCCCACCTACTCCTTTCTTGGCAGCCTGACGGTCAGTTAGTAGACCTGATGAAGTTGAAAGGATAGCGATACCCAAACCACCAAGAACGCGAGGAAGCTCGGTGCTCTTTGCGTAAACGCGAAGACCTGGCTTTGATACACGCTTGATGCCAGCGATTGAACGCTCGCGGTTAGGGCCGTACTTTAGCTCGACGGTCAAAGTCTTACCGACTTCGGCGTCTTCTACCTTAACGCTTGCAACGTAACCCTCTGACTTGAGGATGTCTGCGATGTTGGCCTTTAGCTTGCTGTAAGGCAAGCTAACTGACTCGTGGTACGCAGAGTTACCGTTGCGCAGCCGGGTCAGAAAGTCTGCAACCGGATCTGTCATTGTCATTTATTTGTTTCCATTTCCTCGGAGGTTTCCAGGCCGTTTACAAGCGGCTGGACCTTCCCGATTTATTCGTTGGTCTTGAACGGGAAGCCAAGTGCCTTTAGAAGCGCACGGCCTTCATCGTTGTTCTTTGCGGTGGTAACGACAGTGATGTCCATACCGCGTGGGCGGTCAACCTTGTCCTGGTCGATTTCGTGGAACAGAGTCTGCTCCTGAAGACCGAAGGTGTAGTTTCCGTTACCGTCGAACTGCTGGTCGCTCAAGCCGCGGAAGTCGCGAACACGAGGAAGAGCAAGGTTCAATAGACGGTCTAGGAATTCCCACATACGGTCGCCACGAAGGGTAACGTGTGCACCAATAGCTTGGCCCTCACGAAGCTTGAACTGCGCAATTGACTTGCGAGCCAAGTTAACCTGTGGCTTCTGACCGGTGATTGCGGTTAGGTCGCGGATTGCGCCGTCGATTAGCTTGCCATCCTTGGCAGCGTCACCAACACCCATGTTTACAACAATCTTGGTTAGGTTTGGGATCTGGTGAGGGTTGGTTAGGCCAAATTCCTTTGCCAGAGCAGCAGCGATGTCTGCGCGGTATTTTGCCTTTAGACGTGGAAGCGCCTTAGCTGGAGTCTTAGTAGTAGCCATTATTAGATGTCCTTACCTGACTTCTTCGCAACGCGAACACGAACAGTCTTCTTAACGCCGCTGATGGTCTTGGTGTCAAGACGTGAACCAATGCGGGTTGGCTTCTTGGTTGATGGGTCAACTAGAGCCACGTTTGAAATGTGAATCGGAGCCTCAGCAACCTCAATGCCACCAGTCTTGGTGCCACGGTCGGTCTGGCCAACCTTGACGTGCTTGGTAACCATGTTGATGCCCTCAACAAGGACACGGTTGGTCTCCTTGTTTACGAATAGAACAACCCCCTGCTTACCGCGGTCGCCGCCCTTGTCCTGCTTGCGTCCGGTGATGACCTGTACTAGGTCGCCCTTCTTGATGGTCGCCATAATTAAATTACCTCCGGTGCTAGCGAGATGATCTTCATGAACTTCTTGTCACGAAGCTCGCGGCCAACTGGACCAAAGATGCGGGTACCCTGAGGCTCGCCGTCCTTCTTGATGATCACTGCAGCGTTCTCGTCGAACTTGATGTAAGAACCATCTGGACGACGGGTCTCCTTCTTGGTGCGCACGATGACAGCCTTAACGACGTCACCCTTCTTGACGTTACCGCCAGGAATTGCGTCCTTTACGGTGGCGACTACTAGGTCGCCTAGTCCCGCGTAGCGGCGCTTTGAGCCGCCAAGCACACGGATAACCAAGATTTCTTTGGCGCCGGTGTTGTCGGCAACCTTACATCTGGATTCCTGTTGAAGCATTTTTTACTCCTTGTTATACGACTTCCCATTACCGACGGGATGTCGAGGGGTGATTACTTGGCCTTTTCGACGATTTCGACTAGGCGCCAGTTCTTGGTTGCTGATAGTGGACGGGTCTCGCTGATTACTACGAGGTCGCCGATACCAGCTGAGTTGGTCTCATCGTGAGCCTTGACCTTGGTTGAGCGGCGGATAACCTTGCCGTAAAGCGGGTGCTTTACGCGGTCTTCTACCTCTACAACGATGGTCTTGTCCATCTTGTCGCTAACTACGTAGCCACGACGGGTCTTGCGGTAACCGCGACCCTCGGTAGCTGGAGCAGCTTCTACAGTCTTCTTGTCAGCCATTGTTATGCCTCCTCGGTGGCAGCTGCGTCTGCAGCCTTCTTAGCCTTGGTAGCTGGCTTGGCAGCTGCAGCTGGAACTGCACGAATACCTAGCTCACGCTCACGGATGATGGTGTAGATGCGAGCGATGTCACGCTTGACTGCACGTAGACGACCGTGGCTTTCTAGCTGGCCAGTAGCCGACTGAAAACGTAGGTTGAAAAGCTCTTCACGAGCCTTCTTTAGCTCTTCTACCAATACTGAATCTTCGATCTTGTCGAGCTCAGCTGGGTTTAGGTTCTTTGAACCGATCGCCATTATGCGTCACCTTCTTCACGCTTGATGATGCGTGCCTTTAGAGGCAGCTTGTGGATTGCGCGGGTCATTGCTTCACGAGCAAGTTCTTCGCTTACGCCTGAAACTTCGAAAAGTACGCGGCCTGGCTTGACGTTAGCTACCCACCACTCTGGTGAACCCTTACCTGAACCCATGCGGGTTTCAGCAGGCTTCTTGGTTAGCGGACGGTCAGGGAAGATGTTGATCCACACCTTTCCACCACGCTTGATGTGACGGGTCATTGCGATACGAGCTGACTCGATCTGACGGTTGGTTACGTACGCAGGAGTTAGAGCCTGGATACCGAACTCACCGAATGCAACGGTGGTACCGCCGGTAGCGTGACCCGAACGCTTCGGGTGGTGCTGCTTGCGGTGCTTTACGCGACGAGGAATCAACATGATTAAGCCTCAACCTTCTCTGCTACTGGAGCAGCGACAGGTGCCTCTGCAGCTGGGCTACGACGTGGGCGCTCCTGGCGCTTTGGTGCGTTTGCCTGCTGAACAGCTAGCTCCTTGTTGGTGATGTCACCCTTGTAGATCCATACCTTTACACCGATGCGACCGAAAACAGTCTTAGCTTCGTAGAAGCCGTAGTCGATGTTGGCACGAAGGGTGTGTAGTGGCACACGGCCTTCACGGTAGAACTCGGTACGAGACATTTCTGCTCCACCAAGACGACCTGAACACTGAACACGGATACCCTTTGCGCCCTGGCGAAGTGCACCCTGCATACCCTTACGCATTGCGCGGCGGAAAGCCACACGTGCGTTTAGCTGCTCAGCGATACCCTGTGCAACTAGCTGTGCATCCATGTCTGGGTTCTTAACCTCAAGGATGTTCAACTGGATCTGCTTACCGGTTAGCTTCTCTAGGTCAGCGCGGATAGCCTCTGCCTCTGCACCGCGGCGACCGATTACTAGGCCTGGGCGAGCAGTGTGAATGTCAACGCGGACGCGGTCACGGGTGCGCTCGATCTCAACGCGAGACACGCCTGCGCGGTCTAGACGTGAGGTCAATAGTGCACGAACCTTGATGTCCTCGGTTACGTAGTCCTGGTAACGCTGTCCCTTTTTGGTTGAGTCAGCGAACCAACGCGATACGTGATCGGTGGTGATTCCTAGACGGAAACCGTATGGGTTTACTTTTTGACCCATTAGTTGCCACCTTTCTTAGCGGTTGACTTGCTAGCAAGCTCATCTGGGGTTGCAACCACAATGGTGATGTGGCTGGTGCGCTTCAAGATCTGGAATGCGCGACCCTGTGCACGCGGCTGGAACCGCTTCAGGGTGGTGCCCTCGTCTACGAACGCCTGTGAAACGAACAAGTCGTCTTCGTTTAGGAAGGTGTTGCTTGCATCGGCCTTAACCTTTGCGTTTGCAACAGCTGCCTGAACCAACTTGAATACTGGCTCGCTGGCTGCCTGAGGTGCGAACTTCAGGATTGCCATGGCTTCTGAGGCCTGCTTGCCGCGGATCAGGTTAACGACGCGACGAGCCTTCATTGGGGTCACACGGATGTGCTTGACCTTTGCTACAGCTTCCATTACTTGCGACGTCCCTTCTTGTCATCCTTCACGTGACCACGGAAGGTGCGGGTAGGTGAGAATTCGCCAAGCTTGTGACCAACCATGGTCTCGGTGACGAAAACTGGTACGTGCTTGCGACCGTCGTGCACTGCAATGGTGTGGCCCAGCATGGCTGGAACAATCATTGAGCGGCGAGACCAGGTCTTGATCACGTTCTTGGTGCCAGCCTCATTCTGCTTGGCGACCTTCTGGAATAGGTGGTCGTCAACGAATGGACCCTTTTTCAAACTACGTGGCATTTGTTTTCAGACTCCTATTAACGCTTCTTGCCGACGTTACGACGACGGACGATTAGCTTGTCGGATGGAAGGTTTGGCTTACGGGTACGACCCTCGGCCTGACCCCAAGGGGTTACCGGGTGACGACCACCAGAGGTCTTACCTTCACCACCACCGTGTGGGTGGTCAACTGGGTTCATAGCAACACCACGAACGGTTGGGCGCTTGCCCTTCCAACGCATACGGCCAGCCTTACCCCAGTTGATGTTTGACTGCTCGGCGTTGCCGACCTCACCAACGGTTGCACGGCAGCGAGCGTCTACGTTACGGATTTCACCTGAAGGTAGACGAAGCTGTGCGTATGGTCCATCTTTTGCAACTAGACGAACAGAAGCACCGGCTGAACGTGCCATCTTGGCACCGCCGCCTGGCTTTAGCTCGATAGCGTGCACAACGGTACCAACTGGAATGTTCTTCAATGGAAGAGCGTTTCCTGGCTTGATGTCCGCTGCTGGACCCTGCTCAATGCGGTCGCCCTGCTTTAGCTTGTTCGGCGCAATGATGTAACGCTTCTCACCATCTGCGTAGTGCAGAAGGGCGATGTTAGCGGTACGGTTCGGGTCGTACTCGATGTGAGCAACGGTAGCTGGAACGCCATCCTTGTCGTGACGACGGAAGTCGATGACACGGTACTGACGCTTGTGGCCACCACCGATGTGACGGGTAGTGATACGACCAGCTGAGTTACGGCCACCAGTCTTGCTTAGTGGGCGTAGCAACGACTTCTCTGGAGTCGAGCGAGTGATCTCAGCAAAGTCTGAGACCGAAGAGCCACGACGACCTGGGGTCGTTGGCTTGTATTTACGAATAGCCATTTGTAGGTTCCTCTCGCCTAACCGACGTTGTTGAAGATGTCGATAGAGCCGGACTTTAGGGTAACGATGGCGCGCTTGGTGTCCTTGCGCTTGCCCAAACCGAACTTGGTACGGCGGGTCTTGCCAACGCGGTTAAGAGTGTTGACCGAAGCAACCTTTACACCGAAGATAACCTCGATGGCCTGCTTGATCTCAGTCTTGTTCGAACGTGGGTCTACCTCGAAGGTGTACTTTCCGTTGTCGATCAAGTTGTAGCTCTTCTCAGAAACTACCGGCTTGATGATGACCTCGCGTGGGTCCTTGTTGATCGCAGTCATGACTATGCCTCCTTGGCGGCCTCTGCTGAGGTAGCAACAGCCTTAGCTGAGGTACCCTTCGCTGGACCTGCGATGTAAGCGTCAAGTGCGGCCTTGGTGAATACCAAGTCGTCGCTCAACAGGATGTCGTAAGCATTTAGCTGGTCAACCGGTAGAACGTGAACGTTCTGTAGGTTGCGCAAGCTCTTGTAGCTGGTGTCGTCGGTGCGGTCAAGAACCACTAGCACGTTGCGGCGCTGGGTTAGTGACAACAGGATTGACGCTGCAGCCTTGGTTGACGGGGTCGAACCAATTGCGAACTCGTTGATGATGTGTAGGCGGCCGTTACGAGCGCGGTCTGAAACTGCACCGCGAACTGCTGCTGCCTTCATCTTCTTAGGAGTGCGCTGGTCGTAGTCACGAGGCTTTGGACCGTGTGAGATGTAACCGCCACGCATCTGAGGAGCACGCATCGAACCCTGACGAGCACGACCGGTTCCCTTCTGCTTGAAAGGCTTCTTACCGGTTCCAGAAACCTCGCCGTGACGCTTGGTTGACTGGGTGCCCTGACGAGCAGCTGCAAGCTGTGCAACTACAACCTGGTGTAGTAGCGGAACGTTTGTCTGAGCGTCGAATAGGTCGCCAGGAAGCTCTACTGAGCCAGCCTTCTTACCTGCAACGTCAAGAACGTCTACCTTTGTGGTTTCAGCCATTCTGGTTACGCTCCCTTCACAGCGTTGCGGACGAATACAAGCTGGCCCTTAGGACCAGGGATTGCGCCCTTGATGATCAATAGGCCCTTTTCAGCATCAACTGCGTGAAGGGTTAGGTTCAAAGTGGTTACGCGGTCTGAACCCATGCGACCAGCCATACGGGTTCCCTTGAAAACGCGTGATGGAGTCGATGATGCACCGATCGAACCAGGCTTACGGTGGTTGCGGTGAGCACCGTGAGATGCACCTACACCCGAGAAGCCGTGGCGCTTCATGTGACCGGCGAAGCCCTTACCCTTCGAGGTACCTACGACGTCGACCTTTGAGCCAACCTCTAGTACCTCAACACCTAGCTCCTGACCAACTGTGTAGTCAGCTGCATCTGCGGTGCGGATCTCGGCGATGTGACGACGAGGAGTAACGCCAGCCTTTGCGAAGTGACCGCCGATTGGCTGGTTTACCTTGCGTGGGTCGATGGCGCCGTATGCGACCTGGATAGCAACGTAGCCATCGGTCTCTGCGTTCTTGATCTGGGTGACAACGTTCGAGCCAGCCTCAACTACGGTGACAGGAACAAGCTTGTTGTTCTCATCCCATACCTGAGTCATGCCGAGCTTCTTGCCCAGAAGTCCCTTAACGGTTCTATTGGTAGACATGATTTCCTTAGAGCTTGATCTCGATGTTGACGTCTGCCGGAAGGTCGAGACGCATCAATGAGTCAACTGCCTTAGGAGTTGGGTCAATGATGTCGATAACGCGCTTGTGGGTGCGCATCTCGAAGTGCTCGCGGCTGTCCTTGTACTTGTGAGGAGAGCGGATCACACAGACCACGTTCTGCTCGGTAGGCAAAGGCACTGGGCCCACTACAGTTGCGCCGGCACGTGTAACGGTGTCGACGATCTTGCGTGCCGAAGTGTCAATAACCTCGTGGTCATATGACTTAA
>JACCDQ012121428.1_pt1 | contig 17946 bp, 10 predicted proteins | sample 7446031 | NCBI WGS metagenome assembly JACCDQ01 (sample SAMN15323442, study PRJNA562643) | freshwater metagenome | isolation source: river surface water | place: USA:Blue River Watershed | collected 2017-08-17
GCCAGAAGTACACGATATCGATCAATGGTTTGGTCAGGAAGATTTTAAACTAATGGAAATTTCTGGCATTCATCGAGGATGGTTTGAAAATGCATCAACAGTTGATAAGAAAAAAGTTAAAGATTGGCTAACTAATTTAAACTTAATAGACGAGCATACTGCTACGCTATTTGATTGACTCTTGCCAAAATTTATATTATACTAGGCAAAATTAATAACCGTTTGGAACAATAATGGCGAAAGAACAAACTAAAACTAGAGTAACAAAGAAACAAGTTATTGCACATCGCACACGAGCAATTAAAGATACTAGCCCAACATGGGAAGGGTGCGAAACGTGGGATGGAGATAAATTTCATAAGCATTTTCGAAATGCTATGGACTACTATAGACTAGAATCAGAAATTAAGTCATTTAAACCTGTAGTCGTTAAATGGCTTGAAACGCAGAGTGCTAGCAAAGAGCATATCACTGCTATTAAGAAAGTCAAGGATAACCGAATCAGTAGTACCATGGGTGCTGTTGCATCGTGCTTGTTAAGAGGCATGACTCCACAACGGCCAGATTTTAATGGCGGGAAAGATACTGCCGAATGGCTAAGAAAAGCCATTGTCGAAACAATGAATGCCGGTAAAGACGATTCTGATGACGAAGAAAAGAAAGAAGACAAGCCTGCTGTTCCGCAGATTAGTATTCAGGAACGAGTTCGAGATGCAGCAATGAATATGACCGAAGAACTCGAAAATGCTATTGAAGCGTTTCAGACTGACCCAGATTCATTTGAGCCAAAGGCATTTAAAGTAGTTAATCTGTTGAGAGCCGTAGAAGCTAAGGCAGCACATGCTCGTATTATCAAAGGGTTTTACGAACGCAATTTAACAGAATTAGAGGAAGCTAGCCAACCTAAATGTGATGAGCAACTCAAAGAAGCTTACGGACATCTTAGCAAAGCTAATATGAAGAAAATCATTACATTCTATCAAGAAATTATGAGCGCATGTGATATGTTAGCGCAAGAAGCAAAAGTTAATCGTGCGCCGCGTGCTAAAAAGCCGACTGACAAAGCTAAGGTTGTAGCTAAACTCAAATATTTGAAACAACACGAGCCATTAAAGCTAGTTAGTGTTAACCCAATCGACATCATTGGTTCAAAAGAGCTTTGGATTTATAACACTAAATCTCGCAAATTGGGCAAGTATGTAGCCGCAGAATACCAAGAGCTTAATGTTAAAGGCACTACTATTGTTGGATTTGATGCTAATGCTAGCATTTGTAAGACAATCCGCAAGCCCGAAGAAAAGCTCAAGGAGTTTAAAGCAGCTGGCAAGGTTCAACTACGCAAATTCTTAGACGACATCAATGCTACAGACACTAAAATGAATGGCCGTATTAACGAGGAAATTATACTACTCAAAGTAGGATAATGCTGGTTTTAGGGTTTCTTGTTCTAAGATAAATACAGAACGAGAGACCCTATTATGAGCCAACTTTTTACTATCGAAAACGACAGAATTGTCATTAACAAACTAGCACTTACTGAATTAGTAGGTGACGTTACTCATTCCGGAAATTTAACAATAACAGATACGTTAACTGTTGAAACCCTTAATGTTAAAAATCTAAAAACCAACGGAAATAGTTTTTCCCAAACAGGTGATTGGGTTTCTAACGAAGAAGCCGATATTAACGGTAAGGGGTTTAGTTGGACCTGGGGTGAGGGAAGTTATAATTTGCAATATAGAGACGGTGGACGTCTATGGGCAAATGCAGACTTTGACTTAGATTCTAAAAAGACTTATAAGATCGATAACGTATCTGTATTAAGTGCTGGCGCATTAGGACCAACTATTGTTAAGAGTAATCTTAGACAAGTGGGTCAATTAAGTAATCTTACAGTACTTGGCAACACAAGCCTTGGACAGTTTGCATTTTTTGACGGCGGTCTTGGAAGAATTGGTGTTAACACTGAAACGCCAAATGGTGCCATTGGCATTATTGAAAACGATATTGAAATTGTAATTGGCAGCTCTCGCATCGGTAGTGCCAACATTGGAACATACACCAATCACGATTTAAACATTATCACAGATAACACTCCTAGAATTATTCTAAAGAATTCCGGAGAAATAACAGTTAACAGCGACGTTACAATCAACGGAACATTACACGTTGAAACAATTGTAAGCGACACCCGTGTTGACCGAACAAGCCCATTAGAGTTTAAAGCAACTCGTGATACTGCAATTTATGGCAGAGGTTTAATTTGGACTGGTACTGGCCCTACTAGACAACTAGTAATGATGGCTAATCCAGACCGTTTATGGTCAAGTGAGTCAATCGACGTTAGCATTGGTCAAGGTTATTATGTTAACGGTCAAGTAGTATTAACAGACACAGGCCTCGGTGATACTGTAGTAAATTCAAATTTATCTAAATTAGGTAATCTAGAATCATTAACAGTATTAGGTGCATCTAAGTTTATCGGAAACATAGACGGTGAGAGAAGCACTGCAACTTTTAAAAATGCTATTTTTAATAATGGCGTTAACCAATTAAATATTACTAGCATCGGATTGAACGCTAGCTCTAATATTGTTGTTAGTCTAGCAACACAAGATGAAGTTTTCTACGCAGACAGCAATGAGATTGTCTTAGGAAACAAGTCAAATGTTCGTAGACCTGTAAAGGTTAACGGTCCAATGTCGATAGGCGTTAACAACCCGGATCCGGATGTAGACTTTACTGTTAAAGGCAATGTAAGTATTGCCGACAGAAAATTCATTACTGGCTTACAAGCACCGACTCAAGGCACATTTAGTAAAGGCGATATTTGTTGGAACAATGATCCACAAGGCAACAACTATATTGGTTGGGTGTGTGTAGTCGATGGTACTCCCGGAACCTGGTTGCCTTTTGGAGCGATTGTGAGGCAATGACCCCGACAACTAAACAGATAATACAACAACATACTGCTGATTTAGAAAGAATAAACAAACAACGAAGAATGTGGCTATACGCTAGTTCTATAGTTCTCACCGGAATTATTTTTCTTATCTTTACTTGGGATTGGCTAGACGATTTCCATTCTAAAGGAATCTGGTGGGTAGTCATTTCTTTAATGCTAATTATTTCAGTAAATTGGTGGTATTGGACTATGCGAGTTATTAGAATTCTGCTAGACTATAACACTGCTGCTTATGACATACTGACTTGCGTGTTAGACGATATTTCCGAAGCAAGGAAAGATATTCAATACTTGGTTAATCAGAATGTTGACAAACCTAATTAAGTTTGTATAATTACTGAATATACATTATATAGAGGACTTTAAGACGCTCACCCCTCTTTAAAAATTCTGCGTGTCATCATAAGGATATTACGATGACTTGGATTATCGACAAAACTTTTGAATTCTGTTATGGACACAGAGTTCACACTCAAACATTAAACGGCGAATATGCCGCTGACCTAAAATGTGCCTGCCGTCACTTACACGGACACGAAGGCAAGATGCAAGTACATTTAACTGGTGACAGTTTAGATAACACTGGCATGGTTACTGATTTTAGACACTTAGAGTGGCTAAAGAAATGGATCAATGAATATATTGATCACCAATTCATTATTGATAAAAACGATCCACTTTATGGAAAAATTATTGGAGACCGCGGGCTTGTTCCTGTTTATGTGCCTGGTACTGATTTCGTTGCAGGACATCATCTGGATCTCACAGGGCTTGAACCAAACAGTCCTGAGTATGAGTATTTTGAAGGCTTTATGGTTGTTGGATTTGTTCCTACTTCAGAACATCTTAGTTCATGGATGGCAGAGCTTGTTGAAGCAAAAATGACAAAACTTGGTGTTCGAGTTCACAGCATTGAATGGTGGGAAACTCCGAAGTCTCGTTCTGTATTTTATAAAGACGGTATATGAATGACAAACAATGGTTAGAACGGGTATCTATTGCATACAAAGCATATCCGTATCCTAGCAAAGATATAGAAGCGTTTATAACGTGGATGTATCAGCAGTACGGTATTATCAAACCTAATGAGAAGAAGTAAATTTTGGAGACTCTGGGCCAAAGCACTAGGTGAAAAAGCAGGGAGCACTGACGAAGAAGCAGACCGAATCGCTTGCATTCGTACGATAATTGTGTTAACATACATACTCACTAACATTTTTATTGTAGCAGGCGTTATAAGGCACTGGAATGGCTAAAATTGGTTTTGCATGTAAATGGATCGATCACCCGCATCAAGTTGATGGCATAAAAGCCACAGATGATGCAAAACAGTTTAATACTGGTACAACTACTGTTGCCTGGTTAAATAGACAAAGCAGAGATGTTGCAGAGCAAAAGCTCTGGGATTTGTGTGAGCAAAACATCGAAGCAACTCGTAAACTCGTAGAAAAAGTAGGAACACTAGACGATGGACTACGTATGGTTCGCCTTAGCAGTGATATTCTTCCTGTCTACACTCACGAGCTTTATAGCGATTTTTATAAGCGAGCAGATGTGCTTGCACTACTTGAACGAGAATTCGCAAAAGTCGGAGTTTTGGCTCGAAGTAAACAGGTACGCCTTTCTATGCATCCTGGTCAGTTCACTGTACTGGCTAGTGAGAATCCTGGTATTGTTAATCGTTCTATAGAGGAGTTTGAATATCATGCAGATATGGCCCGCTTCATGGGTTACGGTAAACAGTTTCAGGACTTTAAAATCAACGTCCACATCTCGGGTAAACAAGGTCCAGCCGGTATCCGAAGTGCGTACAACAGACTCTCGCCAGAAGCCCGTAACTGTATTACTATCGAAAACGAAGAAAACGCCTGGGGGTTAGATGATTGTCTCAGTCTTAGCGATTTGCTACCTATTGTTCTTGACGTTCACCATCATTGGGTTCGAGAGGGGGAGTACTTGGATCCTAGCGATGCCCGAGTTGCACGGGTCGTTGACAGTTGGCGCAACAATCGTCCTACTATGCATTACTCCGTATCAAGAGAAGATGTATTAGTCGGACATTGTCCAAACACTCTTCCGAACTATCGGACTTTACTAGAGACAGGGCAGAAAAAAGCAAAGCTCAGAGCACACTCTGACTTTTATTGGAATAAGGAAGTTAATAATTGGGCAATAAGTTTCACAGATCAGTTCGACATAATGTGCGAAAGCAAGGGCAAGAATTTAGCAAGTACGGCACTGTACAAACAAATGAAGGGAATCGCATGATGACAAGAGAAAAACTAATCCATCACCTTGAATCGCTGCGTGAAAAACACGACGATCTGGACAAAGAAATTAAAGAACTATACGAACATCACACAGATGATTTTAAAGTAGAAGCTCTTAAAAAGAAGAAGCTTAAAATCAAAGATGAGATGGAGCAAACTAGCGCAAAGCTAAAGAAGTTTGATTAATAAAAAGGGCCCCTAGGGGCCCTTTCAGTTTGATACGTTATACGAATTTCAAACTGGGGGTAATTAAGCTGCTGGCGCTTTAGGTGCCTTCGGCTTGCGAGGTTTATTTCCACCTTGCTTCTTAGGTGCACCTTGCTTCTTAGGTGCTCCTTGCTTCTTAGGACTACTTGGCTTTTTAGAACCGGATGCCGTAATTGCGGCCGGTTTTGAAGCTTCTGTAGTCACCTCCTTTCTCGGCTCTACTGCAACTGGTGCAGACTCTCGAGCAGGCGCTTCTACCTTGTATGGTGCAGGGGTTTCCGCAGGCGCTGCTTGTGCAGACGCTGTCGGTTCCTGGATACCAAATAATTTTTTAATAAATCCGAACATTTAATGTTCCTCCTTGTTGGTTATTTATAATTTGCCAATAGGCTTCAAGCTACTTACTGGCATGTCCCATATTTTACGTGCTTCAACACCCTTGCTTTGAGCAAACTTTTTAGCATCGCAATTACCACAAACATGGTAGTACTGGTTGTTTAAACGTTTAGGGTCCATGCTTCCTTTTTCACGCTTAAAAATGCCTCTACAGTTGTCACACTGAAATATCAATACTGTTTTTTTCCTAGTATAGGCATGAATTTTTCCAGTTTTGCTTTTTCTGTAATGACAATATTGAGCTTGTTCTTGTCCCATGTACATGTGTGTATTTACATTAAGATTATAAAAGCTGTAGCTAAATATTGAGTAAAATAAAATTTTTCCAGTTTTGGAGTTAAAAACACATGTCAAAGCAAATAATCGATATTGGTATTCAAGGTAACGACGGTACAGGCGATAGTATTCGCGAATCATTTAGAAAAGTAAATGAAAACTTTAATGAGTTGTACGCTGTCTTTGGTATCGACGGTACTATCAAATTAGAAGACCTTAATGATGGTACAGCATATGAAGCTAATCAGCTTATTATGGGTAACACTACAGGTTCTGCACTATCTGCAAGAACGTTAGTAGGCGGTTCTGGAATCATTGTTGATAGTTCAAATAATAACCAAGTTGTTATTAACTCTACTGCTGCTGGTCTAATCGGCGATAGTTCACCAACATTATCATCGCCAATGAATGCAAACGGTCTACCAATTGGCCGTGTTCCAGATCCTAGCGAGGATTTAGTAACTGCATTTAACCTAACATATGCTAGCAATAACATTACAACTTCTCTAGATCAACTAGCAATTAACAAAGGTTATGCTGACAGAACTTACATTAAAATTGGTACAAACGGATACGTCGAAAGTGCCCTACAAGTTAGAGCAGAACCACTTTCCCCGGACTTATCAGATCCAGATTATGACTCTACTCTAACTGGAAATTACCTATCTACAGAAGCTGTACAAAGAAAGTTCTTAGTAAGTCGCAAAGGCGACTCTATGACTGGGCCGTTGATTTTACACGATCACCCAAGTCCATTAGAAGGTTTCGGTACACCATCTGGTGAATCAGATTTACAAGCTGCAACTAAGTTTTACGTAGATAACAACACATTTACTAGTGCTGTTAACTTGTATGTTTCAACAAATACTGGCGACGATTTACAACAAAAAACTCCAGTAGGTAAAGAAGGTCGATTCTGGCAATATGCTTATAAATCAATCGGTGCTGCTGCACTAGCTGCTGAAAACTTGCAAGCTGTTGCAAGTAGCGAACCTGGTCCATATCGCCAGCGTATTGGTTACACTATCGGGCCTGATAAGACATTTAGTACAATTCAAGATATCACATTAACTGGCGGAAATAGTGCAGATACTGGATACACTGATGCATACGACTTGCTACAAGCAAACAAGGCATTTATTCAAGCAGAAACTATTGCCTACATTAACAACAAATACGTTAATACGTTTACATATGACAAGCTAAAGTGTCAACGAGATGTTCAGTTAATGCTAAGTGCTGTTGGTTATGACTTAGTTCTAGGTACCAACTTTAACTCAACAAGAGCTGCAACATCATATTTTGATAATGCTGCTTCTAAGGTATTAACAGGACAACTGGTACAAACTATCGATGCTATTAAGTTTGTAAAAGAAACTGTGTTAGGTTTCTCTTACGACAACGGAGCCCTATCAACTTACATCGGAAATGTTGTGGATGCACTATGTTACGACATAGTTTTCCAGTCAAACTATCAAAGCATTCAAGCAGCGTTAAACTTCCCGTATGCTGGAACAAACTTAACTGTTGAACAGATTGTAGAAGTTTTAGTTAACTTAAAGAATAACCTGTTAGGTATTACTGCAACTACTTCTATTACAAGTGGTATTAAAGTTACATCTGCTTCAGGTATGGCAGGTGAAAATACTATCATCGTAGGCAGCAACACTGGACTAGTTGTAGGAATGACCGTTGCTGGGGCAGGCATTGCACCAAGTGCATACATTACCGCAATCGACGGCACTACTGTTTATTTGAGTGCTGTTAACGTAGGATCACCGTCCGGTGATTGCATCTTTGGTTCTTCTGTTATTGTTGTTGGAAGCTCTAGCGGAATTAGCATAGGCCAAACTGTTACAGGAACAGGCATTGCTGTAGGATCAACTGTTACTAACATTAGCGACAATTATGTATTCTTAAGCCAAGTACTTTCTGGTACACCATCAGGCACTGGAACTTTTAGTAACCCAACAGACATTGCATCTCTTGATCTTGCTAGCACATCAGTTATCAACAACATTGCAAATATTATTGCTATCATCCAAGGAGGTGATATTCCAGCAGTATCTATGCCAGCAACTTCAACATTAGATGAAGGGTATGTAAGTGCTAGAGATTTGCTATTAAAGAATATCTCATTCTTACAAGCAGAAGCTGTTGCATTCTTAGGTGCAGAATATCCTAACTTACCATACGATAAAAATGTATGTAAGAGAGACGTTAAGTATATTGCATGGAGCCTTGTATATGATTTAATGTATGAAGGTAACAGTCAAAGCGTATATGCTGGCCAAATGTACTGGGACGGATTAGTCAGAAGAATTGCTACTGCCGAAGTTCAACCTATCACAGATGTATTAGCTTATCTAAATAGCCTAATGCAATTGATCATTGTTAACGATTTACCATCAACAACATACCAACAAAGTATTAGACAATACACTAACGAAACATACATTGGCGGTGCAATTGCATCAAGTTCGATTGCAACTAACGTCGATGTAATCTCTGATATCATTAACGACCAAGGTTTAACTCCTGTAATTGTTAATCCAGATGTAACAAATAGTGCGACTGTTTTACAAAACGTTAGAACTAACACCTTGTTAGATATTAACGATTATAAAACCAATGCAAACACATATGTTATTAACAACTTCCCAGTTATTAACGACGTAGGTACATTAACTACTATTGAAGAGTTATTTGATATTATTATCAACATGCTCACACTAGGTGTCGAAACAAGAACATTGCCAGACTATACTACTCCTGCAAGTGCAGACAGTGGATATACTAGTGCAAGAGAACTCATTATTGGAAACTTTGACTTCATCAAAGATGAAACTATTGGATGGTTACAAGTACAATATCCATTAGTGTATGCTGCAATCAATACTGATACATGCAAGAGAGACATCGGTTATATCTTAGAAGCACTATGCTACGATGTCACATATGGCGGCAACAGTGCTAGTGTATATGCAGGTTTACAATATTGGATTAACGCTACTCAACAAATTGATGCATCCGAAGTTACTGCTACTACAAATGCAATAACATTTATTAGTAACTTAGTATCACTACTTGTAGACAATGATTCTCCAAGCACATTGTACTCAGCAACGCCACAGTACATTAACTTAGCGTTAACAGGCGGCGGTGTTGCTTCTAGCAGAATAAGTTCTTCATTAACAACAATAAAAGATATTATTGCAGATTCAAATGACGCACCTGCTGTTGTTTATCCAACACTAGGCAATGATTATTCTGCAAACGCAATAACATTTAGATCTATTATCGAAGCTAACAAGGTTGCAGTTTCATTAGAAACTACAAACTATCTCGATAGTACTTACAAGGGCGGATTTAACTATAACGAAAGTATCTGTTACAGAGACTTAGGTTACATTATTGACGCTATGTCAATTGACCTTGTAACAGGCGGCACATGGCAAACTATTTTTGCCGGTAAGAGCTATTATAGAAACACTAGTGCTAGAGCCATTGCTATTGGTAGCCAACTATCCGAAACATTAGAAGCTATTGATTTTGCAAGAGATTTAGCAATTCAAGCAGTAAATCAAACTACTGCTACTCGTTTCCAAGATCTTGAAACTCAAGTTCTTAACCCAGCAAAGTCTCCAAGCCCAGCAGCAGTTTCAACATTAACTGCTAATATGAATATTGTTACTAATATCATTAGAAATGGTATTGGTGCTGCACCTGCTCCTAGCTTTGGTACAGGTATTTGGAACATTGAAATTGATAACGGTGGCAATGGTTATGTTGACCAAGGTGCTCCCGGAAACGTTGACATTATTCCTGCTAAAGTATTAGTCGGATCAACTAGTTCAACATACGGAACTATTGTAAAATATGAACCAGGTTCAGGACCAGGCGTCGATACTATTCAAATTCGTTTAACTAAGCCAGGTTTCTACCAAGTAGGCGAGCAGATTGAGTTCGGTGAAACTGTTAACGATCTACACATTACTATCTTTGTCGAAAGCGGCATTTACTACGAAGATTACCCAATTCGTTTACCAGCTAACACAAGTATTAAAGGCGACGAATTCCGTAGAACTATTATTCGACCATTGGATAGAATTAGTCAAAGCCCGTGGCGTAAGATATTCTTCTACCGTGATGCAATTATTGACGCTATGGAAATCGGTCCATACGATTATGACACTGATTATGCCTCTGTTAGTTCTATCTCATTAAGTGGTACAAGCAATAAGATTACAATTACCTTAGGAACTGGCGCTGTTCCACAAAGCTGGATCGGCAAAGTTATTATGGATAACTTCCAAATAACTCCAGGTGATTATTCTAAGAGAGGTCGTGCTATTATTGATAGCGTTTCTAACAACGTTATGAACTGTAGCGTGATTTACCCGTTCCAGGATGCTGCAACTTACACTTCAGGAAACTGGCATTTATATGGAACTATTAACTACGGTCGTCACTACTTAACCGATCCGTTAGATGTTAATAGTACTGCAAAAAATAACAAGTACATTGACGTATTCTTAACAAACGACCAAACACGTATTAGCAATGTAACCTTCCAAAGACAAGGTGGATTTGCTATGGTACTTGACCCAGAAGGTCAAATTAAGACTAAGTCACCATACGGACAAGTTTGTTCTTCATTCAGTCAATCAATTAATGCTAAGACATTTGCTGGTGGACAGTTTGTTGACGGCTTTGCTGGTAGACTAAGAGGTACTATTACAAACATTGCAGACAACGGTATTACTATTACTGTTGTTGGTGAAACAAATAGTGGTCTTGACATTCGTCCACCTCAACCACCATGTGCATTCTACGTACAAGGTTACCGTTACCAAGTTAACGACGTTGTAAGTTTTGATTCTGCGAACGCTACTGTTGTAATAACACTTGATGTTTCTACACCGTACTGGCCAGCAGGCCCTACGATTATTCCAGGAACCGACATTGACAATCCTCCGTCATACAACACAGCAACATGTTCTAGAGACGTTGGATTAATTATTGATGCAGTTACATGGGACTTAGTAACAGGATCTAACTTCCAAGCTGTACGCTCTGGTATTGCATACGCTCGCGCAGACGCTAGCGTTGTTATTACTTCACAAAAGCAACAAACAGTTGCAGGTATTAACAAAGCCAAGGACTTATCACTAGGCGAGATTAGCGGCGGAACATATGCTGCTGCTAGAAGCAACATTGAGTCTAGCATTAGCATTATCAACACAATTATTGAGCAAGGTATTAGTGCTGCTCCTGCTATCACATATCCAACAGGAATTAACAGTACAACTGACGCAGTTAAATTAAAAGATAACTTACAAGCAAACAGACAATTTATTCAAAACGAAATTACTGCATGGATTTCTAACAACTACATCATTAAATTAATTCCTAATTATAGTGCTGTTAAGTGTGCTAGAGATGTTGGTTACTTAGTTGACAGCATTTGTTATGACATAATGTACGGCGGCAATAGCATGACATTTGACGCCATGTTATCGTATTATGGCCGAAGCCTTGTAGGCGAAACTGGTGCAAGTCAGATCCCAGGAGAAGAAAGTGTTAACGAAGCAGCATACACTTACCTCAAGACATTATTACAAAACATTGTAACTAATGCTGTTGTAACTCCAACCATTGGTAATACATCTGTTCAAACAATCGATGCTGGGTTAGCAATATCTAGTGGATCAACTGAATACGCAGATATGACAACGTTATGTAATCACATTATCGATTACGTATACGACGGTGTAGATAACGCACCTACTATGACTAGAACTAGTCCAACAACTACTGGCCTAGATTCTACATTATTAGCTGCAAGAACATCAATTCAATCTGCTAAGTCAACAATTCAATCCAGTGTTATTACATATCTAAATAACGGCGGTGGATTAGCAATTAACATCGAAATGGGCGGCAACAAGTCTATGCTTGCTAACGACTTTGCGATGGTTAACGACTTAGGCTATGCTATTGTTTGTACTAACGGTGGTGTGTCAGAACAAGTTTCGACATTCACATACTACTGTCATACTCACTACTGGGCTAACAACGGTGGACAGATTCGTTCTGTAGCTGGCTCAAACGCATACGGTGTATATGGTCTACGTTCAACAGGCTTTGACGTAACAGAAAAACCAGACTCGGTTACCTTAGCCGAAGACATGGTTCAGACTGCTAAGATCTATAAGCAGGGCACATTTATTAACGAAATGACGCCGACTTCTAGCAAGCAATCAACTGCTATCTTTATTATCGGATATCAATATTCTCCATATAGCATTAGTGAATTAGAAATTGATCATAGTGCTGCTGGGCTTGGTATTGTTCGTTATGAAATTAGTACTATCGAACACACAGTTGTTACAATTAACGGACAGAACGTTTTAAAGGTAAACCTAAGTACTGCTGGTAACAATGGTACATCGAGTGTTGGTCTTGTAACAGAATTGTATGACGGACAGTATGTAACTATTCGTAACTTACAAAACATTAAGTTCCTTAACATTGATAACGTTAAGCCTACTCGTCCAAGTACTGCATTACAGTACATTGATGACTTGGCTAGTATCTATCGTGTTATTGCGTATAACTTAACAGAGCCAACAGGCGAGTTGTTAGGACCTAATACATCTGTGTTGCAAACTGATAGCTCATTTAACTACTATAAGTTTGTTGCAGATATCAACAACGTAGAAAAAGTCGACGTTGACACAGCAATTGATGCAACTAGTGCAACTGGCGACGGAACTCATGTAACTATTACATTTGCAGACCAAGGCAGTGCTCCGTATGCTATTGGTTCATATATTGCTGTTTCGGGATTTGATCCAGCAGAATACAACGGTATCTATAAAGTTACTAACTGTACAAGCACATCGGTTGAAATTGCAAACACTACAATTAGTGCTGTTGTAGAAAACGGTGTTGTTGGTAATAAATCACACGGTGCTTTACCAGGCGACTTTAAGGTTGCTGTTATTCCAGTTACTACTAAAACAACTATTGACCAAATTAATAAAGGTATCTTTATTACCGGTTGGGGTGGAAGAACTCACCGAGTTATTAGTTACACAACTCCCCTAACATTAGCTAACGCTTCTTACTTAACAGGCGGTACCGGTAGCGTGTTTATGACTGTTACTGGTGTGTCGGGCACTATTGACGTAGGTGACGTTGTTAATGGAACAGGTTTTGTTAGCGGACAGTTTGTAGTCGATGTTTCGACTGTAGATAACATCACTTACACTATTGAACTAAGTGCTGTTGCAGATAGCACTCCAAGTGGCACACTTACTTTTGGTATTAGCCGTCATGGTTGGTTAAACATTGACCCTACACCAATTTATAACACAGTAGGTGATTCAACTGCTATTAATGCAATGTCATATAGCAGCACAGCACCATTAGGCGATAGCACTGTTGCAAAGGCTGTTACATTTGACGTAGACTGGAATCCAAATGCTCTTCCAATTGTTGATGCAATGTATTTTGTATCTGGTCAAACAAACAATGCATACAACGGATGGTATCAAGCAGTAGGTGCAATTAGCGAAACAACAATTAACGTTTCTACAACTAGCGGACTATCAGAAGGCATGGTAGTAACTGGCGATGTTAACACATATGTTCCGCCAGGAACTATTATTCAAAGAATTGACAGCGGTAGTGCATTTACTGTAAGTCCTGCTTGCTGGATTCCAGCAGGCTCGACTGTTAGCTCAACAATCATTGCTGTTGTTGATCACATTGACATTGTAAACGGTGGTAGTGGTTATACAACACCTCCAACTATTACAATTGGTGGCGTAACACCAGGCGGCGCAACTGTTCAAGCTATTGCGACTTGTACTATCAAAGACGGATCCATCGATACTGTAACTGTTGTAAGTCCAGGTTATGGATATACTGGCGTTCCAGATATACAATTAAGTGAAGTATTAGGCGGTGCTAATTTAGTTGCTGTATTGTCAGCCAGTGCAACAGTTAACACCGTTGCTAGTGCGGGCGAATCTATTAACAAAGTTACATTAGCATATCCAAGTGATCCGGGTGTTTTCACTGCTGGTACAAGTATTACACTTACTGGCGGTGCTGCACCGATTGCTGCTACTTACAGTGGTATTAACGGTTACGCTGCAACTGTTTCGTTTGCAACAACTACTGCTCCAACAATTGGTTCATACTTCAAAATTGAAGGTAACGACAACACATTGTATAACGGTACTGTTGTATGTACAGGTAGCACTACAACTAGTGCAGACTTGTTCTTCTTGTATAATCCAGGAACATTCGGAACTGGTACTACAACAATAACCGAAACTGTTACCGGAGCAGTTACAGAAAGTTTAGGTATTTCTAAACCGTTCCCAATGGATACTGCTGCTACATTGCGTCTAGGTTATCCAGGTAATACTGCTGCACAAGTTACAACACGTATTTCAACATGCCGTGCAACAGGACACGACTTCTTAGACATCGGTACAGGAAGCTATTCAACTTCTAACTATCCATACCAGATCTTTGGTAATCCAACAAGACCAGCAACACAGTCTCAAGAAGTATACGAAGAAGGTGTTGGACGTGTATTCTATGTAAGTACTGACCAGAACGGTATCTTCCGTGTAGGTCGATTCTTTACAGTTGACCAAGGTACTGGTACTGTAACATTTGCGGCAAGTATTGCGTTGAGTAACCTAGACGGTCTAGGTTTCAAACGTGGTGTTGTGGTAAGTGAATTCTCAACTGATAGTTCAATGACCAACAACGCTACTGATACTGTTCCAACACAATCAGCGATCCGTAGCTTTATCGATAGAAGATTAGGTCTTGACTACGGTGGTGGTCCAGTTTCAACAAGTAACTTAATTGGTCCAGGTTTTATGGCACTAAATGGCACACTAGCTATGAAGTCAAACATGAACCTAGGCGGATACAGTATTGTTAACGTTAACGATCCTGCACTATCAACCGATGCTGCTAATAAAGGTTATGTTGATACTGGCGTTGCTAGTGTTAACAGCTTGTACAAGTTATTAGATACAAACATTGCTACTCCTGCAAATAGCCAGCTACTTGCATATGACGGAACTAACAGCAAATGGGTTAACGTTGCATCGTCGGGTGATATTACATTTGTTTATGATGCCGGCACAGAAACATTAACGTCAACAATCGGTTCACAGAAGATTGTTAACTCAATGGTTTCTAATACTGCTGCTATTGCTCAAAGCAAGTTAGCAATGAGTGCTGCAACAACTCGTGCAAATGCAACAGGTATTACACAAGCTGACTTAGGACTATCAAGTTTTGATTCTGCAACATTTACTGTTACTAACGGTTGGGTCGTTGTTAAAGCAGGCGGTATTACTAAAGCACAAATGGCTAATATCGGCAATGGTTCGATATTAGGTAACTTTAGTGGTAGTGCTGCTGCTCCAATCGAAGTATCAGCAGGTACTGTTGTTTCACAGGGCGACGGTATTAAGAATGCGTCTTTTAGTTCTGGAGCAGCCTTAACTGGTGCAATGCTTGCAACTTATGATGGTGCAAATACAAGCAATAATACATATAGCTTAGTAAATGTATCAACTAACGGTGCTGCTAACAGTATTGTTAAAACGCAGTCAAGCGGTGAAGTTGACATTCCGATCCTAAAGGTTGGCGGATTTAAGTTTATTGATCTAAACTCGACTACATTTAAACTATACACACCTGGTGGATTTAACTTTGCAAATATTCAAGGTACTAGTGGATCTAACTCGTCTACAAACATCTTTGGTACACTTGATACTACAGGCGGTACTTTAAAGTCTACTACATTAACAACAGGTGCTGCTGGTACAGCAGGTACTATTGTTGGTAACTGGCAAGTTCTAACTTCAAGTATTTTAGATGTAACATCCGGAACATTGAAGACAACTACACTATCGGCAGGTAGTGAAACTACAGCCGGTACTATTCAAGGTACATGGACCTTAACTGGTGCAAGTAAGTTGCAAGCTACATATGCTGACATTGCCGAATATTATGAAGGTGATAAAGAATATGAGCCTGGTACAGTATTAGTGTTTGGCGGTGATAAAGAAGTTACTACTACCGATAAGATGAACGATACTCGTTCAGCCGGTGTTGTTACAACTAATCCTGCATATGTTATGAACAATGAACAAACTGGCGCTAAGGTTTGTATTGCATTAGCAGGTCGTGTCCCATGTAAGGTAGTTGGTCGTGTTAAGAAGGGTGACTTATTAACAACTAGTGCAACTCCTGGATATGCTGTTAAGGCAACCAATCCGATACTAGGTAGCATTATTGGTAAGGCTATTGAAGACAAAGACTACGGCGAAGCCGGAGTGATCGAAGTTGCCGTAGGGAGAGTATAATGGCTAAACAAATTATCAACATTGGACAGACAGCAAATGATAAAACTGGTGATCCGTTACGCACCGCTTTTACTAAAGTAAACGAAAACTTTACTGAAATATACGATGCACTTACTGGCGGTGTTAACTTTAGTCAAGTTAATGCGGACTGGAATGCTAGTACAGGCGTTGCAAGAATTTTAAATAAACCAACTATTCCTGCAGACGTTTCAGATCTTACCGACACTAATCAAATACTAGTGCAACATCCGGCCAATAAGTTACAAAACGGAGCCTTTGAAGTTAGTTTAAGTGTTGACGGGGTTGTAACATTTCCAGACAACTTAACTGTTGCTAACAGTGTTATCGGAAAATCTAGTTCAACTACTGTTTCAGAAGAAACAGTAGGCGGAACTATTTCAGAAACAACGGAAATAGAATCACAGATTGAAATAGCTACTACCGGTATTGTTATTGCAAAACGAACCAGAGTAATAGTCAATGACACTGTTACAACTTCTACAGATGAAGCCGGATCTACATTAACTGTAAACAACTCTACTGCTAGTATTAAACATTATGTAGAACCAGAAGGTCCCAACAATGGTTCCTATATGCAAGTCAGCACATCATCTAATGGTGCAGTCTTAGAGGGTGTTAATGAAACCTTAAACGGTACTGACTACGGGCGTGTGATTGCTACCCAAAATGCTGTCACAGTAAACACCAGTGTCGAAGGTGTTGCTAAGTATTGGTTATTCGACTACCTAGGTGGATTAACATTACCAACTCCAACATCGCAAGTGTTTACAGTGACATTTGACTCAAATCATTATACACCAACAGTTGGCAAACCATCTCTTACATTAACCAGCGAACCTTGGCAACTAGAAGGTCAAGTAATATACGAACAAAATGGTACAGCTAGTTTACAACTTACTAACATTTGGCCAACTGTGGTTAATCCCGGATATGATTCAGGAGACACATTTACGTTTAGTACATTAGTTCATGGTTTATCAGACTACACACTAACAATAATATTAAACGATGTTGTATTAGCAGGTCCAGCAGGATGGACTGCCAATTTAGCAGTGAGCCAACTTCCGGCGTATCCTTCGAGTATTTTAGCTAACGGTGCTATTAAATTTACTGCTGACACGCAAAGTTGGGTGTTTGGTGCCGATGGAGATCTTACTGCTCCTGGAGATATAACCGCTCACTTCTTTATAGGACAGACTCTACAAATAACAGACGCTGGTGCTGTAAGTTCAACCTATGCTGGTGATTTACCTACTCTGCACGTTACAGGAAATGTAGGCAACGGGCTTACTCTTGCGGCAAATGGCGGTCTTACAAGTTGGCTGTTTAAACCTGACGGTAGCATAACATATCCCGGTGATATTAAACAAAGCTATCAAGATGCTACTACGTGTGCTCC
>JACCDQ011196960.1_pt1 | contig 17942 bp, 9 predicted proteins | sample 7446031 | NCBI WGS metagenome assembly JACCDQ01 (sample SAMN15323442, study PRJNA562643) | freshwater metagenome | isolation source: river surface water | place: USA:Blue River Watershed | collected 2017-08-17
CTCTGTCAAAGACGGGTTATTAGCTTCTTATGGAAAACTAGAAGATATCAATATCAAGATAAAAGAGCGGTTTCCTCATAAGTTAAAAGTAGTGGTAAAAAGCAATTGGACAACGCCCCTGGAAGTCTATTCGATTGAAAATCCGCATACCTTAATTGAGAAAGATGGCAAATGGTTTATTGTTCCTCCCGAATTTGACAAAGCTCTTGCCCCCGACGAGCACCTAGAGAAAGGAATTTTGGCCTTACACAGTCAGGGAAAACGAAAAATAACGACTGCCACAACCGAACACGATGATGTATTGGACAGACCCGAATTACATATTCTATCGGCCAAACTGATACAATATGGCAAAGAATATGTGGTAGTGGGTGAACTGCAAAACGTAGATTATTTACCAGCACACGTGACGATTCAAACGCAGTTATACGACCAATACAACGTTAAATTAGTGGAGTATAATGCTAAATATACGACTAACCATAAAGTGTTGCCTAAAGAAATTGTACCTTTTAGAATTGAGTTTGAAGAGACTGCATGGGTTAAACAAGCCGATGTAAATCCGATGAAATTTAATCCAACGGAGTTTACGCCTTTTGAATTTCGACACAAACCTACCAGTTTTAAAATTCTTGCACGAGCTGTCGTGGCAGACAAGGATTTATATCGAGATGTTGGTATTGAGTCGCTTTCATTTGATAAAAAAATAACGGGCGATGTCATCAATCATGGGACAGATGAGGTCAGTGTTCCTGAATTATTAACGACTTTTTATGACCCCGATGGCAGTGTTCGTTGGGTAGATCATTACTTTTTGAGGGATGCGATTCGCCCACAAGCGAAAGAACATTTTTCGATTTTACCTCCTCCGATTGCCAAAACGAAAGTCTTGCAATCGGCAACTGAAAAAGACTTTTTTATCAATGGACTACCTCAAACGAGTTTAGCACCAACCTATTTAAATACGGGTAGATTTGACATCATTCCCCAAACAAATGGCAAGGGTTTTTACCGAATTATCGTAAATTCGTATCTGGGAAATCCTACCATTTATTAATGATAACAACGGTTGACAGTAATCTAGACAAGTAACCTATAGATAATCCTTATGCTCAAACTTGATCACATCGTCATGCTATTTTTATTGCTTTGGGTTTTTTCTCGATGCAAGCATGACGCTCCTATCTCCTCAAACGGTGCGGTTCAGCTAGAGAGCGACTCTACCTTGACGGTAGGAGCAGGTTTAGTCGTAGGTATTCACCCAGTGAATATTCCTCTAGGTGAAAAAATACTTATTACTTGTCAGAATAGTTGGGGAATGGATGTTCTCGAAAAAGAAGTCAACGGTTCTTCCATTCGACTAATTCTCTCAAAAAAGTTCACTCGTATCAGTGGTATGATTACCCTAAAAGTATTCTATTTAGGAAAAGAACTCGGACGAAAACAAATAGAGGTCCTCCCTAAGAAAACAGCAGAACCTTTAGATGCCTATTTGGGTGCGAAATCTATTCTAGCTGATGGCAAAGATTGGGCAATGATTACGGCAATCCCGACCGATACATTCGGTAATCCTGTCGAAAATCACACCCCCATTACGTATGAAATACTCCGCCCTGATGGTACTCAATACGAAATACAGGCAACTACAGAAAACCTTGTTAGTTTCCAGATAATCAACTCCTTAACAAAAGCAGGAAAAACGTTTATAGGTGTAAGTCTAAACGGTGTTGCCAGTCGAGAAAAAGAATTACTTGAAGTAGCTGATTTCCCTGTTAACTTCACCATTAAAGCGGATAGCCACAGTATTTATGCCGATGACCATCAATTTTTCAAAATAAAAACGTCCGTACTTCGAGACCGTAATAATAACATCATGCCCGAAGGGACAGCTGTTAGTTTTTTATGCAAAGAACCTTCAGGTACAGGGCGATTCTTAAACAGCTATACCATTGATGGCGTTGCTGAACTAAGTATGCAAAATCCCAAAGAAGCAGGTACATTAGAGATAATCGCTTCTGTCTATGGAGGTGGAAAAAGCAATGTCTTAACCCTTGATTTTGCAAGTCCAATTGACCATATCAATGCTCGTTACGAAGCGGTTAATCAACGGTTAAATGTCGGCCCTTTGATTGCACAACTTAACCAATTGGTTCCCAATGGTACACAGGTTAAGCTTGTTTTCGACAATAATAAGCTTCCTACATTACTTCAAGAAGTAGTAGATGGGCACGCATATTTTGATTTTACAGACCTTCCAAAAGGTGATTATCCTGTAACAATATTCGTCTATGGAATTGGTAAGAAATTTGTAATTAACCGAAAATGATGTTTAAAAATAAAAAAAGGAGCTACAGAATCTATTTAGGCATCATCGTCCTTCTTATTGCATCCCTTGCTTTAAGTGGTATAGGCAAAGCGTGGTACTACTTTAATAGCGGTGCCGATCGCTCTCGTGCCCTCAATTTACCCCCTAATATCCCTGATGCCCATACCCCTTTGATAGAGTGGCTTCCCGACGACCCGAACACAGGAAGGGCAATGGAGCCTTTTACTCGTCAACAAATTATGGGTGACTATATTAGAGGACTATACCAATGGCAACTCAGCTACTTGGCAGGAAAACCTGTGGGCTTGAAAGAATACTTCACCCCTAGTTCGTACCCTAAAGCCCTAAACACCATTAGTACCCTTGAACGCAAGAAATTAACCCTGCACCAAACCGACTTAGAGCATCATATTCAACTACATTTTTATTCGGCTGATGGACAAATCGTGTCCTTTACTGACAAAAGAGTGTTACATAAACAGCGACTTTATCAGAATAATACCAAGCTATTTACCACTGAATCGATTGATGACTTTGATGTTGTCATGCTACTGGATGATGGATATTGGAGACTTAAGCACTTTGTAAAACGAACACCTTCTGCTACGACTAGTCTTAAAAAAGATAGTCTCTTGGATAAAAGTAAAATGGTGTCCATCCGCAAAAATCAGTTTTGGCTATACGGAAAAGCCTTCCAGCCCAAAGGAATCAACTACTACCCACAACAAACACCTTGGTCATTTTTTTGGACAAAATATGACTCGACCATCATTAAAAAGGATTTTCGAAAAATCCAGCAATTAGGCTTTAATACCATTCGTATTTTTATCAATTTCCAAGATTTTGAGCGAGGAACAGTACCCGAATTACGTCTATTACAATTAGAAAATGTATTAACCAATGCAGAAAAAGCTCATCTCAAAGTCATTGTAACACTTTTTGACTTCATGGGAGATTATCGTTTGTTGAATTTTGCTCCATCCGATAGACAGTTGGAAACGATTTTACGCCGTTTCCAGAAGCATCCTGCTATTCTTGCATGGGATCTAAAAAATGAACCTGATTTAGATTTCAAGCATCATCCTACTGAAGATGTAAAAGAATGGCTAGCATGGATACTTCCTAGAGCAAAACAGTATGACCCCAATCACCTCATCACGATAGGCTGGGCTTATCCTGAGAATGCGTCATTGTTCAAAGACCAAGTTGATTTTGTGTCCTTCCACTCCTATCGCTCATTAAATGATTTAACAGCAGGGATTGATTTATTAAAAAAGCAAGTGAATTCCAAGGCCATCGTCTTAGAGGAGTTTGGCGTATCTACCTATCGAGGAATCTGGGCTCCTTTGGGCGGTAGTGAAGAAAAACAAGCAACTTATTTTAGAGAAGTTCAAAAAATATTAAAACAAAAAGGCAATGTCCCTTACCTAGCTTGGACACTCTACGATTTTAGCGATGTCCCTGCTGATATTGCAGGAAAATACCCATGGCAACGAAATCCACAACGCTATTTTGGAATCCTTAAAAAAGATGGAAGTCCTAAAAAAGCAGCACTTTTATTCAAGTAATATCGCTACAATAACTAAGAATAAACATACTCTAAACTAAAATCCATCATTTTCTTCCAAAAAACGAAAGAAATCGACAGTTTATCGAAATAAAAAGTATCATTCAAAATTATCAGGTAAATTTACTTAACAATTAAACGCAGTACTACTTAATCACACATCAGTTAGCTCGTTTAATTTGCTTCGTTTAAGTAAGAAAAATATTTTTGATTTAAAAGGGAAGTTAAATCAAGAAAACAATTCGAAGACTCATCTTCAATTCGTTTAAGTAAAAAACAAACGCAGTTGTTAACGTAGGGAATTAACAACCGCACAAGTAAGGAAACGTTTAAATTCGTTTAAACAGAAAAAGATTTTAGTAATCTAGTCTTGAAAGGGAAGTCAAACTAATGATTACGAAAAATTTAGTCAACGTTTAAGTTAATTTCTTTGATTTGAGTAAGGGAAAAATGAAGATCAAAGATCAAGTAAAGTAAGGAAAGTATTAATTAATTTGAGTTAATGTAAGGGAAATATAATAACCCAAATTAATTAAAGGGAAAAACACAATATTGTTTTCCTCATCGGTAGTAACGAATAAGCTTTGATTTAATAGTGTATCACCTTAAATCAAAGCTTATTTTATAAGTAAATACTTAGTAAAGTGCTCAATGGAAGTTATCATTGTTCCTTTGGAAGGGGGTAAGTAACCAACAAGAGCGTATTTCATCAGTACATAGGTGATTAACGCCTAACCACTATTTAGAAACTACTAATACAGAAGCACTTACGAATCTCTTCATCTGATAAAGAGTTAGTGAGTGCTTTTAGATTTTACGTGACTTGTTGCAAATTGGCTAATTGCTAGTTATATTTATACTATTCAAGCATTTTAGCCTAAATTCTATTCATACCATATGAAAACAACGCAATTAGTGTTTCAAAAAGAAGGCTGGCACACCACAACAGGAAGTGAGAACTTCCCCAAAAGTCAAGCCCAACTTGTTTTAGTTTTTGGAGAACGCTTAGTATTCGAGAAAACTAACTCTTATACCTTTTTACGAGAAGAGTTCCCCAATGCAAGTATCGTCATTAATTCTACTTCAGGAGAAATTCATGGAGATGGAGTACACGATAATACCATTGTAGCGAATGCCATTTTCTTTGAAAAATCGCATATAAGAACAGTCGAAGTAAATATAAAAAATCATATAGAGAGCTACCAAGCTGGTGCTAAAATTGCTAACGAGCTATTAGAAGAAACTGATCTCCAGGGGATTATGATTATTTCTGATGGAAATAAAGTTAATGGTACTCGCTTGACTCAGGCTTTAAACGAAATTACCAATTATAAAACACTCATTACGGGTGGCTTAGCAGGAGATCAAGCCCGATTTGAAAAAACGGTAGTTGGACTTAACTCAGAACCAATTGAAGGTAAAATCGTTGGAATTGGTTTCTACGGCAAACATTTAAGTATCGGCCATGGTACTGTAGGAGGATGGGATGTATTCGGACCAGAACGGGAAATTAGCAAGTCGGAATATAATATCCTCTATGCAATTGATGAGCAACCTGCCCTTGATTTGTATAAGGAATATTTAGGCCCTCATGCCAAAAATTTACCTGGTTCTGCATTACTTTTCCCCATATCGCTACGTGCCACAGCTAGTGCAACTCCTGTTGTTAGAACAATTCTTTCAATTGATGAGGAAAATAAAAGTATGACTTTTGCAGGAGATGTTCCAACTGGCTCTATTGTTCGGTTTATGCGAGCAAACTATGATCGCATCATCGACGCATCGGCTCAGGCCGCAGAACAAGCGGTAACGTCGTTAAATACCGTTCCTGAACTAGCTATTTTAATTAGTTGTGTAGGAAGAAAACTCGTTTTAGGGCAACGAACAGAAGAGGAAATTGAAGTAGCAAGGGAAATATTCGGTAACGAAACCTTACTAACTGGATTTTACTCGTATGGAGAGTTATCTCCTTCTGGTTCTAAATGCGAATTACATAATCAAACAATGACCATCACGACCTTTGCCGAAAATTAGAGAATATTATGTCTATAAACTCAGCACTTCATAAATTATTAACTAAACAAGTAAAAAAATACTTGCCTCCTGATCAACATGATGAACGACTAAATGAGTTTTTACATGTTGTGAATGAGACATATTGCACCTTCGAAAAGGAGCGAGAGTTCGCAGAGTATCTAGCAACGCTAAATGACAAACATTTTGCGGAAATTAATCAAAAATTGAAAGAAGAAAGTTCGCAAAGAAAACAATCGATTGAAAAGTTAATCAAAACGATTCGCTCGTTAGACACCAATAGAGGATTGGAATTACCTGAAGAAGATACCGATAATCTATTGGATGTAATTGACTTTTTACAAGAGCAAATTAAGAATAAAGCTATTATTGAACAAGAATTACGGATTGCAAAGGAAATGGCTGAAAAAGCCAATCGAGCAAAATCTGAATTCCTTTCTATGATGAGCCATGAAATTAGGACTCCTTTAAATGCAATTGTGGGATTAACCTACTTAATGCAACAAGAGGATTGTCCCCCTGCATTCATGGATAATTTGAAAACACTCCAGTTTTCAACGGATAATCTCTATTTCTTAATCAATAATATCCTTGATTTTAGTAAAATTGAAGCTGGTAAAGTTGAGTTAGAGTCTACTCCTTTTGATTTTAAGCAATTGGTATCTAATATCAAACGTTCGAATCAGGTTAGAGCAGAAGAGAAAAATAGCCGAATTCGCTTGATGCTTGACGATGATATTCCTGATTCGTTGATTGGAGACCCACTACGCATTAGCCAAATCTTATCAAACCTCGTATCAAATGCGGTGAAATTTACAGCCAATGGAAGTATCTCTATTGAAACTGCATTACTTAGCAAGACCGATTCAGAAGCAAATATCCGAGTTTCGGTAAGCGATACAGGTATAGGTATTCCAAAAGATAAACAGCAACTTATCTTTGAACGTTTTACGCAAGCCAATTCAGCAACTACTCGAAAATTTGGCGGCACAGGACTTGGACTGGTAATTACCAAAAAACTATTGGAGTTACATGGTAGTAATATTGAATTGGAAAGTGAAGAAGGACAAGGGGCTAAATTTTCATTTACGTTAAAACTAGCCATTGGAGAAGCTACTAAAAATATCAACGTGTTACCAGAAAAAGTTAACGAAAAGACCTTAGACGGCGTTACCGTATTATTAGTTGAAGATTATGAAATTAATGTTAAAGTAGCTGGTAAGTTCCTAACTCGATGGAAAATTCAATTTGATGTCGCTGAAAATGGGCTAATTGCACTCGAAAAATACGCCGCTAAAAAGTATGATCTTATTTTGATGGACTTACAAATGCCTGAAATGGATGGTTATACGGCTACCGCAAGAATTCGAGAGATGGATACCACCATCCCAATTATCGCTCTAACGGCATCGGCAACGTTAAATAACCAAGATAGAGCGTTTGAAGTAGGTATGACAGATTATGTCACTAAACCTTTTAACCCGAAAGAACTTTTTATTAAAATTGCCAAATATAGTGGTCGATAAAAAAAGAGGTTGTTGTTCTGATGAATAACAGCCTCTTTTTTTATCGACTAAACCTTATTAAACCTATCCATTAGCTTTAATAAATTTCACCACTCGCTTATAAGCCGTTCCCTGTAGATGAGCAAAATAAGTTCCACTAGATAACATTTGAAGATTCACTTGCGTTTTTGCATCTCTTAAAGATTGGCTATATACGGCACGGCCTGTAGCATCATAAATTGTTAATGCTACGCTTTTTTGATTTTCAGGAAGCTCAATGGTCAGCCAGTCTTGCACGGGATTGGGATATAATTTCACCTCTTGACTAGGCTCATTTTGTGTGGCAGTAATCACCAACGAAGTAGGCACTGTCCAAGGAACAAGTCCAGCAGTAGGCTTGGCAAAAGGACTTGTCGAGAATATATGAAACTCCCCTGCTGCTAAAAAGAGCGGCAATTCGGTATCCACTACGTCAATACTTGTTCCCGTAAAAAAGTCATACCATTTTCCTGCTTTGGGGAATATCTTGGTTACAGGCTTCGTTGACAGGTCAAAATTAGCGATAGTTACCACGGTATTGCTCAAAGAGTTAAGCGTTACTTTCTTTTGCATTCCTGCTACATCTAACACAAAATCTGTTGTTTTGAAGATAGCCTCCTTTGTTTTGAGTTGATTTAATGCCCCAAATGCTTTGTATAATTTAGCTCGATTGGCATCCGCAAGATAAGTCCATTTAAGTGGTTTTGCCCCAGTTCTACCATTATAATCAATGTTAATATCATAGCCAAGTTCTCCAAACTGCCAAATCATTTTTGGGCCAGGCACCGATAAAAAGAGGGCGGCACTTGCCTTAACTCGATCCCAAGCCGTTGGAATATCCTTGGCAGTGTAGCTTCCATTAGCTTTGCCGTTTTGTTCGGTATCGTACATCATTCGCTCTTCGTCATGGCTTTCCATGTAGCCAATTACCCCTGGGCTCGACATACCCCTTGCTTTATAAGACAAGCGAGAAACATCTCCTCCATCGCCTTTTACCATACCTCTAAAATCATAATTGTGATTTCCCCACACCATCATGCCATAATTGACAAATTCTCGTTCTTCTGCATCTTCTGAGAACAATTCTAAAATCACAAAAGCATCGATATCCACTTTACGAATGCCATCTACATAATTTTTCCAAATCGCTACTCTACTTGCATCATACAAGCTAAATTGACTATCATTTGAGGTAACTTTCTGCGTAAATCCTTTTGCCAAATCGAAACGATACCCATCGATGTGATACTCCGTTAACCAATACTGATTAGCTCGATTGACATAAGCACGAGTAGCAGCACTTTCATGATTAAAATCGAAAAAGAAGTGGGAAGGATGAATTGCCTGCTGGTTAAAAAAGGGCGAATCTGCACTTGGTTGAGTATTATTCCAATACATTTTCACATAAGGGAATTCATAATCTGCCTGATTAAATACCATATCCAACAAGACCGCAATTCCTTGTTCATGGCATTTATCAACCAAAGTCTTTAAATCATTGGCCGTTCCATACGCTTTATCAGGGGCAAAATAAAAGGTCGGGTTATAACCCCACGAATCATTGCCTGTAAATTCTTGAATCGGCATTAACTCGATGGCATTAATCCCTAATTTTTTCAAATAAGGTAAGGTATCAAGAACCGCTTTGTAGTTTTTATCAGCCGAAAAATCTCGAATATGTAGCTCATAAATAACCAAATCGTCTTTAGCAGGACGTTTAAAATTGGTCGTCTTCCATGTATAGGGAGCTTGTCCAGTCTGCAATACCGATGCGATGGTCGTTACCGAGCTTGGTAATGTTTTTAGATTGGGATACGTGGTTGTAGGGATGTATTTATCGTTGCTAGGGTCTAATATCTTTTCAGAATAAGGGTCTGCCACATTCAAAACACCATCTATCGAATAATAAAAAGCATACTCTTTTCCTTTTTCTAAATTAGGAATTTCTAGCCAGTAGCGTGTTCCATCTACCGAACGTTTCATTAAATAGGATGCAGAAACCGTCCAGTTATTGAAATCGCCCAATACATAGACAAATTCTTTGAATGGGGCATATAAAACCAAGCCAACATTGGTGTCCGAAAGGTAATTAATACCGTCTTTCCAAGTAGCAGGTACATTTTCAGTAACATATTTTGGGGGAATCATGAGTGATATTTGAGTGGACGCAGTCCCTGTTTTTCCTTTTCCTTGCACCTTAATCGTAATCGTGGAAGAGTTCGCATTGGCGAGAGCAGCTAAATCTGAATAATTCAGCGTTTTGGAAAAAGATTCTACACTATCCTTCGTAAAACCCAACAGTGAAGCCGCCGCAGGAATAACTACATCTCCTACGCTTACCTCTGCTGTCAGTACTGCTTTTTCAGTTGTTTTAATCGAAACAGGAACATTTTGCCCTGCCTTTAGCACCGAACTTGCCTGAGTAGGTTGTAAAAAAGCAATACTAAAACCAACGTCATAAAGCGATACAAATAAATCCTCTGTCTGAGCAGTACCTGCTCCATTCTTCAATAGTAAGCCCAAGCGTCTAATCGTTTTGGAAGTCGGTACGGCAAAATAGGTTCTTGGCGTGAGTTTGATACTCCACACATCATTACCCAACGAAGTCATTAATGCTTTATCGAGTGGTTTTGAAAAATCCGTTTGGCCAGCAGGCTGATACTCAAAGGCATCCCCTGTCGCAGTGGTGCCTGCCCCAGACCATAAATAGACATCGGATGTTTTTCCTAATAATCCTTTTGCACGGCTATCTTTAGCTAACTTTAAATCGAAAATAAGCGTAATTTCTTTATCGCCATTGGGCAATAGTGGGTCGGTTGTAACAACTTGAGCCCATGAGATAAGCGTACTTATTCCGAAGAAAATAAGTAACAATGTAATTTTTCTCATATTGTTTTTTATAAGACAGTTAATTGGATGGACGAAGATAGATAAAAAGGAACGGATTAATGGCAGTGTTATATACTGTACATTTTACTAGTTCAGTAAGCAATAGCCTATAATTCATTACACCATCAACTGCAAGTGTTCATGAAGTAATCATTTTTTTCTATTAATACAGAAAAATCATTTACCCTTTTCGAACGAAATTTATCCTTAATTTTGTTGTACGATTTCTGATACCCTATTCACCATGCACAAACGACCATTTTTATTAAGCTTCCTTTTTTTATGCACTTACGCCCTTACATGGTGTCAGGTACGTATTGAAGTGAGCATTCCCAAAGCAGACCGAGACAAGCACTTACCTCTATTTATTGCAACAAGTTTCAATAACTGGTCTCCTGGTGACCCTAATTATGAACTTCAGCAACTTACGAATGGTGTCTATTCCATTGACCTACCGAATTGCCCTACCTTTTTTGAATACAAATTCACACAGGGATATTGGACAATGGTGGAAGGTACAAGGAAAGGAGCTTCTACTGAAAATAGAATTTATGATAAAGCTGTATCTAAGAATCCAAGATTGATTCAAGACACCATTGTTGGCTGGGAGTCTCAACCAACGTATCGACTCTATATCAAAAGTATTCCTAAAAATACCCCTAAGGATGCATCAATATATATAGCTGGAAATTTTAATAACTGGGAAACAGGGAGTGAAATTTATAAACTTCAAAAACAATTTGACGGCACTTATCGTATTTCGATAACTACGAACGTGCAAAAAATAGAGTACAAGTTTACTCGTGGAGACTGGACGACTGTAGAAGGGCAAGAAAGTGGTAAAGCAAGACCCAATCGAATTATTTATCGAAAATCCGACTTAAATATTGAAGAAATTGCCCAAGATATTGAAAGCTGGGAAGACCTCTCTGGCACGTTCAATTTCTTCTCTATTTATGACTTACTGTTGCTATTTTCTGCCTTCCAAGGCATCCTCTTAATCATCGCTATTCCGACGATGCAAGACTATAATCGAAAAGCTAACAAATGGCTTGTCATATCGATTGCATTCACTTCTTTAGTCTTGATAATGAGAACTTTAACGGGTTATCGTGTCATTGCAGAACAATATAGCAAGCTCTTATTAATCCCTAATTTTGTCCTATTTTTATACGCTCCTTTATTTTATTTTTACCTACAAAAGCTATTTTATAAAACCCCGCAACTACCTGCTAAGTGGTGGTTGCATTTTATCTTTCCTGCGGTTCAGTTTTTAGTATATCTCCCCTATTTTTTGATGAACTCAAAAGAGTTACTACTAAGAATGTTAAACGAATCACCCGATTATCATCATGTCTCTGTTGTGAGTGGTGTTGTTGCTTGGGGAGTCAACCTGTATTACTGGATAAAATGTTGGGACTCCTTGAAGACTTATAATAAGCAGTACCCTACCCAAGCTTCTAAAGAACAGAATACCAATTACTTAATGACTGTTATTGTCATTCAAGGGGTGTGTCTTGTACTTTGGGCGGTGACAGGCGTATTACTTTTTTCTGGCGATATTCTCAACTTAAATACCGTCTTGATTACCGATAAGAGCGTTGATATTATTTGGTTAGCCTTTTCATCAATTCCGTATTTTCTAGGATATTTTGCTATTCATCAGCCTGAGATTTTCAAAATTCATCGGGAAAAAATGCCTACTATCGACACTAGAAACCCAACGAGCTCAGCTCCTGTGGAAGATACAGTCATCACCAATAATCTTCCGAATCCTGTCATCACAGAAGTCGAAAAAGACGAAAGCCTCCTTGTCTGGAAAGAAAGCATTGATGCCTTTATGAGTCAAGAACGCCCCTACACCAATGTCGGTTTAACCCTCAACGAATTATCGGGGATGCTTAAAATTTCTCCCCATTTACTTTCTAAAATCATCAATGAAGTATATGAAAAAAATTTCTTTGACTTTATTAATTCGTATCGCATTGAAGAATTCAAAACTCGTTTTGAAGACCCCAAAAACCGTCAATATACCATGCTTGCCATTGCTTTTGAAGTAGGATTTAATTCTAAAACAGCATTCAACAGAGCCTTCAAAAAGATGACACAACAAACTCCAAGAGAGTATTTCTTCGATTCGAGAGAAGAAGAATAGGTGACAAAACGAATATTTTCACACCCAACATTTATCACATTTTATTAGCTTAGGAAATTCTTCACGAATTTTCTAAGCTAACATTCAAGCGACTCCTTCCAATTCTCCTCCCCTTCTAGTTCCTATATTCAAGTACAGATCCATATCATTTCGGGCAAAAAGTCATTTTGTGTCTTTTTTACACGTTTTTAATCTTTAAGTACAATTCTGCAACACAAAATGCCAAATCATATAACTTTTTTAACATTTCATAAAATTTTATCTATTTGGCGAATTTTCGCTTGTTTTTATTTTTACGCAAAACCATCTTTGTATCAGCAAATCGGTAAGATATTTAGTTAAGCAAGCTTACCCTTTTGCTATTGGTACAACGTAAAAATAAACACATGTATCCGCATGTTTCGCCATGAAAAATGACATCCTAACAACCGAAGTTCAGGTAGTAAACCAACCTAGTGTAAAGCATCCTGTGTTGCAATTACACCCTCAAGTTCACTTGAATTTGAAAGTTTCTGAATTAGTAGAAGAAGCCGTTAAAAACGGAGAAGGAACTATCACTGACCGAGGAGCTTTAATGTGCGATACAGGAAAATTTACAGGGCGTTCGCCAAAGGATAAATTCATTGTTTATGATGACAAAACCGCTGATACCGTCGCTTGGGGTGAAATTAATCAAGCATTTGAATCAGACAAATTTGAGGCTCTCTATCAAAAAATGTTAGCCTTTGCCGCAGACCAAAAACTATATGCTCGTTATGCTTATGCCTGTGCAAGTGAGGAGTTCAAAACCAGCATATTGGTTATCAATACATTAGCTTGGCATAATTTATTCTGCCATAACTTATTCATTACTCCTACATCGGAAGAACTTGATAATTTTGAGCCCGAATGGACGATTTTAGATATTCCAGCTTTTGAAGCAAATCCAGCTATAGACGGTACTCGCCAAGCCAATTTCACGATTATTGATTTCACTAAAAAAGTAATCTTAATCGGTGGAACAGGTTATGCTGGAGAAATGAAAAAGGGCATTTTCTCGGTGCTAAACTACGTATTACCAGAAGAGAAAAAAGTCATGGCAATGCACTGTTCTGCCAACATCGGCAAAGATGGCGACACCGCTTTATTCTTTGGTTTATCAGGGACAGGCAAAACAACCCTTTCGACAGACCCCTATCGCAAACTCATTGGCGACGACGAACACGGCTGGTCAGACAAAGAAGTATTCAATTTTGAAGGCGGTTGCTATGCAAAAGTAGTCAACCTAAGCCAAGAGCAAGAGCCCGAAATTTACGGAGCAATTCGTTATGGATCGATTTTAGAAAACACCCGCTATTTTGCAGATACAAGCACCGTTGATTTTGCGAACCAGAGTGTGACCGAAAATACTAGAACAGCCTATCCGATTAACTACATTCCTAACATTGCAGTGCCATCGGTAGGACAATCGGCAAAGAATATTTTCTTCTTAACCGCCGATGCTTTTGGAGTGTTACCTCCGATTTCAAAATTAACGGTAGAGCAAGCCATGTTCTATTTCGTGGCAGGTTATACGTCTAAATTAGCAGGTACAGAAATGGGCGTAAAAGAGCCCCAAGCAACGTTTTCAGCTTGTTTTGGAGCCGCTTTTTTACCGCTTCATCCAATGAAATACGCTAACTTATTGGGCGAAAAATTAAAAAATGGCGATGTAAACGTGTGGCTCGTTAACACAGGATGGTCTGGTGGTGGTTATGGCGTAGGTTCTCGTATGAAATTAGCCTATACCCGCTCGATGATTAGAGCTGCCTTATCAGGAGAATTTGCACAAATTGACTTCCAAAAAGATCCAATTTTTGGATTATCAATCCCAGAGAGATGTCCCAATGTTCCTGTAAACATTCTGAATCCACGCAATACATGGGCAGATAAAGATAATTATGATGAAAAAGCAAAAGCCTTAGCCATTGCTTTTCAAGAGAACTTTGATAGGTTGAGAGGTTAGAGAGCCACTAATAAGAAGGTAAGACTTATTAGTGTTTAGAAGTGGGACAGGGGGGATACTGTCCCCTTCATTTTACTATCCAAAAACAATTTTAACAAGTGAATGCTATGCAAACATCCAACTCATTAGCTCTACCCGTTGGTACAACCCTCGACCGTTTTATCAACAAGCAACAAGAAGCATTCCCCTACTCAACAGGCGAGCTTTCGCAGCTTTTGAGAGATATTGCATTGGCTTCAAAAATTATTAACCGAGAAATTAATCGAGCCGGGTTAATCGACATCACAGGAGCATTTGGTAGTAATAACGTACAGGGAGAAGCTCAACAAAAGTTAGACATTATTGCCAATATCCGCTTTATTAGAGCCTTAGTCAATGGCGGACAAGTAGTGGGCATTCTATCGGAAGAAGACGATGAAATCATCCAAACAGGCAATGTAAATTCTAAATACGTCGTGGCAATGGACCCACTTGATGGCTCATCCAACATCGACGTAAACGTTTCGATTGGTACTATCTTTTCGATTTACCGACGAGTAAGCGAAATTGGAACACCTGCCACTTCCGAAGATTTTCTACAGGGTGGACGCAAACAAGTAGCTGCTGGCTACATTTTATACGGTTCGTCAACGATTATGGTCTATAGCACAGGTAAAGGAGTAAATGCTTTTACTTATGAAAACTCTTTAGGTGAATATTTCCTTTCGCACACCAGTATGGAGATGCCTCAAGATGGTAAAATTTACTCTGTCAACGAAGCTTATTTCAACCAGTTCAGTAATCCGATTCGTCAGTTTATCGAAAACCTCCGCAACGATTCGGGCTGTATGGCACGTTATATTGGCTCGTTAGTAGCAGATTTTCATAGAAACTTACTCAAAGGAGGTATTTATTTATACCCTCCCACTCGCAAAGCAAGCAACGGAAAATTACGCCTCTTATATGAATGTTACCCCCTCGCCTATCTGATTGAACAAGCAGGCGGAAAAGCATCCAACGGACAAGAAGACATTCTCGACATCGTTCCAACAAGTATTCATCAGCGAACCATCGTCTATTTAGGTTCAGAAAAACTTGTCGATAAACTGACTTCTGACCTAGACGCTTTTAACAACACAATCGTGCAACAACTGGCAACGTCTTTATAATTACACTTATCACAACAAGACAGTAAAACCCAATATAAAAACCATTTTGAGATGTTAAAGTTGAGTCAGTATCTCTATTTTATTAAGTTGATGTTTTAGTTTTAAACGGAAGCCTTCTTGATTAGGGCTTCCGTTTTTTGTGTTTTGGGGGGACTATAAAATTGGTCTCTCAGATGGGACTTACACACTTAAAAGAGATTTTGGATGATGAATTTTGAATGTTGGATTGACTTCGCAACCCTGACAGCGGTCAACGACCCTGTTAGGGTTACGAAGTCAATTGCTCGGGGATTAAACTGCATCTATCGTTCTAACAGGACTTGAGGAGTTGAAGAAGAATCAATCCGCCTATTTTTTGTTTCGTCAAGCTTTCTTATACTTGTGTTAAATTGTTGAGAAGGGGAAATTCTCTAGTTTCATGGATTACACAGTTACCTCCATCGCTAATCATAGAAACCATTCCATTAAAATGAAAAAGTTAAATCAAACAGTTCATTTTTATCTAACTATCTACGGCTTACTGGTAGGCATTATGCTATTTGCCTGCGACAACGCAGAAAAAATCCTTCCAAGATTTCAACGCTCAAAATATCATTCTATCTTTGCTATAATAAAAATCTCTACTTTTCGAAACTCACAACATCTCTAATAGTACGCATGAAAAAAGTTTTCAGTTTAATTACTCTATTCCTTAGTACACTTGTAGCTATCTCTCAAAATCCTAATGGAATTACTATTGCTGGAGGAAATGGACAAGGTCTAGCCGCAAATCAATTAACTGGCCCAGAAGGTATGTTTATTGATAATACAGGTAATTATTTTATTGCAGATACCTATAATCACCGAATTCAGAAGTGGACACCAGGTTCGACCCAAGGGATTACTGTAGCTGGTGGTAACGGGAATGGTAGTGCAGCTAATCAACTCAGCTATCCAAGAAGATTGTTTATAGATAGTATAGGGACAATTTATATTGCGGATAAGGGAAATCACCGCATCCAGAAATGGGTAGTGGGAGCCACTCAGGGAAGTACCGTTGCTGGAGGTAAAGGAGAAGGTTGGACACCCGCTCAACTAGATAATCCAACCTCTGTTGCCGTAAATAAGAGAGGCGAAATATTTATAACAGACGTAAGTAGTAGAATTCAAAAATGGAATCCCTATGCAACAAAGGGAGTCACTCTGCCAAGTTCAAATATTCAACTATCAGGTCTGACTGATATTTTTTTGGATTCTTTAGAAAACATCTATATTTCACAAAGAAATCAAAATCGTATTTTAAAACAGCTACCTAACACTTCCGAGTGGATTGTGGTAGCAGGAAATAATGGATATGGAAGAGCCTCTAACCAAATCGGAGCTCCAGAAGGTATTTATGTTGATCAAGTTGGAACAATTTACTCAACAGATTTGGGAAATCGAATACAAAAATGGTATTCAGGTGCTACAACAGGCATAACAGTTGCAGGTGGTAATGGCGATGGAAATGCACCAAATCAATTATTCAACCCTCTTGATGTTTCGGTGGATCCTCTAGGTAATATTTTTGTGGTCGATAAATACAATAATCGTGTTCAGAAGTTTGAAACAACTAATCTTACGGCCAGCATCTCAGGTTCAAATTCGATTGCACCTGGCCAAAGTAGCAATCTTGTCATTACACTAACAGGAGCATCTCCTTGGAATGTCGTTGTCAATGGCATAGCCTATAATAACATTACAAGCTCTCCTTTAATTATCCCTGTAAGTCCTGCACAAACAACAGACTATACAATTACGAGTGTAAGTAATAGCTCTGGAAATGGCATTGTAAGAGGTACTGCAAAAGTTACGGTTACACCATGTCCCTCAACAAAAGCAACAATTGATGGTTCGACCTCTATATATTATGGAGAAAGTGTACCAATAACGGTGTATCTAAGTGGAACTGCACCTTGGAGTGTCACCTTGGATGGAACTACTTATAATAATATTACTACTTCTCCCAAAATAATCAATATAGTTCCTACTGCCACAAAACGCTATACCCTTACAAGTGTTATGGATAATTGTGGTTCAGGAAAAACAGAAGGTATTGTTGAGGTTATTGTAAAACCAAATTGCCTACCTGATGGTAGCACTGTAGCAGGTGACAATGGCTATGGCTCTTTACCAAATCAACTGAGCTGGGCTACGAAACCCTTTATCTCCAAGGATGGAAGCCTTTACATAGTGGATCAGGGCAATGATAGAATACAAAAATGGCTTCCGAATGCCAAGGTGGGGCTAACGGTTGCATGAGGTAATGGTAGAGGA
>JACCDQ012055411.1_pt1 | contig 17935 bp, 16 predicted proteins | sample 7446031 | NCBI WGS metagenome assembly JACCDQ01 (sample SAMN15323442, study PRJNA562643) | freshwater metagenome | isolation source: river surface water | place: USA:Blue River Watershed | collected 2017-08-17
CCTTTGCCGAGACCGGCCACCTGTGCCTGGCCACCCTGCATGCGAACAACAGCAACCAGGCGCTCGACCGTATCGTCAACTTCTTCCCCGAGGAACGGCGGCAGCAGCTGCTGATGGACCTGTCGCTGAACCTGCGCGCAATGATTTCGCAGCGGCTGATCCCGCTGAAATCCGGCAGCGGCCGCTGCGCAGCGGTCGAGGTGATGCTGAACTCGCCGCTGGTGTCGGACCTGATCTTCAAAGGCCAGGTCCATGAAATCAGGGAAGTAATGAAGAAATCACGCGAAATCGGCATGCAGACTTTCGACCAGGCACTATTCGACATGATCGAAGCCGACCGTATCAGCGTGGACGATGCACTGCGCAATGCCGATTCGGTGAATGATTTGCGTATCGCCATCAAACTGCATGGCCGCGAAGCGCAAAGCCGCGACCTGTCGTCGGGCACCGCCGGGCTGAACATTATCTGATCGTCCATAAAATCGACCAAGCAAGCGCGCAACGCCCCGTTTCAACGGAGAAGTGGCGTCGATTCCAGCGCTTGTTTGACTAGGTCCGATTAGTTTCCTGCAGTACATTAGGTTCGATTAGTTTCCTGCAGTACACTCTTGCTGAGGAACGCGCAGTGCAACTACCGAAGCGCCGACTCACTTTGCGCCACTTCAGGAGAACTCTATGCAATCTCGCTTAAATTTGTCGTCCCGCCAACAGGGTTTCACCCTGATTGAACTGGTCATCGTTATTGTGATTATCGGCATCTTGGCAGCAATTGCGCTGCCGAAAATGACCGACCTCGCTGGCAATGCGCGTGCGGCCGCCATCAAAGGCGTGACCGGCAGCCTGGCCTCGGCCAACACCGCGATTTATTCCGCTGCACAGATCAACAACCAGGGCGGCGCGACTGGATCGGTGAGTGCCTGCAACGCGACGATTTCCACGGTATACGGCTATGCGGCCGACAGCACCGAGCTGCTGAAGTGCGTCACACTGTCGCCGGCATCGGATTTCAACACGGCCACCTCGAACGTGATCTCGCATGCAGGCGCCACCACGCCGGCATCGTGCGCTGTCACTTATGTTCCGGCCACGGCCAGCGCGGCGCCGCAATACAACGTCACGTCCACGGGCTGCTAAGTCGACAGCTTTTGGAGCCAACGCATGGATCCGAAGTCACGCGTGGCGCGTTCCCGTAAAGGACAGCACGCGCGCGGCTTTGGCCTGTTGGAGTTAATGATCACGGTCGTCGTCATCGGCATTCTGTCCGCCGGCGCGATCCTTCGCTGGATGCCGCAGTCAGGCAAAAGTACGGCGGGATACCAGGCATTGCGACTAGCAGACGACCTGCGCCACGCCCGGCTCCTGGCCATGGCCTGGGGAAAGACCCTGAATTTCAGTACTGGCTCGACCAGCTGGCGTGTCAGCTGCGCTACAGCGTCCCAGTGCACGCAGGCCTCGGCGAGCGGCTGCCCCGACACCGCGCTAGCCGTCATCGATCCCGGCCATCACGGCCCATTCTGCGTTGGACTCGAGAATGGCGTCACCCTCAGCGGCCCGGCGTCAATTAGTTTCGACCTGCTCGGGCGACCGCAATATGCAGGCACCATCACTTACCAGCTGGCCGCCAACGGCATCACAATCGCCTCGGTGACCGTAGCTGCCGACACCGGCTTCGTGACGACGGTGGTGCAGCAATGAAGGGGCGGGTCTACCGCCGTCGCACGACCGGCATCAGCTTGATTGAAATCCTGGTGCTGATCGTCGTTTTTTCCGGCTCGCTGATCGCGCTGCTGTCGGTATCGCGCGAAGCCGCAGTGCGCATTGCCGAGTCCGATATCAGCTCTCGCGCAATGCAGTACGCACAGGAGCGGCTGGAAACCGTGCTTGCCGATCGCCGTGATCCTGATCGCGGCTACGCGGCGGTGCCGCTGCAAGCGGCGTCCTGCGCCACCGTGTCAGCCAACTGTGCCTACCCGCTTGAGAACCCGATCAGTGGAACGCAACTGCAGCGCAGCGTGCAAGTCACCGATATCTCAAGCAACAGCAGTTGCCCCAATCCTTCGAATGGCTGCAAGCAAGTGCTCGTCACCGTCAGTTCGGGCGGACGCACGCTCGCGTCGCTCGCCGCACTGCTGGCCAACAATTGATATGCGCACGCCCCTTCTCCGGTCCGCCCAAGGCTTCACGCTGCTGGAGCTGATCATCGTGATGGTGCTGACGGGCATACTGGCTGTCGCTGCGACGCGGCCGATACTCGCTATGCTCAGGATGCGCGCCGACGTGGCCACCAATTTATCCGCCATGGACGGATTGCGTTATGCGACTGAACGCATCGTACGGGAGCTGCGGCAGGCGCGTTACGACGCACAGGGTAGTGGCTTTCAGGTCAAGCCGCTGGACGCGATCAGCGGCACGACCAGTGCCAGTGCCAGCATCTGCTTTACCCGCGTCGGCGGCGCCACCGGCACCACTCTCGCCAGCCTTGCCGTGCGCAAGAGCGGCACGCTGGCGACGCTGGACTATGTGACCCTGCCCGCCTGCACTGCGTCGTCACCGAAGACACTGGCCGACAAGATCAGCAGCGTGCGTTTCGATTACTGGCGCTTCGGCAGCGGCAGCACGCCACTGCCGCTGGCTCTGACCGATCCGCAATTCACCACCCTGCTGGCCTATGTCGACATCACGCTGTCGGCGACACCGGCCACCGGCGTGCCCATCAGCTACCGTACACGCGTACTGTTGCGCAATGGTGCGTGGGGAACAAAGAAATGAAACGGCCATTCACCCTCAGGCCAGCGCGGCAGCGCGGCTCATTTGCCATTTTTGCGGCGCTGATGCTGGTGATTGTGGTCGCCCTCATCTTGCGCTATATGCTCGCGGTCGCCGAGTCCAGCAACAGCGCGACCTTGGCTCACCTTCAAGGCGTGAAGGCACTGATGGCAGCCGACAGCGGCGCAGAATCGCTACTGGCGACGCTGCGCAAGGGCGGGCCGCTGAGCTGCAGTGCATCGCTGGTGCCGGGCGGCACGCTCGATAGCGCGACCTATTCGGTCTTATCGGCGTCGACCGTCGCGAATATGCCAGTGGCCACCGCCTGCAACGGCCTGCTGCTGGCTTATGGCTGCCGGGCTCAACTACTCGGCACGTCCGGCACAAGCATGCGCAACGTTAATATCGACATCGCGTATTGTTCGCCGACCTCGGCCGGCGTCACCGAATGCGGTGGCACCTCGACGCCCATCGTGCAGAGCATTGTTCCGTACCAGGCCAATTCAGTCGTCTTCAGCAACCTGGCCTTCCGGCGTCAGCAAGACTCCCCTCCCGCCCCGGTAGGATCGCCCCTGCGTTGCGTGGACGCGAGCGGATCGCCCAACGCGCAAGCGAGCACGTGTGTCCAGAAGCAGGGTGGAGCCACCACCGGCAACTGCGCGCAGGGCTGGGACATTCTGTCAAGCTCCGGCCAGAACAGCGTCGGCGGGGTCGGCGTCGTGACGACCACCAGTTCGGTAAACAACTACACTCTGCAACAAACACTCAGCGCCGACCGTAACTACGTTGCCACTGGCGCCATTTTCGAAGGGACGAATGTCACGTATCTCGGCGCCTATTCCGATCAGAACTCCGCATCCAACAAAGGCACGACCGGTACGTCAAACACGCTGATGGGCCAGGTGCAGGACGGCCGTACGCTGAGCACCGCAGCCGACGGCACGGCCGGCTGGTGCAAGGGCGCGGACACGCTGATTTTCGGCTTCTCCGCGCGATCGGCAACGGCGGACGACACGCTGACCTCGGTGACTTTCGGTGCGTCCAATACACCATTACGTCTTTTGGAACGTTCTTCTTCCAGAGGTTATGACTTATATTCCGAAGTCTGGTATCTGCACAAGCCGATCGCGTCCGGCGGTGTAGACAGCCTGTTCGCAACCGGGGTGCCAACCAATTTTTATATCACCAAGAGCGGCACCACCACCGACCAGTGGGCCGCGGGCTTTGCCTGCCTGAAGAATGTCGACCCGGTGACACCGCGCGGGCTGGTAAGTTACATGCAACCTTATAACTGGTGGGAAGCGTTCTGATGCGCATTGATTTTTCACAGCTACGCACGCGCTGTGCGCCGCTACTGCGGCGGCTGGGGCGGCTGCGGCGCCGGACGGTGCGGCCCTGGGCCGTCGCCAGCCTGGCGCTGGATCGCATGACCGCCGTCGTAGTCGCGCCGGGGGCCGCGGGACAGCGGCTGCGCGTACTGGCTACGGCCGAGCTGCCGCTGGCCGACGGGCTGCCGAATGCCGCTGCACTGACCAGCTTTGCGCGCGAACTGCAGGCAAGCAACCTGCGCTGGGCCTTGCTGCTGACACGCGATGAATACCGGCTGTCGGTGATGCCCGAGCCGGACGTGCCAGCGACCGAGCTCGCGCAAAGCGTCCGCTGGCAGCTGGCCGCCACGATCGACTTTCCTGCGGAAGATGCGGTAGTCGATTTTCTGCCAATACCGACTCGCGAGCATGCGCCGGATCGTGCTGCGGAACTGTATGCGGTGGCCGCGCGCGGTGATGTCGCCAATGCGCGCGCCAACCTGTTTCGCAGCGCGCGCCTGGACCTGCTAGCGATCGACATCCGTGAGACCGCGCAGCGCAACATCGCCGCCCTGCTCGAGCGCGGCGATGAATTGATGGTGATGGTCGCTTTCTGCGAAGACGGCGTACAGATCAGTTTCAGCTGGCATCATGAGCTGTACATGGACCGGCTGATCGCCGAGCCGGCCTGTTTCGATGACGATGCGCAGCGCCGCGCGGCCGCCTGCGAGCGCATTCGCCTCCAGCTGCAGCGCTCGCTCGGTGCGGTGCGCACCGACTTTCCTTTCCTCCAGGGGGCGCGCATCGTGCTGGCCGGCGCACCGGAAGGCTGCCGCGCGATCCTGCGGGAGGGGCTGCCCGATCCGATCGAAGAGCTCAACCCTGAAGATCTGTTCGATCTCTCGAGTGTGCCGGACCTGCACGAGCCGCGCGCTTTCATGCGCTACTTCCATGCGATCGGCGTCGCGCTGCGCGACACGGAGAATGACGCATGACACGTCAGATCAACTTACTGCCGGCACCGCCGAAACGGCCGCTTTTTTCGGCCCGCAATGCGACCTTGGTACTGCTCGTCTGGTGCGCCGTGCTGGCGATTCAGGTGTGGCTTGGCGAACGCGCGGTTGACGCGGCTAAAATTGCCGCCGATCGCAGTGCCCGCAACCTGCAGGAGCGCCAGCAGCTGCAACTGGCGCTGCAGAAAAAGCTGGGCAGCGGTGGCCAGGCGGGTGACATTGCCACGCAGATCGCTGCGCTTGAGCCGCGTACGCGCGTATCGCGCGACCTGCTCGCGCGGCTCAAGAGCGGCGAGCTCGGCAGCCTCGAGGGCTACAGCGCCCAGTTGACCGAGTTTGCACGGATACCGGCGGAGGGTGTGTGGGTAACGACCGTCACTGTGGCGGACGCCGGTCGTGCGTTGCGCGTCGATGGACGAGCGCTGCGCAAGGAACAAGTGCTGCCGTATGCCGCGTTACTGAACCGCGCGATGCGCAAATACGGCATCGTAGTGAAAGATGTAGAGATCACGCCCCTGAAACAGCCCGCCAGCGAAGACAGTGACAGCACCGCGGTGCCTGTCTGGGCCTTCAGGCTTTACTGAGGACGCACGATGAATCGCCCCGATATTTATCGCCTGCTGCAGCCCGCGATCGAGCAGTTCGAGAGCAAGACCATCCGCGAGCGTCTGCTGATGCTGTTTGCCGCTGCCGCGCTGCTGTATTTCATCGTCGATTTCAGCCTGCTGACGCCGCAGGCCAAAAGCGAACGCCGGCTGAAGGAGCAGATCGATACCCAGCAAACGGAACTCCAGCAGCTCGACCGCCAGATTGCGGAGCTGTCCGCGCGGCTCGCCAAAGTGAATGCGAGCGACCGACGCGCCGAGCTGGATGAACTGCTGCGCGTCATCGCCGAGGCCGACGCACTGCTGACCGAGGATGACGGCAGCTCGCTGAAGCTGTCCGCGTTACTCGACGCGATGTTGCGTACCTCGCCGGGCCTGCAGCTGGTCTCGCTGAAAACCTTGCCGGTCACGCCGCTGCTGCCGCGCGGTCCGCAGGCAGCGGATGGCCGCGAACTCAGGCCCGCGCCGCCGATCGTGGGCAAGGACAAAGGCAAAGACGCCGAGGCCAGCGACGCGCCGGTAATCACGGTGCACCAGCATGCAGTGGAAATCGTTGTGAAAGGTAATTTCCTGGCGCTGCTGCCCTACATGGAAAAGCTGCGCCGCTATCCGAAGCGCCTGTTCTGGACCTCGGCATCGCTCGACGTGCAACAGCACCCGGATGCTGTGCTGCACCTGACGATCACCACCCTGTCCGCACAGAAGACGACGCCACTCTAATGAAGATATCGCTGCTGCTGATTGCTTTGTTACTCTGCGGGCCCGCACTCGGGGCCGGCAAGCTGCGCGACCCGACTCGGCCGCTGTTCGTGCCGCGCCCGCCCGGCGCGGCAGGTGCGGCGGGCGCGGCACCGGCCCCGGTCGTGCTGCCGGTGCTGCAGTTGGTGCTGACGGGCGCGGACCGGCGCTATGCGGTCATCGATGGCGAGCTGCTCGCTGAAGGCGACGCCATTCGCGGCCTGACGCTGAAGCAGATCCTGGACGACGGCGTCGTACTGATTACCCCGAACGGGCCGCGCACACTGCCGCTGTCCGTCGAACCCTGAAGGCAAGCCTATGAAATTCCCCCTGTCGACCTGCTGGCTGCTCGCTCCCGCCGTGATGATTGTCGCCAGCTGCACATCAGCGCCCACTGCCAGACCACTGCCGCCCAGCGCTGCCATCAGCGAGGCAATGACCGTGCCGGACACGACGGCTGCGCCGCCCGCCGCCGTCGCCGCGACTGCACCGCCGGCGCCGGCGCCCGTCGCTGTACAGTCGGTCGATCCGGATGAGCCGCGCATCAGTATCGCAATGAACAACGTACCGGCGCGCCAGTTCTTCATGGCGCTGGCCGCGGGCACACGCTACACGATGCTCGTGCACACCAATATCACCGGCAACTTGTCGGCGAAGCTGCAGAACGTGACCGTGCCACAGGCGCTGGACGCCATGCGCGACCTGTACGACTACGACATTGTGCTGCAGGGCGACAAGATCACCGTGCGCCAGCCTGTGATGGAGACCCGCGTATTCCAGGTCAATTATCCGGCCGGCACGCGCAAAGGCGGCTCGGAGACCAGGGTCGCTGGCGGCACGCTGTCCGACTTGCCAGTCTCTGGCGGCGTCTCCCCTACTCCGGCCACCACTACCAGCCGCATACCTGACAGCAGCCGGGTGTCGACCACATCCGAGATCGACTTCTGGCAGGAACTGAAAAGCTCGCTGGCCGCGATTGCCGGCTTCGCCGAAGGTAGTGGCCGCAGCATAGTCGTCAGCCCGCAATCCGGCGTGGTGGTGGTGCGCGCCATGCCGAAGGAATTGCGCGACATCGCCGCCTACCTGAAGGCGACGCAGTTATCAGTCGAACGCCAAGTGATCCTGGAAGCGAAGATCATCGAAGTCCAGCTGTCGGACAGCTACCAGGCCGGCGTGAACTGGTCGGCCTTCCGCAACGGCAACACCAATGCGATGTCGGCTGGTGTCATTCAGCCCGGTGCTTCGCTCAACAACACGCCATCCACACCGCTGACCAATGGCACGCTGACCGGGGTCGCCGGCTCAGCGATTTCGACCGTGGCCAACGCCGGCGGCACCATGTTCGGACTGGCGATGCAGGGCACCAACTTCGCCGCGCTGGTCTCTTTCCTGGAAACGCAGGGCTCGGTTCAGGTGCTGTCGAGCCCGCGCATTTCGACGCTGAACAACCAGCAAGCGGTTCTGAAAGTCGGCACCGACGAGTTCTTCGTCACCGGCGTATCCGGTGGCACGACCACCCCATCGGCCGGCGGCGCGATCACGACCGTACCGAACGTAACGCTGCGGCCGTTCTTCTCCGGCGTCGTGCTGGATGTGCTGCCGCAGATCGATGCCGAAGGCAACATCATGCTGCACATCCGGCCGTCGGTGTCGCAAGTCACGACGGTCAATCGCAACATCAACCTGGGCATCGGCGGCCAGCTGCAACTGCCGCTGGCCTCGAGCAGCGCGTCGGAAGCCGACAGCGTGGTGCGCGCGCGTAACGGGCAAGTGGTTGTGATCGGCGGCCTGATGCGCGAGAACGCCGCCAAAGATCGTTCGCAAGTGCCGGGCGTCGGCGGCTTGCCGGGCCTTGGCTATCTGCTCGGCAGCACAGGCCGCTCGTCGCAGAAGCGCGAGCTGGTGATTTTGCTGAAACCGACCGTGATCTCCCAGGACAGCCATTGGCAGGACGACGTACTTGGCAGCCAGCGCCGTGTGCAACAGTTGCAAGGGAACGTGCCCGGCAGACAATGAACCCGCGCGACGCCAATGTCGGCATGATGAGTCCGACACCTGTCCTCGATTTGCAGCGACACGATGTCGATGCAAATATTGCCAGCCGGCTGCCGGAGGTCTACGCGCGCCGCTATCTCGCGCTGCTGCTGCGCGACCAGGGCGACAGCTGCCTTCTGGGCCTGGCTGACCCCTCGAACCTGCGCGCGCAGGATGCGATCTCGCAAATCCTGCGCCGCCCGGTCGAGGTGGTGCAAGTGGAGCGCGACGCGCTGCTGTCCGTACTCGACCGCGTCTATGGCAAGAGCGAACAGCTGGGCGAGTTCGCGCGCGAGGTCGAGCGCAATATCGAGCGCGATGCGAACGTAGTCGACCTCGACCAGATCGGGTCCATCATCGATGATGCAGATGCCCCGGTCGTCAAACTGCTGCAGACGATTTTTGACCATGCGGCGCAGGTCCGCGCTTCCGACATTCATATCGAACCGCAGGAAAAGCGGCTGATGGTGCGCTACCGGATCGACGGCGCGCTGCACAAGCAGGCCGAAGCCGACCTGAAGATCGCTTCACCGCTGGTGGTGCGCCTGAAACTGATGGCCGGCCTCGATATCGCTGAAAAGCGGCTCCCGCAGGACGGCCGCATCGCCGTACGCTCCGGCCTGCACAAGCTCGACGTGCGTCTGTCGACCTTGCCCACGCTGTATGGCGAATCGGTGGTGATGCGTATCCTGATGCAGCAGCAAAAGCTGGTGGCGCTGATCGATACCGGCATGGATTCGGAGGTTTTCCGCGCGTTCGAGAGTGCGATCAAGGCGCCGCACGGCATCGTGCTGGTGACTGGTCCTACCGGCAGCGGCAAAACCACCACGCTGTATGGCGCGCTGCAGATGCTGAACCAGCCGGACGTCAAAATCCTGACCTGCGAGGATCCGGTGGAATACCGGATGGCCGGCGTCGTTCAGGTGCAAACCAACGACAAGATCGGGCTTGATTTCGCGCGTGTGCTGCGCTCGTTCCTGCGACAGGATCCGGACATCATCTTCATCGGCGAAATCCGCGACCATGAGACTGCCCAGATCGCAACCCGCGCGGCCATGACGGGCCACCTGGTGCTGTCGACCCTGCACACCAACGACGCCGTCAGCACGCCGGTACGTCTGGCCGACATGGGCATACCGCCTTACCTGATCGCGTCGACACTGCTGGCCGTGGTATCGCAGCGGCTGGTGCGACTGTCCTGTACCCATTGCATCGAGCCGTACACCCCGAACGAAGACGAGATGCAGTGGCTGCTCGAATTGCTGGAAAGCGAGACGCTCCCGCCCGAAGCGCATCTTGCGCGCAGCCACGGCTGCACGCGCTGCAACAACATCGGCTATCACGGCCGTACCGGCGTGCACGAAATCCTCAGCATCACGCCGCCGCTGGCACGCGCGCTGCGCGGCGGCGACCTGCAGGAATTCGAGCGCACCGCGACCGCCGCCATGACCGACAAAACCATTGCGCAGCGCGTACTAAAGCTAGTGCTCGCGGGGCGCACGACCGTGAGCGAAGCCATGAAAACCATCAGCCGGGAGGAGGACTGATGCGGCACTTTGCTTACGAAGGACGCAACCGCCGCGGTGAGCTGGTGCGCGGACGTATCGAATCATCGAGTCCGCAAGCGGTAGCCCAGTGGATGATGGGCGCCAGCCTGGTGCCAGTGAAAATCGTCGCGGAAGAACCGAAAGACCCGTCCGCATCCGTGATGGACAGTCTGCGGCAGCGCGGCGCACTGACATCGACGGAGCTGTTGCTGTTCACGCGGCAGCTCGGCACGATGGTCAGCGCCGGCCTGCCGCTGATGCAGGCGCTGTCGGGCATGCAGAAGTCATCGGGCAATCCGAAACTGGCGGCACTGTTGGGCAAGATGCGCGAGGACCTCGACCAGGGCCTCGAACTGTCGGCCGCGATGGCACACCATCCGCATTTCTTCGACGATTATTACGTCAGCATGATCCGGGTCGGCGAAGGCGCCGGTCGGCTGGACGAAATCTTCGTGCGGCTGGCAGTGCAGCTCGAGTTCGAACGCGACATGCGGCAGAAGATCAAGAGCGCGCTGCGCTATCCGACCTTCGTGGTCGGCGCGATCGCCATTGCGGTCGGCATCCTGACGATTTTTGTGATCCCGGTGTTCGCCAAAGTTTATGCCAGCATGAAGGTCGAACTGCCGCTGCTGACGCGAATTCTTCTGGCGGTGTCGGACTTCGCGGTCAACTGGTGGTGGGCAGTGGCCACAGCCATGGCCGGCTTCGCGCAAACGATCCGCGTGCTGATGAAGCGCCCGCAATACCGCTATCGCTGGGACCGTTACAAGCTGCGCTTGCCCTTAATTGGCGGCATCTTCAACAAGGCCGGCATTGCGCGTTTCTGCCTGTCGTTCTCCATCGCCTGCAAGAGCGGCGTGCCGATCGACCAAGCCTTCACGCTGGTGGCCAAAGTGGTCGACAACGCCTATTTCGAGCGCTGCATCCACACCATGCGCGAAGGCATCACGCGCGGCGAGACCATGCTGCAGATTGCCCAAAGCTCCGGCATTTTCCAGCCGATGGAAATGCAGATGATTGCTGTCGGCGAAGCCACCGGCGAAATGGAAAAAATGATGGAGCAGGTCGCGCAGATGTACCAGGAAGAGCTGAAATACGAGGTCAGCCGCCTTGGCGATTCGATCGAGCCGATCCTGCTGGCGGTGATGGGCGGTCTGGTGCTGGTGCTAATGCTGGGCATCTTCCTGCCGCTGTGGGACCTCGGGCAACTCGCGCAACAACAGAATTAAGCGTGCGGCGCGCCACTTTCAGCGTGGCGCACGCGGCCTGATCCTTGCCGTTTTCTGCATCGCCTCGATGAAATCGAACACATGCACGGGTCCGCGCCGGACAGCGCCGTCGCCGCGTCGATCTGGGCCTCGTCAGCGATCCAGACGGTATCGCCGACTGCGCACAGGATCGCACCCGCCATCGCCACCGCACCGGCGATCCGCTTTCCGACCAGTGCCGACGGGTGAGACCGTGCTCAAGATGATCAATTTGAAGAGCCGTGGTATTCGGTTTGCGCTGGATGATTTCGGTACCGGATATTCGTCGATGTGTTATCTGAAAAACCTGCCTCTTCAGAGCCTATCTCGGTAGGCCGCTGGTGGCGTTGGCAGTCCCTTGTCTTACGTCTGTACTGTCGGCGGGACTGCCGCCTTGCCACCGACCTACCGCTTAGCAGCTGAAAATTGATAAATCTTGAATGATGATGAAAAAATTTCCTCCGCCATCGGATCAGCTGGTGACCCTCGCAAACTGGAGAACGCCACCATTTAATCGATGGGCATTTAACCACGTCAGAGAACTGGTTCCTTCGGCCAACATCGAGGCCGGATCCAAGCGCCAGCCGCTTGATGTCTGTGAACTCGATCTCGATGATTTCAGGCTTTCCCATCAAGGGAAAAATTTTGATCTGAACGAATGGATCGACAGCACTTACACCGATTCCATGGTCGTCGTGAAAAATGGAAAAATCGCGTACGAGCATTATGCCGATGGTCAGTCTGCGACCATTCCGCATATCTGGATGTCGGTCTCGAAATCTATCCTCGGCTTAATCGCCGGCATGGTCGCGGCGCAGGGCCTGCTTGATCCCAATTCACCAATTACCGATCTGATCCCGGAGCTTGGCGGTACTGCGTTTGCGGGTGCCACGGTTCGCGATGCTCTGGATATGCGGGTAGGTATTAAGTTTGACGAGGACTACCATGCAAAAAGCGGCGCCATCATCGAGTATAGAAAATCGCACTTGTGGGATCCTCTCCTGCCCGGTGATTCCCCAACCGAAATGCGAAGCTTTTTTTCGTCACTGACCGAGCGTGATGGCATCCATGGTGACCGCTTCCATTACGTATCGCCGAACACCGACGTTCTGGGATGGGTGTTGGAGCGCGCCACCGGAACGCGTTTCGCCGATTTAATCAGCCAGTTACTCTGGCAGCCGATAGACGCAGAGGTTGATGCCTACATCACCGTCGACCGTTTTGGTGCGCCGCGTTGCGCTGGCGGATTTTGCGCAGTTTCGAGGGACATGGCAAAAGTGGGTCGTCTTTTTATAACCAATGGCTATTGCGGCGCTCGTCCGGTGGTACCCGCATCGTGGATCAACGATATCCTCGAATTTGATGGCACATCGGCCTGGCGGTCCGGCGATTTCTATGAACTGTTCGGCGCGGCTGACATTCATTACCGTAGCCAGTGGTACGTGCAGCGCGGCAGCCGGCCCATGGTGTACGGCATGGGTGTGTTTGGCCAAAATGTCTTCGTCGATATTCACGCCGATTTGGTCATCGCAAAATGCTCGTCACAACCGCTGCCTTTGGATAAATCCTTCATGGATCTAACGCACGCAGGCATAGAACGGCTTCGATCAATACTGGCCTGATTGCACTCAGCGCTTCTTTACGCCTGTGGGGAGGTCATTGCGGCAGGCGTCAATTGACGCCGATGTCGGTAAATGCTGGCGCGACGTGCACAGTTGTGAATCTCAAGTGGCCGATGCGCTGGCCATCAGATCTCGTATCGCAGACGCCTGCTGCGGCCGGACTATCCTGCCAACTTCCTGTCCGTTATGTATCAGAATCAGCGTAGGCCATTGTTTTACGCCATAGTTCCGGCCAAGTCGCCTTCCAGGCCCGTCTTCGATCTTGAGATGACGAACGTGTGGAAATTCTGCCAGCGTCGCTTCGATCGCGCCTTGTGCCGCTTTGCAGTGACCGCACCAGTTGGTTCCAAATTCGAGCAAAGTCGTGCCAGTCGTGGCCTCGACATCTTGTTTGCTCAGGTTGCTGACGCTATAGGACGTGACATACGACACATGCGTTCTCTCAAATTTTGAAGGTTGAACTCTACGACGACATACAGATTCGGTCATGCCTGCCTCACGGAATGCGGCTTGCCCGGCCTGGCGATTGTTGATATAAGAATCGCACGTTTCTCAGGCAAGCAGCATAAAGCGTTCAGGAGGATTGCCGTGGTTCGCGAAGAGTTGAAAGTCGAAAACAATAATCTCAAGGCTGAACTGCATACGCTTCACGACCTGCTGGAACGTCTTGGTGCCTATCTGTACGCCAAAGATACCCAAAGCTGCTACACCTACGTCAACCAGCAACTTTGCGATTTTTTTGCAATCGCCCCCAGCGACGTTGTCGGTAAAGACGATCGCAGCTTTTTGACGCTGGAAACCGCAGAACAACTCCGGACCATCGATTCTGCTGTGCTGAAATCTGGTCAGTCACAGAGCCGCCAGATTTCGATGGTTTCAATAGCAACAGGAAAGCAATCCACTTGTTTGGTGGCGGAGTCACCAATTTACGACGGCCTTGGCGCCCTCGTTGGAATTTCCGGCTTTGCGGTCGACATCAGTTTTCTGGCGCCGCGGACGGTCGATTCAGAGTCCATTCTTCAAGCGCTGCTGGAATCCCACAATGATCCGGTGATTCTTTTCGCGGACAGTGGTTTTATCGATTGCAATCAAGCTGCGTTGAGACTTTTTGGAGGTGAAAACAAGCTGCAATTCTTGCAGCAGAATCCCCTCGAAGCAGTCAGCCGTGCGAACACCAGCGGGAAGCCCGAGGCAATCAGCTGGCCAGAGCTTATTCAGCAGACCGTTGAAAGCGGTCATTACCGGACAGAATGGATTGTGCACCGGCGACACCTTGGCGATCAGGTGCTCGTCGAAGTCGATATGGATCGAGTCCCGCTGGCGGAAGGTTCAGCATTGATGATCCTGATGCGAGACCCAGGCGAGCGCGAACGTCTCAACGAGAAAATTACCCGCCTCGGTCTGTTTGACTCCCTGACACAATTACCAAGCCGGATCCTTCTTGAGGATCGCCTGTCGCAGGCATTGATTCAGCATCAGCGCAGCAAACGACATGGTGGCGTCGTTTGCATTGGCCTGGATGATCTCAAGCCATTGGTCGATCAGTATGGGCCACAGGTGGGAGATCAACTGCTGAAAGAGGTCGGGCAACGTCTGGTGGGTTATTTGCGTACCCAAGATACCGTCGCGCGTCCGCGAAGTGACGAGTTTGTCGCTGTATTGTTCGGTCTGGACCAAACCTGGGACGTGGCAAAGAAGCAGGCACTGCATGTCGTCGAGCAGGTTCGATGCGTGATCGATCAGCCCTATTTTCTGGCAATAACAGGCGCCGATGGCACCACCAATCATGTCGAGTGCCAATGCACCGCCAGTTTGGGCGTCACGTTGTTCCCGCCGACTGGTGCTAACGGTGATGATCTGCTGAAACAGGCGCGTCATGCATTGTTTCAGGCGAAAGCCACCGGGCGAAACCATGCTTATTTCTACAATCAAGACAGCGGCCTGTAAGCAACGCGCGGCATCGCAAATCCTCTGATGCCTGTTTGCTGTCCTGAAAATTTCACGGTTCTGGTTATCAGATCTTGCGGTGCGCCGGCGACGCATTTGCAAGTTGCCTGACGCGCTTGCTGATTGGGTTGCTGATCTTGATGAGGCAGCATTTTCCCCGCTGGCGAACTCGGTCTGCAGATGGATGGACAGTGCGCCTCACTGCCTCCGCGAGCACGAATATTTGCTGACTATGTCGATGGCCAGATTACAGCACTAGAGTTTTTCAAAGAGCTCCCACGCAATCTACTCAAGCAACTGGGCGTGATCATCGTTGACGGCGAGCACGTCGGCAGCAGTTATTACGCTGCGAATTTGCAGGGTGCGCCTGAGATGGCGAATCGCGCGGCCGCTGAGGATGATTTGCCGGTCTGCTTTCGGATTGCCGCAGGAGCTACGCCAAAGTGAATTCGCCAGGCTGAACGGGGGAACAATGCAGAGCGCCAGCCTGTAAAGGTAAAGTCGTTTGCCGATTTCATGGCGGTAGGAGCACTGGTCCACACAAGCGAGCAATGTTGCAACTTCCGCAACACGCTACGACATCCGATACATTTCTCTCCTCTCGGAAACATTGCTACTGGGCATTTGTCAATATTGCTGTTAGGGTATTTTTCATGTCTGCCTCGAAATGGGGTCGTTACCGTGGCCTTGCGGCAGGGGGGAAGACAACTGGGAGATCGGGCTAACTGAACATTTGGCCAACGATCCGATTGCGGGGTTGCCCCTGCTCCAATATCCCGACAAAGAGCCCTATGACGACTTATTCCGCCATCGACGGAACAGACAGGCAACGCAGTAGCGCGCTAGACAGCTGGCCGCAGAGGCTCGTCCATGTGCTCGCCGTGCTCGCAGGCTGGGCTATTTTCTTCTGGGGCTGGCACAAGGTGCTGGGACAGCCCTTGGACAACCCCACCCTGAGGTGGCTGATCATCGGGTCGGTGGTGGTGCTGCCCACATTCACCATCGCCTGGGTTCTGCACAACGTCGGAATCCACCGCCGAAAAGGTCCGCGCCGTGGCTCCGCCGCCATCACCCATACCTACGCCGTGGACTGGAAAGGACGCCCGGTGCGTGCCGACTGGGCGGCGCTCGGCAGCGCGCAGCTGGTGGTGATCTACGTGGAGGGCGAGAACAAGGTCTATCTCATGTCCGGCGCCCCGTCGGTGCCTCGATTGGCGGCAGCTCAGTCCCACCAGCGCGCGACCAGGTCGGTGCCTCGATCGGCGGCAGCTCAGTCCCACCAACGTGCGACCAGGTCCGCGCCCGAGGAACGCACGACTGAAACCGCGGAACTGAGCGAAGCATGAGCCTGATCGACCTGCTTGCCGTGATCCAGCACTCGCGCCTTTACGAGGTGACGCTGTTCTACTTCGCCGCCTACCCGATCGTCACCAGCATCCTCTGGATCACGACCTCGCTGATGTTCCGGCTGCGCTGGGAACCTAAGAACGTACCGCACACACGGCAGAGCGGTGCCCTGCCCCCGGTGACTGTGCTGGTGCCAGCGCACAACGAGGAGGTAGTCATCCCACACTCGGTGCCGGCGATGCTGGCGATGGATTACCCGGACTTCGAGATCATCGTGATCGACGACGGTTCCACCGACGACACCGTGGGTGCGCTTGCTCGGCTCCGTAGTGATCCAAGGCTACGCGTGGTGCACAAAGTGGTTAACGAAGGCAAGGCAATGGCGCTCAACGACGCGCTGCCGCTGGCGCGCGGGGAAATCATCCTGATCCTCGACGCCGACGCCGAGCCGCAGCCGGACCTGCTGCGCCAGATGGTGCCCCACTTCGCCTCAGCACGCGTTGCCGCGGTCACCGGTAACCCGCGTGTGCGCAACACCGAGACCTTCCTGGCGCGACTGCAGTCGATCGAATTCTCATCGATCGTCAGCCTGCTGCGCCGCTCACAGCGCATATGGGGGCGCATCGTCACCGTGTCCGGAGTGGTCGCCGCGTTCCGGCGCAGCGCAGTCTTCGACGTGGCCGGTTTCAGCCCCGAAATGCCGACCGAGGACATCGAACTCACCTGGAAGCTGCAGAGGCGCTTCTACGACGTGCGCTACGAGCCACGCGCAGTGTGCTGGATGACCGTGCCGGCCAGCTACCGCGGCCTTTGGAAGCAGCGTCTGCGCTGGGCGCGTGGCCTGATGCAGGTTCTGCACAAGCACCGCCACGTGATGACGCATTGGAAATACCGGCGCATGTGGCCGGTGTACATCGAGTCTCTGATGTCGACGCTGTGGGCGCTGTCCTTCGTGGTGCTGACCGCGATCTGGACCGTTTCCTGGAGCGTCGGCCTGCCGCCGGTGGGCGCCTGGCCGATCCCCAACCTTTGGGGGATGACGATCGCTACGCTGTGCCTCGCACAGCTCGCCGTCGGCACACTGATCGACCGCCGCTACGACCGTTCGATCATGCAGATGCTCCCCTACTCGGTCTGGTACCCGATCATTTACTGGATGTTCCTGTCGCTGGGCACAGTGGTGTCGCTGCACTGGCTGTTCCGTAAGCCGACGCGTACGCCAGTGCGCTGGAATACGCAACGCACGGGGTACGCGGCATGAGTGAAAAAGATTCGACGACATCCGCGCAACGCCGCCGACAGGCCGGTAGCGCGCTGCTGGCCGCCGCGATCGTCGCGTCCATCGGATCGGCAGCCGTCGGCCCGAGCGCAACCGCCCAGACCAAGCAGCCCCCCGAAAGCGCCCAAGCCACCCCCGACCTCGCGGCACAGCGCGCAGCGGCGCGCGCGGCCACCGAGCGGCGCGACTGGGGCGACGCCTTGGCGCGCTGGCAGGCGCTCGAATCAGCGGCGCCCACCGATACCGACTTGCTGATCGAGTCTGCCCGCGTGCACGGGTTCGCTGACCGCAACCAGCAGGCGGCCGAGCGCTATCGCCGGGTGCTGGAACTCATGCCCAGCCGCCGTGGCGACGTACTGCTGTCGCTGGCCTGGCAGACGCTGTGGGCCGGCCAGCCCAAAGCGGCCGAGCCGCTTTTCCTCGAGGTCGCCCAGAACCCCGCGTCCTTTGCTGGCGCCGGTGACGGCTTCGACGCATGGCGCG
>JACCDQ010544116.1_pt1 | contig 17933 bp, 27 predicted proteins | sample 7446031 | NCBI WGS metagenome assembly JACCDQ01 (sample SAMN15323442, study PRJNA562643) | freshwater metagenome | isolation source: river surface water | place: USA:Blue River Watershed | collected 2017-08-17
GTTTGAAGACCTCCTCGAAGGCTTCCAAGACGCGCTGGTTTTGTCTCGTCATGTCAACATCTACAACACAGATCAGACAATGATGGAACGCGCCAACAACACCATCTGGCGTCCCCAGCCTTACATTGCCCAGTCTATTTCCAGCACTCCTGGCAATAGCATTGCTGGCCAATACCAAGGCATGACTCAGTTGGCCGTTCCTGCCACCTTGGGTTACAGCCAGACTGTGCCTTGGGAAATGACTGCCCTCGAGTTGCGCGATGCGTTGCAAGAAGGCCGTTTGGGTGAGAGCGCCAAGCAAAAGTTGGCCTCTGACATCAACGTTGCCATCATGAGCTCCGCTGCAAACCTCGGCTCTTTGGTTGTGCCTATCGCTGCTGCTGCTGGTGATTATGACGATGTCTCTTTGTGCGACACCATCATGAACGAGCAAGGCGTGCCTGACTACGATCGTTTCATGGCTTTGTCTAGCCGTGACTACAACGGTCTGGCCGGTAACTTGTCTCAAGCTAGCCGTTCGTTCGGCAATGCCAAGTCTGACAAGGCATACGAGCGCAACTACGTTGGCATGGTCGCAGGCTTCGACACCTACAAGATGGACTACGCAAACCGCTTGACAGCTGCTGGCGGTGGTGGCTCGATCACCATCGACACTAGCGGTACAGGTACGCAAGCGAACTACGCTCCTCAAGCCACTTCCACATCTGTTGGCGGCCAGATCAACGTGGACAACCGCTTCCAGACCGTGACTGTCTCCTCGACTACTGGCGTGGTTGCTGGCGATGCGTTCAAGATCGCAGGCGTGTACGCTGTGCACCACATCACCAAGCAAAGCACTGGTCAGCTGAAGACTTTCCGTGTTGTGTCTGTTGATTCTGGTACCACCATGACCATCACGCCTCCAATCATTGGCGCTCAAGGCACTGCAACTGACGCTCAGAAGCAATATCAGAACGTGGTAGTGGACCCAGCCTCCAACACTTCTGCCATCACCTTCTTGAACGTCAACGCAGCTTCTGTGAACGTGTTCTGGCAACGTGATTCTCTGGAAATCTTGCCTGGCCGTTACGCAGTGCCCTCTGACGCTGGTGTCGCAGTGATGCGTGCAAGCACAGACCAAGGCATTGAGTTGGTCTTGCAAAAGTGGTACGACATCGATAGCATGACGATCAAGTATCGTATGGACACGCTGTTCGGTGTGGTTAACAAGAACCCAGAGATGTCCGGCATCTTGTTGTTCAACCAGTAATCTGGCCAAAAAACTGGGGGGCTTCGGCCCCCCTTTTCCAATAGGAGATCACCATGCCATTGACAAAAGGTTATTCGAGCAAATCCATCGGCAAGAACATCAAGATGGAAAAGAAGTCTGGCAAGCCAATGAAGCAGGCTGTGGCCATCGCATTGAACGTGGCGACCAAAGCAGCCAAGGCCGCAGGCAAGCCCAGCAAAGCGCCTAAAAAGGCCATGAAATGAAGTCCGGCTTGTACGCCAACATTCACGCCAAGCGTGAGCGCATTGCAGACCAGAAGGCCGCAGGGAAAACACCTGAGCGCATGCGCAAGCCTGGCACAAAGGGTGCACCTACTGCCGCAGCATTTAAAGCAGCCGCCAAGACAGCAAAGCCCATGAAAAGAAAGGCCAAATGATGGAGACCATCATTCTCACGCCAAGGTACGCAAAAAATAAAAAGCCAGTCAAGGTGCGCAAGCCATCCAAGCCCATCGATGGCATCAACCACAGATTGCTGCGCGAGCAGGCTGAGGCAGCGGCCAAGTCTGCAGAAGCTCAGGCCATCGTGCCAGAAGACGATGCATTGCCAACCCGCGAGGAACTTGAGGCCAAGGCTACCGAATTAGGAATTCGCTTTGATGGTCGCACAAAAGACAAAAAACTGGGACAATTGATCCAAGACAGATTGTCTGAGAACACAGGAGAATGACATGGGATGGACAAAACGCCAATTCGTCGCACAGGCCTTCGAGGAAATTGGTCTAGCCTCCTACGTTTTTGATCTGACTCCAGAGCAGTTGCAGTCTGCCCTGCGCAGGCTCGACACCATGATTGCAGCATGGAACGCACTTGGCATTCGCTTGGGCTATCCACTGCCATCCAGCCCTCAAGACAGCGATCTGGACGAGCAGACCAACGTGCCTGACTCATCCAACGAGGCCATCTATACCAACTTGGCCATCAAGCTGGCTCCAAGCTACGGCAAGCAGGTCATGCCAGACACCAAGGCCACAGCCAAGGAGTCCTACAACACCCTGCTCTCGCGTGCTGCCATGCCAATGGAGCAACAACTGCCAAGCACAATGCCAGCAGGCGCAGGCAACAAGCCATGGCGCGTATACGACAATCCTTTCATCCGTCCACCAGTCAATCCAGTCTTGGCCGGTCAAGATGGCCCACTCGAATTCAACTGAGGAATCACAATCATGCCAACCATCAATCAACTATCGGGCATCAGCCAAGTTTCTGGCGGTGATCTGCTTCCGGTTTATGTCTCAAACAATGGTGATGCTCGCAAGGTTTCGATCACACAGCTGCTGCAATACTTCCAACAGACGTTTGCATCACCCACTGTTTCTACCAACCTGTACACGCCAGCCACTGGCTTCAATGTGACGGTTCCAACACCAGTCAGCCAACAGCAATGGATGATCTTGCAGCCTGCTGGAACTTTGGCCGCTGGAACGATCACCCTGCCATTGAACACTGGCGTGCCTGATGGCACTGAGGTGATTGTCACGACAACCCAGATCATCACCAGCTTTACACTGGCGCTCAATGGAGCAGCAGCAGCCTTCGGTGCACCAACCACGCTGGCGGCCAATGCGTTCTTCACAATGCGCTTCTACCAAGCCACAAACAGCTGGTATCGCATTGGATAATCATGGCCACAAAAGACTCAAGACTCGCTCGCGTTGGTGTGGAAGGCTACAACAAGCCAAAGCGCACGCCATCGCATCCAACTAAAAGCCACGTTGTCGTGGCCAAGGCTGGTGACCAAGTGAAGACAATTCGCTTTGGTCAGCAAGGCGTGTCTGGGTCTCCAAAGAAGGAAGGCGAGTCGAAGGCAGACAAGACTCGTCGAGAATCATTCAAGGCTAGGCACGCTGAGAACATTGCCAAGGGCAAGATGAGTGCAGCGTATTGGAGTAATCGCGTTAAGTGGTAAATAATCCCAAATGGTAATACAATGCTTTAAAGGAGCAACGTATGCCAAATGGAAATGTAAAACATGAAGTGCAGTGTCCAAACTGCGGAGAAAAGCGAATGGTTCGATCTGATGTCCTGTCGAGATTGCAGAAAGAGGAAAAGCCCTTGATCTGTAAGCCATGCCATAACCGGCTGCGGTTCGATGGGCGCGACCATCCGCGCAAAGGCACTGGCGTGAAAAACGATTTAATGCTTGCAAGGACACGCACCAGCTATTACAAGGCGAAGCAACGATGCAAGATGGGAGAAAAGCACCATGCGTGCTATGCCGAAGTGAAGTTTCGCTTTGAGTCATTGCAGCAACTGATCGATTGCATCGGAATCCGGCCTGAATACATGACGCTTGACCGAATTGATCCACTCGGTCACTATGAGCCAGGCAACGTGCGATGGGCGACAATTGCCGAACAAACATCAAACAGACTGCCCCGTGGCTACTGGCAAAAACAGAATGAATCGGTGACCTGAATGCAAATTCCAATCCTAAACGGCATTTACGCTGACAACACGCCAGAGTTGCGCACCAACTATCCTGTCAACATGATGCCGGTGCCAAAAAAGTCTGGCATCAGCAATGGATTCCTGCGTCCAGGCGATGGCATTATGGCCAATGGCACAGGACCAGGCACTGACCGTGGCGGCATCAACTGGAATGGTGTCTGCTATCGAGTCATGGGCACAAAGCTGGTGACAGTGGCCAGCAATGGCACTGTGACGACTCTTGGCGATGTTGGTGGACCAACAACCGAGCTAGTGACAATGGACTACAGCTTTGATCTGCTGGCCATCGCATCCGGTGGTCGACTGTACTTCTGGAATCCAGTTGCATCTACTCTCACGCAAAACACCGACCCAGACCTTGGCGTGGTGCTTGACTTCTGCTGGGTGGATGGTTACTTCATGACAACTGATGGCGAGTTTTTGATCGTCACAGAGCTGTCCAACCCGCTGGCCGTCAACCCTCTAAAATATGGAAGCTCAGAGGTTGATCCAGACCCAGTGGTGGCATTGCTCAAACTGCGAAATGAGGTCTATGCATTAAACCGAAACACCATTGAGGTGTTTGACAATGTGGGTGGTGAACTGTTCCCATTTGCACGCATCGATGGCGCTCAAATCCAAAAAGGCGTGATTGGCACATTTGCATGCTGCGTTTATATCGAGCGCATTGCATTCTTGGGTGGTGGCCGCAATGAAGCTCCAGGCATCTATGTTGGTGCGGCAGCCACCACACAAAAGATCAGTACGCAAGAGATCGACAATCTGCTCTTGCAATACACCGAGGCGCAACTGGCAACAGTCAAGCTCGAAGCACGCAACGACAAAAATCACGAGCATCTCTATGTTCACCTGCCAGACCGCACAGTTGTCTATGATGCATCGGCATCTGAAGCGCTTGGTGAGCAAGTCTGGTTCACACTGACCACTACAGTGGTTGGCTTTGCACAGTACCGCGCACGCAATATGGTCTGGTGCTATGACAAGTGGCTGGTTGGCGATCCTCAATCCAACTCAATCGGATACTTTGTGCAAAGCACTGGTGAGCATTGGGGTCAGCAAGTGCGCTGGGAATTTGGCACGCTGATCGTCTACAACGAGAGCAATGGCGCGATCTTCAATGAGCTAGAGTTGGTCAGTTTGACCGGCAGCGTGGCCATTGGCACAAATCCACAGATCAGCACCAGCTACTCGCTAGATGGCAAATCTTGGAGTCAAGACCGCTACATTACTGTTGGAACGACTGGAAATACCGCAAAGCGCTTGGCATGGTTTCAGCAGGGGCACATGCGCAACTGGCGCATCCAACGATTCCGTGGTGACAGCGATGCCCACGTGTCATTCGTTCGTCTTGAAGCTCAGATCGAGGCATTGGTGTACTGATGGCAACCGCACCAGTTTCCCGAAGGCTCAATCTAACGCGAGATCAGCTCGCGCAGTTTCTGTCTGATCAGCAACAGATCAGACAGTTTGAGTTGCTGTTTTCTGTCGTCGATGAATTGCAAGTCATCACAGGAACTGACTTCGAATACCAGGCAGATACAGCAGCAGCCACGGCAAACGAGGCACTTGCACAGCTCAGTGCATTGGCACAGGACACCGCAGTCGAGGATGCTGTGCTCAATGCCAAAGTGCAGCAGGCATTAGACGCTGTCGCTCAATTGGCTCGAACGCTTGAGCTGATTGCAACTGCGCCAGCCATCCAGAACAACAACTCGGTGGCCACCGATTACATTGACTTCAACAGCAATGCTCCTTATCCTACCAACAAGGTTGGCAGATTGCATTGGAATGGTGGATACACGCTCAACTTGGATATGACACCAGATGTCAATCAATCCATTGGCGAAGCGCAGTATTACTACATCAAAGCATCGGCAGCCATTGCCAAAGGCGAACTGGTGATGTTTGATGGCTCTGTTGGCGCTTCTGGCGTGCTCAAGGGCAAACCATCGACTGGCGTGACAAACGGCCAGCTCATCATGGGCGTGGCCGCAGAAGCCATTGCTCTCAATGGCTTTGGCCTTGTCTCCAGTTTCGGCCTGGTGCGAGGATTCAACACCACCGGCACGCCATATGGTGAAGTCTGGGCAGATGGTGACATCCTGTACTACAACCCATCTTATGCTGGTGGCCTGACAAAGAATCTTCCAGCAGCACCAACACCTCATGTGGTGGTGGCTGCGGTGGTCAATGCAGCCACAGCAGGGTCTGGATCGGTTTTTGTCAGAGTTCAGGCCGAGCCATTGGTCAGCCAGCTTTCTGATGTTTATGCACCGACACCAGCAAATGGGGATGTCCTCGTTTACGATGGAGTCCAGCTACGTTGGGAAAATGGTCCAGTGCCATCGTCAAGCCTTCCGGCTTCTGTCAAATCTAACTTGGTGCTCACATGGCTTTCGATGTAATCACACCCACAAAACTTGGCCAAGCTGCCATCACGACAGGCGTGACCACGCTGTACACCGTACCGGCCAGCACGCGCACGCTTCTCAAAGAGTTCAGCATTGCAAACACCACGGCAGCGGCCATCAATGTGCGCGTGTTCTTGGTTCCATCAGCAGGATCGGCAGGCACTGGCAATGCATTCCTCTACGATGTGTCTGTGCCGGCCAATAATGCCCTGCAATACAACGGTGTCGAAGTGCTGAATGCAGGTGACACAATCCAAATTCAGGCAGCATCTGCTGGCCTAACCATCATCGCCAGCGGTGGCGAAGCCACATAAGGAGAATGAAATGACCGTATCAATCAAGGTGTTGATTCCACCAAAACAGGCTGAAAATGCTCAGACCACGCAGTACACAGCGACAAACTGCAAGGCGATCATTGACAAGTTCACGATCACCAACACCAGCGCAGGAAATGTGACGATGAGCGTCAACTTGGTGACAAGTGGTGGCAGCCCTGGCGCATCAAACCTGATTATGGACACGCGAAGCATTGCACCCGATGAGACCTACACATGCCCAGAGCTTGTCGGCCAAGCATTGGAGTCCGGCAGTTTCATCAGCACTATTGCAAGCGCAGCCACATCACTGACCATCCGCGCATCTGGCCGCGAAATCACTTAATCAAGGAGAACAGCATGGACAAATTCATGATGATGCCCAAGGGCTTTATGGGCTTGCCGATGGAGGAAGAATTCATCACCACAGCCGAAAATAAAAAGAACACCCAGATCGTGATCGACGACTGGATGCTTGGTCCTGAGAATCCAAGCAACGAGCCAACGGCCAACAAAACCTACTGGATCGCTGTCGGCAAGGCCATGCAAGTGGATGAAAAAGAGGCTCGTCGTCGTCGCTGCTCGAACTGCGAATACTACGACAACAGCACCATGACACAGGCCAAGATGGAGCGCATTCCCCGAAATGAGTGGGACACAAATGCTGGTTTCCGTGGTTACTGCACAAAATTCGAGTTCATCTGCCACGACCTGCGTGTCTGCCAGGCATGGGAAGAACGTGAATTTGAAATGGAAGATTGACCAAATGCCAAAATGTGGGAAAATAGTCAGCACTGAGCCGTTCGAGCCGCCAGTAGCTCACAAGCCCCTGCATAGGAGTTTTCGATGAGTCATGTTGCGGTTCAGGAAGTCAAAGCTGGCGTGCCAGCCGAGCACCTGCCAATCTATCGCCTAGAGGCCGAGCTTCTCAAGCTGCCTCAGGTGGACATGCCTGTCGATCATGACTTCTGCAATGGCCTGTACGCTCGGACAATGCATATCCCAGCAGGCACAGTCCTGACTGGCGCAGTGCACAAAGAGGAATCTTTCTTCCTAGTTCGCAAAGGCGAGCTGATCGTCAGCACAGACAATGGACCACGCACTCTTAAACCAGGCGACATGAGCGTCTCAAAGATTGGCACCAAGCGTGCTGGCATTGCTTTGACAGAAGTCGAAGTCACAACATTTCACGCAAACCCAAGCAACGAGCAAGACCCACAAGCGCTATGGGATATGTTCACAATTCCAGCGCCAGCAACAGCTCTTGAAACTGCACAGACAGCGCAATTGGAGGAATCAAAATGACATTTGGATTATCAGGAGCAGCACTAGCAGGCATTGCCGTTGGTGGTGCCACTCTTATCTCTGGCATGGCCCAAGCCGATGCAGCAGAAAGTGCAGCAGCCGCACAAACAGGTGCAGCTCAACAAGGCATTGAAGAACAACGCAGGCAGTTTGATGCAGTTCAAAAACTGCTTGCGCCTTATGTTTCTGCTGGAGCACCAGCACTCGAAGCACAACAAGCATTCCTTGGTCTAAAAGGACCAGAAGCAGAACGTGCGGCCATCGAGCGCATCAAGGGTGGTGAGACATTCCAAGCACTTGCTAGTCAAGGCGAGGAAGCACTGCTCCAGCGTGCATCAGCCACTGGTGGCCTGCGTGGTGGAAACATCCAAGGTGCACTGGCACAATTCAGACCGGCATTGCTTTCAAGCCTAATCGATCAGCAATATGGTCGACTCGGTGGCATGACAGCATTAGGACAGCAGTCTGCTGCCGGTGTTGGAGCTGCTGGTCAGCAAACAGGTGTAAACGTGGCAAACTTACTTGGACAACAAGGTGCAGCACAAGCTGGCGCTGAGATCGCTCAAGGCAAAGCATTTGGTGCAATTCCAGCAGCAATCTCTGGTGGCCTTGGTTTATTTAGTGGCCTAGGAGGTAAATTCTAATGCCAGCACCTATTGATTATGGCGTTCAAATCGCTGATCCAACACAAGCCTTTTTAGGCGCATTTCAGACTGGCGCGAGTATTCAAGAGACGCGTCTCAAGCAAGAGCAGCAACAGCAACAGATGGCCAATCAAAAGCTCATCCAAGAGGGATTTGCAAAGTTGCGCCAGCCAGGTGCAACTGCTGCCGATTATGCAAATCTGTCAATGATGCTTCCAGAGACACAGGCAAAGTCTGTGCGCGAAAGTTTCAGCATGTTGTCAGGAGAACGTCAGAATGCAGCACTGCAACAGTCTGGCCAAGTATTTTCTGCATTTAAGGCAGGAAAGCCAGAAATCGCCATCAGTCTGCTAGATCAGCAGATCGAAGGCAAGCGCAATTCTGGTGATGAAGCTGGCGCCAAGTTCTTGGAAACATGGCGTGATGTGGCCAAGGAAAATCCAAAGGCAACTGAGGACTACTTCGGATTCACCATCTCACAAATGCCTGGTGGCGATAAAGTGATCACTAGTGCAATTGCACTTGAGGGTGAGCGTAGGGCAAAAGAGAAACAGCCATATGAATTGCTTAAACTCAGCTCTGAGGCCATCATCAAAGAACAGGAAGCCAAGTTTGCACCTGACAAATTACTGACTGACCTAAACTTGACAAAAGAGCAGATTGAGCAAGCCAAAGCAGCTCGTCGTGCATCTGATGCTGCGGCTAAAAAATCTGGTGCAGAAGCTGCGCGTGCAGAGGCTGAGGCCAAACAACTGAGCGCTGGCATCATTCCTGTTGATAAGCGCCCAGAATTGGAGACAAAATTCCGCAAGGAATACAACGACCAGACCAAGCCATATCAGGAAGTCAAGTCGGCCTACGGTCGCGTGCTCTCGTCAGAGGACAGCGCAGTTGGCGACTTGTCCTTGATATTTGGCTACATGAAGATGCTTGACCCAGGCTCTGTGGTGCGCGAGGGTGAATTTGCCACAGCGCAGAACGCAGCCGGTGTGCCAGAGCGCATCACGAACATCTACAACAAAGTGGCTACTGGTCAGCGTCTCAGCCCATCTCAGCGCGAATCATTCAAAGGTCAGGCAAAAGGCCTGTACAACAGCGCATTGGAAGGCGAGAAGACAGTTCGCACAGGACTGGAGCGCATCTCTAAGGGTTATGGCCTCAACACAGAAAACATCTTCTATTCGGCCACAGAGCAAGCGCCAGTTGGTGCACCACCTGCTGCGGCAGCAAACACCGTCAAAGTTGGTGGCCAAACTTACACTCGTCCTGCAAACTTCAGTGACGCTCAGTGGGCGGCATATAAGCAATCTGTGGGGGCAAAATGAGTCCAGAAGAATGGTTGGCATCACAGACTAAACAGGCTGCTCCAGCAGCTCCTGCTTCAGCACCTACAGCCACAGCACCAGCTGCGGCTCCAATGTCTCCTGAACAATGGGCGGCATCACAGCCAAAGCCAATGGGCTTCTTGGAAAGCATTGCCGAATCGGTCACTGGCCGCGCACGCGCAACGCCTGAGACCCAAGCATTGCCAGAGTGGACAAGCATGCCTGAACTCAATCAAATGAGTGTGGCATCTTTCAAAACAGCGCTTGGCACTCTGATGAGCAACCCCAAGGAAACGGTGCAGATTCTGCAAGCCAACTTCCCTGGTGTTCAAGTTCGCCAAGACGCTAAGGGAAACTACTTACTACGCTCTTCGGTTGATCAAAAAGAATACGCAATCCCACCAGGCTTCACGATGGGTGACATCCCACGCGCAGTTGGTGGCATTGCAACCTTCACGCCAGCAGGCAGAGCCGCAACCATTCCTGGTGCGATCGTGGCAGGTGGCGCAACTCAAACGGCCATCGAAGCAACCCAAGCTGGCACTGGTGGCAAGTTCGACACTGGTGAAGTTCTCATGGCTGGCGCTACAGGCCCAGCAGGGCAGATTTTGCAACGAGTGGCACCTCCGGTCGTGCAAGCAGTCAAAAAAGGCGTACAGCGCGTCACAGGCAAAGCGCCAGCACCTGCACAAGCGGCAGGCGCACCAGGCGCTCCTATGGGCACAGCAATGGCACCAGAAGCGCCTCCAACAGCGCCAGTGGCCGCAGCAATGCCAGAGGCAGCACCAACCGTCCCAGAAGTCCCAGTCGCTCCAGCTGCACCAGCAGTGGCTCCATTGGTCACAGAAGTGACAGAGGAAGAAGTTGGTAATCTGGTCAAGAAGGCATCCGGCACTGGCTTCGGCTCGGTTGGCGCTCGTGACCGTCTAGCCGATCTTGCACAGGTCAATGTGGCGGCAAAAGATGCAGCCGATCGACTTGGCATTCAACTGCCTGCCGATGTGTTCAGCGACAACCCACAGGTCAGAGCAGCTGCTGGCCTGACCAGATCAGCCGCAGGCACTGAGGCCGAAGCCACATGGCGCAACACCGTCACGCAGGCCGTGGACAAGGCTGACGATGTGATCAAGCAATTTGATGCAACATTTGTTGAAGGCGCAGTCGCGCCAGGCGTGGTCTCACAAAAAATCAAAGACTCGTTGACCAAGACACGTTCAGACCTCAATGCGCAGGCAGGCAAGGTTTACAACGCAGTCGATGAAGTGGTGCCAAAAACATCAGTGGTCGACTTGCCAAAGCTCAAAGAAACCCTTGACACCGTCAAGGCCGAGGTGGGCGAGAAAGGCATGTCAGCAGCCGAGCGCAACTTGGCCAAGATGATCGAGGAAGGCAACATCACGTATGGCCGACTCAAACGCGAAAAAACCTTGATTGGAAACGCCATCAACAAGATGGAATCACCTTATGGCAGCATGGCTGAGGCAGACCTCAAGCGCCTGTATGCAGCACTCGCTGACGATCAACTGACAAACGTTGGCAACATCGGTGGTGAAGAACTGCGCCAGCAACTGCGTGCGGCCAACCTTCTGTATGCAAAAGAGCGTGCATTGGGCAAGCGTATCGTGAATGCGTTTGGCCAAGACATCGAGGGCAGCGTGGCCAACAAGATGCGCACTGCCATCACTGGCGCAGCCAAGGGCGATGCTGGCGAGTTCAATCGCCTGCTCAAGACTGTTCCAGAAGACCTGCGCAAAGAGACAATTGCCACTGCGCTGGCCTCCGTCACGCGATCTGGCCGAGGCGCTGAAAAGGGTGGATTCGGATTCTCTGAGTTTGCCGACATCTATCCGAAACTGCGTGCCAATCCACCAGTCTACAAAACCATTGTGGACACATTGGGCAAAGACTCGGCAGATGTGCTTCGCGACCTTTTCGAGGTATCCAAGCGCGTCACAGAGGCCAGAGCGAATGTGCTGACCACCGGTAAGGCAAACCAAGCATTGCTGCAAGGCATGCAGGCCGAAAGTCTGATCGGTAAGGTCATGGAGAGCACACTGTCCAAAGGTGCACTGACTGGTGCAGCGGCAATGGGTGGTCCTATTGCAGCCGCAGCCACATCGATAATTACTGGAGCCATGACTCAGGGCAACAAGGATTCACTCAAAGCAGCAGGAAAACTGTTCGCTGATGAGAACTTCCAAAAACTTGCCATTGAAGCCGCGACCAGAGGAACACCAAGTGAGGCTAGTATTCGTCGCACAGCCATGTCACAATCCTTCCAGAAATTCGCAGACTCAGCCAAACTGCCAAAAGCATTGGACGCAAGGATTCAATGGTTGCAAACAGCAACTCAAGCCGAGCGACAATTCGACCAGGAGAACCAATAAATGTCCACGATTGAAGTCAAACCACCATACCCAGCATTTGCTGGAGCTGACGGTCAGCCGTTAGAGAATGGATATATCTGGATTGGTACTGTCAACTTGTCTCCACAAGTCAATCCAATATCAGTTTATTGGGACGATGCAAAAACAATTCCAGCAGTGCAACCTATTCGAACATTGAATGGGTATCCAAGCTATCAAGGAACGCCATCACGTTTCTATGTTGGAAATGATTACAGCATTCAGGTATTGGACAGCAAAGGTAGCGTGGTCTATACATCGCTCAATGGCAATGCTTTCCCAGGCTCTGCTGGAAATTTGTATGTAAACGCAACAGGAACAGGATCACAAACTATTTTTGCCGTTCCTTTTGTGCCGAGCCTGATTTACATCAATGGGGTGTATCAGAATCAGAACACCTACACACTTGCTGGCGGTAATGTGACATTTTCACAAGCGCCACCATTTACATCGGTGATTGAATTTTTGGTTTAAGGAGATAGCAATGCTAAAAACAGTTTCATCCATTTCCAATGCCATTGGTGCATTGAATTACAAGGGAACGTGGAACGCCACGACCAATAGTCCAGCACTGGCATCTGGTGTAGGAACCAAAGGAGATTATTACGTTGTCAGCACAGCTGGATCAACTGCTCTTGATGGAATCAGCAATTGGGGTGTTGGTGATTGGGCCGCATTCAATGGCAGCGTATGGCAACGTGTGGAAGGTGGCGCTGATCTCAATGGCGTCAATCTATCTGTGTCTGGTACAAGCACACTTTCTGGATTGACCGCATCAACTGCTCTTGTGCTGAATTCATCAAAGGAAGTTGTAAGTCTTGTTCAACCTGCGTTCAGCGCCTATCGTGCTGGTCCAAACCAAGCATTGACAACTGCAACATTTACAAAAGTGCAGTTGAATGCTGAAGAATTCGACACAAACAACAATTTTGATTCTTCAACAAACTACAGATTTACGCCAAAAGTTGCTGGCTACTATCAAATCTCTGGTTCAATTGGTTTAACTGGCACAAACGTGCGGGTTATCGCCAGCATTTATAAAAATGGTTCGGCATATTTCCGAGGCATTGACGCAACAGCAAACTTGAGCCAATTCACTGTTTCAGGGCTTGTGTATCTGAATGGCTCTACAGATTATGTTGAGTTGTATGCGTATGGTTCTTTTGCAGGAACAAGCGACATTTCTTCAGGTCAAATTTACACCTATTTCACTGGTGCTTTGGTAAGGGGCGCATGATGACTTTATACGAAAAAATCAAATCAATTTATCCAGAACTTGAGGATAAAGATTTTGTGGATGTGATCCGTCTTCAAAATGATTCCGATGGTAAGGGAGATTACATCGCAGCATGGAATCACTCAACATTGACAAAACCAACTGATGAACAATTAAGTTCAGTTGCGTAAAGGATAAAAAATGTCTTTGACTAAAGTATCTAACTCCATGATCACAGGCGCGATGATTAACGTGCGTGATTATGGCGCTGTGGGTGATGGAACCACTGATGACACGGCAGCCATGCAAGCGGCTATTACTGCCGCTACAGGCAATGGTCAAAGCACCCTCTACATTCCAACTGGCGTTTATATTGTCAAAGCACAATTGAACGTGAGCCAATGTTCTGTTTTGGGTGATGGTGTGTACGCATCAATCATCAAAGCAGGTAGCTCGTATGTCGGAACCAATCTGATGTATGTTGGCTCATTGTCTCAAAACCTTGTCTACGAAAACTTCCAGTTGGATGGAAACACTGGAACGGCCAGCGTCAAAGGTTTATTGATTGAAGGCAACGTTCTGCATTGCCGTTTCTCAACAATCAAAATCAGCAATTGCACTGATATTGCGCTTTACATCAAAGGTGGTGATTCTGGAACCACTCGCCCAAGCGTCAACACTTTCATTGATTTGCGGATCATTGACAATGACAATCATGGACTTTACATCACAGAAGGCCGTGGTAACACTTTCCTAAATTGCAACTTTGAGCAACTTGGCGGGATTGGCGTTTATGTTTTAGGAAACACATCTGACAACCCATCTGAATTTTTGTTCCAAGGATGTTGGATCGAAGTTGCTGTTGGTGGTGGTTTTTATTTGCAAAATGCGTTTTCATTCACGCTGTTGCAAAACACCGTGGTGTCAATCACAACTGGCAACCCTTTTACAACTTTGGACAGCTACTTTTGCACAATTCAGCAAAACTCAACCAATGCGTTAACTGGCCCAACATATTATTCATACAGATTCCAAGGTGGAACTCGCCATCGTTTGGTGCAGCCGCAAAATAACATTACATCGGCTTGCATTTCAAACTTTTTATCCGACTATGCTGTCTTGTCACCATATACACCATCAATGGCGTACTGCGTGCCAATGTTCACTTCAAACACCACAAGCATTGCAGACAACTTAACTAGATATATCGGTGTTCAAAGTGGCATTGTTGACGCAACGGCAACAAATGTTAGGATGCTGTCGCCAGGCACTTTTACTGTTGGCCGATTGTCAGCAGAGTCAACAACATTGCCTGGACCTGTAGGTTTGTTGTACTCCATCACTTTACAAAAAAATGGTGTAGACACTGCCTTGGTTGTTAATTTGTCTGACGCAAATGGTGGTTCAGCAACTGCTACTGGTGAAGTTACATACGACCAAGGCGATACTCTTGCATTCAAAGTTGTCACATCATCTGGTGCGGTAACAATTGTTGCTGGTGGTCTGCATATTTCTTTACAAACAATGATGAGGTAATTATGACAATCACACATCAACTAAAAATTGAACGGATTGATCGCAATCCAGAATTTGACGGAAAGAAAAATACTGTTTTTTCTGCATACTGGAGAGCGTTTGCGACAAATGGAAAAACAACTGTTAGCCACTCAGGTTTTCAAATTCTGAACACAGAAAATATTCATAACTTTACTGAATATGAAAACCTGACTGAAGAATTAGTGGTGTCTTTGGTTAAAGATGCAATGGCAAAAACAAAAGTCAGCATTTCAGAAATTTATAGCATGTTGGATGCTGAAATAGAAGAAACTGAAAAGCCAAAAGAAACACTTCAACTTGTTCCCTGGAAATTAAATTAAAGGAAAATCATGTCAACCAATTCACAAATTGCATTCACCCCCCTTGGCAAAACTATTGCAGTTGCAGCAGCTGGCACAGCTCCAACTGGAATTCAAGCACCGGTATATGCCAAGTTTGATCCACAGAATACAGGCCAGTATCGTTTCATCAATGCAGGCACCACCACCGTGTTCTTGGGCACTGGCCCGACCGCTGCACTTGCACAGGCTGCTTCCGTGGCTCCTGTTGCTGGTACGCCTTCGGATGCCATCGTTCTTGTGCCTGGTGCTGTTGAAATCTTGCGCTTCAACAAGGACACTTTCTTCAGCGGATTGTCTAGTTCGGCAGCCACTGTTTATGTCACACCAGGCCAAGGCCTCTAATGTTGGGAGCTGACGCAATGGCAGTAGAAGGAAACGAGATCGACCTTGTCAAATATGGCGTGCTCTGGCAAAAAGTTCAGGACATGGACAAAAAGATGGACAAGGTCGAGCGCCAGCTCGAAGAACTGGTGGCGCTGGCCAACAAAGGTCGTGGAGGCCTTTGGTTTGGTATGACCGTGGTCTCAGGAGCTTCTGCCGTGGTCGGCTACTTCCTAAGTTATTGGAAGCATTGAAATATGGACTTGCGATGGTTTTAACACTATCGCAAGTTTCATCAACTGAATATAGATGCGTCCGATGGGCATGGACCGGTGATATTTTTAATCGCAAAGTAGTATGCCTTGAGTGGAAAAAGGTAGAGCGAAAATGATCGATCCCATTACAGCCCTAGCAGGACTACAAAGTGCAATCAGCGTAGTCAAAAAAGCCAGCAAGGTCGCAAACGATCTGGCTGGTTTGGCTCCATCTATTGCCAAGATGTTTGATGCCAAAAGCGTGGCCACCAAAGCAATGGTGGAGGCCAAACGATCTGGCAACAAGTCAAACCTTGGCACTGCGCTACAGATCGAGATGGCGCTCGATGAGGCCAAGCGCTTCGAAGCCGAGTTGATGATGTTATTCCAAGCCACTGGCCGCGCTGATGTATGGCAAAAGATCAAAGAGCGCCAGCAGCAAATGGACATTGAAGATGCACATTTAGCACGCCAGGCAAAAGCCGAAGAAAAAAAGCGCAAAGAAGATGAGGCCGAGCAAATGGCATGGGCCATCGGCATTGTCGTGATCGTGATGCTTTTGGGCGCAGTAGGTTGGGGCATTGCTGAGATTCAAGACTTGTGCGCTAAAACGCGCTGTGGGCGATGAATGAGTACCAAAAGCAATTTGATCTCTTTCTCAAAATCTTCGTGCGCATGTGCATTGCCTGGTACGTCTTGGGTCTGCTCAAATTCTTGCCTGACGAGCTGGCCGACAAGGTTGTGAACAAACTACTTGGGATGATTGGACTATGAGTGAAGAAAAGCCAGCAGATATATTGAGCAAAGTGCTGTCCTATGTGGACAGCCCATTCAAACTGTTTGCGCTGATACTCATGGCGGTGTTTGCGTTTTCTGGCTACTTCGTTTGGCAAAACCAAGAGCTGCTGATGGGCGCGTACAAAGAGTCCAAAAAGATGCCAAGCATTGTTGAGGACAGAGTGGAGGACGCTGCTGCCCACCTGTTCAAAACAACCAACGCCACCGTTGTGGCCGTGTTCAAAGTCAATCCCATGTTTGGGACCAGAGTGCTGCATCGCGCATACACCAAAGAAGGCCGAGACAAAACAAATGATGGGCTTGATGTGGGTCTGTTTACTCAGAACGCAGCCAACAACGCTGATGTGGTCAGGCTAATGGCCAGCGAGATTCCTTGCGGTGAATACCGATCAGCGCAATCCGAGATGGGCCTGTGGTATATCGCCAAAGGTGTCACCTACACATGTCGAATTAGCATACCACCTGACCCGAACCGGTTTGTGGGCCAGATTACTGTGGGATGGGATAATGAACCCATCGACATTCAGGTGGCAAGAACCATGATGGAAATTGCAGCAACCATGCTTTCAAGGAGCAAACAATGATCGCACTCGACGCACTTCTGAATGTGGGCGGCAAGCTCATTGACAAGCTCATTCCTGACCCAGAGGCCAAAGCCAAAGCGCAACTGGAGCTGACCAAGCTGGCGCAGGATGGTGAGCTGGCAAAGATGGCCAACGACACAAAGCTGTTCGAGGTTGAGCAAACAGCAGTCACAGACCGATGGACAGCAGACATGGGGTCAGACTCTTGGCTCTCCAAGAATATCCGGCCTATGGCCCTCATAGCCATTTTTGTGGCCTATTTTGTGTTTACCATGATGTCGGCCTTCGGCTATAACGCTCAGGAATCCTATGTCCAGCTGCTTGGCCAGTGGGGACAGATCATTTTCTTGGCCTACTTTGGTGGCCGTACCGTTGAGAAACTTGCAGATATGAGGAGCAAGAAGTGAACCTGACACCACATTTCACACTTGAAGAACTGACAGCCAGCGAGACCGCAGAACGCAATGGATGGGACAACAGCCCCAATGACACTGAGCTGGCCAACCTGACGCGCTTGGCAGACTTTCTGGAGCGGGTGAAGGTGGTGCTGGGTGGCAAGCCAATCATGATCAGTTCAGGCCTGCGCACAAAGCTGGTCAATGATGCGGTTGGAGGCAAAGACTCAAGCCAGCACCGGACTGGCTGCGCCGCCGACTTCAAGGTGCCAGGCATGACACCAGACGAAGTGGTGCGCAAGATCGTGGACAGCGGCATTAGCTACGACCAAGTTATTCGTGA
>JACCDQ010918419.1_pt1 | contig 17930 bp, 16 predicted proteins | sample 7446031 | NCBI WGS metagenome assembly JACCDQ01 (sample SAMN15323442, study PRJNA562643) | freshwater metagenome | isolation source: river surface water | place: USA:Blue River Watershed | collected 2017-08-17
AACTTTCTCGCTACAATGGCCAGTAGCCGTCCCAGGATAAATCTTAACGTCTCGTCTGTCCGAGTTAAGCCTTTAGACCCTCACTTGACCTCTTCCCCAATCCTTGAGCCTTTCGAGGTTACGACCATGACCCAATATTCAATCCAGCAGGAAACGGGAGCCAAGAGGAGTCTGGCTTCGGAATTATCTCTGCCCCATCTTCGCTATCCCGCAATTTTTAAAACTCCACCGATTATTCACTTAGAAGCGCAGGAAATCCCCCCCTGTTGTAGCAAAGCCGCCGGGAATTTAAGCAAAAATGTGCTGAAGGCGATCGCCGATCTGAAACCGGTCATTTTTCAGGCTCCACCGGGTAGTGGTAAAACCTTCATGGCCGGCTTCATTCATTCCCAATCCTCGCTCAAAGAGAGTGTTTTTGTTGAGGTGGATTGTGGTCAACTCCCCAGGGATGAAGAACGTCAGATTATTCTGGATGAACTCCTCGGAACCGCTACCACTTCAGGGGCAATTGACAGCCTACAACAAGGCACATTACTGATAGATAATGTTCACCTATTAAGTCCCCAGGACAGCGATCGCCTGCTCAAGTTTGTCCAAAATAAAATTAGTAATAATCATCAAATTCGTTTTATTCTCGCCAGCCCCCATCCCTTTGCGACTCCGAACCTAGATGTTCATCCAATCAAACTCTTTTCTTTGGTGCAACGTCGAGAAGATATTGCCATTTTTGCTAATTATTTTTTAAAAAGAATCTGTCAGAAACAGAATCGTCCCCTCTTATCCCTAAGTCAGGTAGCCCTACGGCGTTTACTCAGCTATGACTATCCTCAGAACCTAGTGGAACTCGAAATCATTTTGATTCGTGCGGTTTTGATGACTCCACCGATGGAAACCAGTATTTCGGAACAAGCTCTATGGTCAGTCCAATCGAAAAAAAATCGTTTTCGCATTGATCTTTTAACCTACGTTCCCTGGTTACGTCCGGCCCTATTAAGTCCCTGGTGGCCCCAGGCTTTTTGGGGATTACACATGGCTTTATTTATTCCCGTCATTCTGTTGGGATTTTGGGGATCGCCCCTGCGTGGCCAAAGTTTAACCTTGAATGTTTTTTGGGCCTGGTGGTGGCCTCTTTATCTCCTGCTTTTTCCCTTGGTGGGTCGTCTTTGGTGTGCCGTTTGTCCCTTTATGATTACGGGAGAATGGTTACGCAAACTCTCATTAATCCTTTATCCCCGTTCCTTGCGGCCTTGGCCTCACCAATGGCTGAATCGTTGGGGAGGCTGGTGCGTTTTTGGGGGATTTTTAGTTATTTATCTGTGGGAAAAACTGTGGGATTTACCCCATTCTGCTGTACTTTCTACCTGGTTATTGTTAATCATTACCGCCGGAGCCGTTACCTTTAGCTTGATCTATGAAAGACGGTTATGGTGTCGTTACCTTTGTCCCATTGGGGGGATGAACGGAATGTTTGCCAAACTGGCCATGGTCGAATTACGAGCGACTGAACAATTTTGTGGTACACTATGCGACGTTAAAGCCTGTCAAAAAGGCAGTTGTGGTAGTCTGGCCTTATTTGCCGATGTTTTACCCCAGGAAGGTCAAGCAGGTGAAGGCTGTCCCCTCTATTCGCCGCCCGCCCAGTTAATGGATAACCGGGATTGTGTGTTATGTATGGGCTGTCTTAAATCCTGTCCGAATCGTTCCGTGCAATTAAATTGGCGATTTCCGGCGGCTGATCTATTAGAAAATCACCGGGGATCCATGCCAGAAGTTTTCTTAATGGCTTTACTGCTAGGGGGAGTTATTCTCCACAATTCCCAACGCTTCCTAGATTGGTTGGGCTTAATGAACTGGCCAATGGATTCTGAGCATTTAGGGATAGCGATCCCAACGGCGATCGCCCTTTTAAGTTTACCCGGTCTCGGTATTTACCTAACCCATCGGTTCAGTCGCTGGCTCGATCCCCAACTTCCCGATCTGGTCACGATGGCCTATGTGTATTTGCCCATGACCTTAGCCGCCAATTTTGCCTATTATTTACCCAATTTAATAACCGAGTCCGGCCAAATTTTCCCCCTATTAGCCCATCATCTAGGTCTATCTTCCCTAACAATCCCCGATTTAACCTGGTCAATGGAAGTAGCCACATTTTTACAGGGCGTAACTCTCCTTTCCATCGTGCCCTTAAGCCTCTTTGTATTAATAAAAGTCAGCCAGCGAAACCTCTGGAGTAATTTACCCCATTTGGGTTTTATGATCAGTTTGACCGGCTTATTTTTGGCCTTAATGGTTTGGTAAAGAAACCCTCCGTTCTTAACCCCTACCCAGGCGAAACGGTGAAGTTAACTGTCACTCCACCGTCGCAAAGGGTTTTTATTAACGACCTAACGGGAAACCCGAAAATTGATCCCCATTAAGTTTCCCGCCAGTTTTAATGGTCTTCCGTCCCGGATCTATAGGACTCCCCACCAAAGGGCTGAACACCCACTTCAGGATATTCATCCGTAGATGGCCCAAAAATGCGGGCAAAAGCTTCTGTAAAGTATTGAACGAGGTCTTGAACCGATTTTTGAATATTCATACCAACCTCCACGCTAGAAATGAATCTTTGGGGTTTTCTGTTCAAAGGAGATTTAATCGGTTTTAATCGTTTTCTCCCTTACTTTTATTATCTAATTATTTAGGAAAAATGGGGAGAAGACCCTCAAAACTTAATATTTATTGAAGGTTTGTTAAAATTTGTCTCAAAACGCAACAAAAGTTAACATTTGTTGACAATGACCGGGATCATACTTAAATTGGATGATCGTCACGACTCAAGACGGTAGGCGGCTTTTTCAGTCCCCGCGATTTCTCATCCTCTGCTTTGAGTTGCAAAACACAACTTTGGCCCACGCCAAATAGAAAGCCACTGATAGCTCCGATCCAGACAAATTGGTTGTTATACAGGTTGAGGTAGCGATCGCTGTAGAACGTTAAGACTTGACTACTATGCTGTCGGACAGCAATTTGGCCCGCCCCAAAACCAATCACACTCCCGACTAAGGCGGAGGCCAGGGCAGAAGCCAGGATCACTTTTACATTCAACATAATAGGCTTTCCTTTTGCTGGAAAATTCAGAGGAAGGGCGGTCTTAATGACCGAACCAGATATACCCTAAACCGCCCAGGGTCGCTAGGACAAGAATATGGTTCATCCAATCGTCAATCGTCCAATCTTTAAACATAGGATTACAGATGTTTTATGCAAGTTTAAGATAGCTGAAGATCCTCCCTCATCCTACAGGGTAAAGGCAATCTTGAGGAAAGGGGAAATTCGTTAGCAAAAATTAATGATCCAGGGTTGGGCTTTTGGCTCCATCCGGAACGAGCGTTTTGACAAGGCGTAAACGGCGGGGGGATTGAAACAGAAGATGACGGAGGTTGCCTTCGGTCTGTTGGCATTGATACCCCAGACTAAAGTAAAGGGTTTTCGCTCCCCAGTTATTTTCTAAAACGTGCAGGGATAGGGAACGACAATTCCAGCCCTTAGCTACTTGCTCACACTTCAATAATAATTGCCGGGCAATCCCGCGGCGACGATGGGCCTTAACCACGGCCAGATTAGCAATGTAACCGGTGGCTGAAGGACGGGGTAGCCAAGGCTTTAAAGAAATTTCTACGGTGCCTAGGATTTCTTCCGGTTCTGAGGCGGGAGGCTTCGCCGCCGCTTCGCGGATCGCCACTAAACATTGATAGTAGGGGGTATTCCCACCTAAACGAGTGCGTAAATCTTCCCAAATCCCCAAGCGCAGTAAAGGTAATAACCAACTAGCCCAACCTTGTCCGGTATGAAAACTATGCAACAAAACATCCGCTAGGGGTTTAATATCTTTTAACCGCGCCCCACGCACCTGAACGGCTACCCCCGGGGAAGAAAGGGTTGGAGTCGTCGAAGTTAGTTGAGTCTGAGCAGACGGAAGACAAAAATCCATGGAATGGGGAAACAAGCTTTGTTGAATTCTAACCGCAAATGTTCAGTCCGCCCAAAATGTTCCCTCAAAGTTCAGGATTTGCCAACAAAATCCCCGGGGTCTCTAGTCGGCAACCTAAAAGACTGTCCCCGTTTCACAAACCCTAAAAAGCCATCTTGTTGGGCATCCGGCAAGACACCAGGCTGATAGCCGTAGAGCCACATCTTGCCCTTAATCGCCGCCGGCAACCGGACAAGCTCTTGATAATGGGCATGAACCGTAGTGGGATAGGGAGACAGTTCGCAATCGTGGAAAATTAGATCAGCATTTTCAAAATAATTGTGGAGAGCCTCAAAACAAAGTTTCGTATCATTACTTAAAAAAATCCTTTGTCCCATGACTTCAAAAAATAAACCGTAGGCAGGCATTAGCCCAAAACCGGTGTTGATATGATCCAATTTAACCAACTGAAAAGCAATTCCTTCCCAAACAAAAGATCCCTGGGGTGGAATCATCTGCACCGCAAAAAAACCTTCTAAATTGGTTAATCCTCCCTCGATCGCCTCCATGCCCCCCGCCAAACTTTTATGCCACAGATCCACCGCAATATCCTGACTTAGATACAGCTTAGGTTTGGCACAACGTTCATCAAAACGGGAACAAAAACCAATATATTCTAAGCCTCCAGCATGGTCAGAATGGAGATGACTAATGTAAATATCCGTAATATCTAAATAGGACAAGCCTTCTTTATACAAAGAAAAACGAATATCCGTGCCACAGTCAATCAGCAATTTCCGGTTAGAATCACTAATCAATAGCATATTCGACTGAAAATTGTCCGAGCCAACGGTGAAAGCAGAACCCGAACCGAGAAAAAGTAATTGCATGGTCTATCCTTGCCTAAATTAGGCAGATTTCAGGCCTTCGTAAAGTTGATGAAAATAGGTTTCCAGGGGAGGCGGCTTGGCCGTAAAGCAGATCCAGAAGCTTCCCTCTGCACAGGATTTTTCCACAACTTTGGCGTAAAGATCGTCTGATAGTTGGCGATCCGTCGTCATTAATTTAATTTTAAGATTGGTGAGGACTGGAGGAACCACCGGAAAAGCTCCCTTGGCTACAATTTCTCCTCCTTTATTGGATAATTGCTGTAATGTTCCCTGGGAGAAAATTTCTGTGACGTGTTTTCCTTCCAGGGGTGCATAGAGCAGAGTAATCGGGTTGGGCAATGGGAAGGCAGTTTCTGATTCCTGAATTAATTGTAAATGATAGGGTTCTTTCATGCCCGCCACATCATAGATGGTAATCACTTCTTGAATCCCTTTGGGTCGTACTTCCTTACTACCATTAATTAAGATCTTATCCTTCGCTAACTGATAGGTACTGTCGGAGATGAGGACTTGTCCCCCCGTTGTATAGGATTCAATGCGATAGGTGAGATTGACCTGATTGCCGACCACGCCATATTTGGTTCGTTTTTCTGAGCCGATATTGCCTACGACCACTTCTCCGGTATTAATACCAATGCCCATTACCAGGGGGTTAAAGTCCCAGACGGCCATTTGTTCATTCACCTTGGTCATGGCTAATTGCATTTCAACACCACAGGCCACAGCCCTTTCTGCGTCATCCTTGCGGTGGATCGGCGCACCAAACAGCACCAAAATCCCATCCCCCATAAATTCGTCAATGGTTCCCTGATATTTGGTGATCACATCGGCCATATGACCGAAATAGAAATTTAAAACTTGAATGACTTTTTCTGGGGAAAGCCGTTCAGCCGTAGCGGTAAAGCCCCGTAAATCGGAGGTTAAAATCGTGATCTGACGACGTTCGCCGCCAATTTTCAGACCTTCGGGATTTTCCAGGAGGTTGGCTACGACTTCATCGGTGAGATAACGGCCAAAGGTTTTCCGAATTTGAATGCCACTGCGGGCAATATAGGCGGTCATGGCCACCGCAGAACCCACGAGGGCTAAAAAGGGCGGAACCCTAGGCAGCCACCAGCCGTACAAAATGGCTCCATAGGTGGAGCCAAAGAGGGCTCCACCGGCGAAAAGGACTAGACCCCAAGCCAACACGGGAGACCGTTGACGACCTTCTCGATACCGGAATTGCCAGGCGATCGCCGCGCCGATCAATGACCAGAGAAGAATCCAGAAGTCTTCGAGGACATCGGGAATCGTGTGGATTAGGGGACGACCATCGAGGGAAGCACTCAGAATTTGACTAACCAGATTGGCATGGACTTCCACCCCCGGCACCGTTTTGGCCAGCCCAAAGACATCACTGTAGGGAGTAAAAAAAACATCTTTAAAACTTTCGCCCACTTTACCGATTAAGATGACGCGATCGCGCCCCCAATCCTCTGGCACTCGATTTTGGAAAATATCGCTCATCGAAACCATCTCGAAGGGTTTGGGATGATCGCGGTAGTTCAGAAGGATTTGAAAACCTCTGGCATCGGCCCGCACATAGCCCCCATCATTGGTTTCAAAAGGAACAAAAACGGCTTGACCGATCTGCCAATTATCGGTTTTGGGAATGGCTTGGGGACTAATCCCCTGTTTCTCTAGGTATAAGCCCGCCAACATGAGGGCAAAACTATAAACCTTGTTTTTGCCATCGCTGAGGTAGAAAAAACCGCGTCGAATCCGATTATCCGCATCAATCGGCAGATCATTCGCCCCAACCTGACTCTTTTCTCGCAGAATGGGAGGAGGAGCTACGGTTTCCTTACCAATTTCCCCAACCACTTTTTCAATACCGATTAAATTAGGGGTCGTGGCCAACACTTGATCGAGGGCCTTTTCTCCTGGTGGTACGGGTAAATCTCGATACAGATCTAACCCGATCGCCCTGGGTTCCCTAGCTTTCAACTTGGTTAACAGGGTAGCCAGGGTTTGATCAGAAATGATCGAACTATTCAGGTTCGCTAAATCCGTTTCGGTAATGCCGACAATCACCACCCGGCGATCGCCTGCTTCCTGGGGACGTAAACGGAGATACAGATCATAGGTTGTCCATTCCCATCCCTGAAGAACCCCACTCATGCGTAGCAAAGTAACCACACTGGCCACTAGGGGCGTAACCAACCAAACCCCACGACTGTGCCAAAAAAAGGTTTTAAGAGAGTGACCGATGGAAAAAGGCATCTAAGAAGATGGTTAAGACAACGGTTAAGGCGACGGTAAGGAACCTTGACGAACCCCCTGGTCAGCCTGACAGCAATCTAAGAGCGGTTGACGGCTTAAGTCTTGCAGACCAGCGGACTGTAATAATTCTTCCCATGCCGGGGACGGTGGCGTTCCCTGAGAATTCGGAGATTGTGACAACATGAGATTATCCAAGGTATCCAACCAAATCCCCTGTTCAGCATAAAATTCAGCCCGTTCTGAGGAGGAGCTATTCGCCGGCAGTTTACCCTGGGGAACCTTAATCTCTAGAGTACCCGATACCAAAAAATCGTGATCCCTGGCCTTCGCATCGCACACGAGGGTTAACGACCATTGATAATACTTATCTGCCGCTAGGGGCTGAGTGGGCTGGGTAGCAACCTTAACAATCCCCGAAGTCTGGGGCAAGCCAAATTGAGTGCGGGCCACCACGTTTTCTCCTTCATCGGTAATCTGGATTTCTCCCCACTGAGCCGTATTGGGAGGCAGATAAAAATAGAGATTGGGACGACGGGAAGCAGTAGTAAAAATATTGCTAAAGTTAGGCGCGAGGGCATTAACGGATAGCGATGTCTTTTCTCCTGCACTAATACAACTACCGGGACTCCGGGTTCCGCCACCGGTGGTGGTTACCGGGGCACCTCGATCGCTGGTATTAGGAAACTTAAGGGCGATCAGGTGGGAAGGAGAAGCCCAGACCAGTAAACCCTGAACCCAGGTCAGGCTTGATAATCCCAAAATTGTCAGAAATTTAAAATAATTCATGGTTATTTTTGTTAGCCTCCACAAACAACAAGCACAAAAGCCAGACAAATTTTCTTTAAAAGTTCTTGAGACTTTTTCATTCTAACTACCAAGGACTACCAATGAGGGAGAAACCTGCCCAGTAATAAGGGTGAGCCAAACTGCCGGCATCGCCTTGACCAAAATTGTTAGGAACTGAGACCGTTCCCCGTGAACCGATGAGTTCCCCGGATTGTAGATAAACCTTACCTCGAATCATGGCCATTTGGGCCTGTCGGAGAGCTTCCGCTTTACTTACTCCCCCTTTTAACCGTTGATAAAATTCACTCATTAACGCCAGGGTTCCCGCATCACTCACCGCCCAAAAACTGGCGATCGCCGACTTTACCCCCGCCTGAAGAGCCAATCCCGAAAACCCTAACTCCACCTCTTTATTGCCCACTGCGGTTTGACAAGCACTCAGTACCAACAATTCCACCGGCGGCTGATTTAAGCCCAACTCCTTTAACTGCTCTAGGGTTAACCGTTGATCACTAAATTGGATATAGGACTGGCGAGGCTCCCCAGGTAAAAAATCCGCATGGGTTGCTAAATGCACAATTTGAAAATTCTCCCGTTGTCGCCAGGCTTTAAGATTGTCCACCGTAAACCCTTGGTTTAGCACCGAAACCCCCGGCCAGGGCGTTTGTAAAATAGTTTGTAATTCGATCGCCACACCGGGTAGGGGTTGCTGTTGGGAAAATTCAGAAGCTCCCATTGCCAAAACCCGCGCATTGCGTAAATTACCATCAGATAATTCAGTTAAATTAAAAGCCGGTACTCTCGCTAAAGCATATTTTTCCATGAGAAACTTTTTCCCATCATAAAGAGCCGTAAAGGGTAAAGAGCGTAACCCTTCCCCCAGGCACAAAATTAACGTATCAATCTGATGGGCTTTTAAGTGCGGTTCCAGGGGGAAGATTAACCAATCATAGAGTTGTTTACCCAGAGCCAAATAATTCTGATTTTGGGGATTTTTCAGGGCATTAATAAAACTTAAAAGGGTTGGATTTAGGGTTTTAACCGTTTCAGCATCCAGAAGATAGCCATAGGTCTTCTCGCCCGGCATAGAGAGAATCACCACCAGTCCCTGGGGCGTATTTTTAGCCCAAATAACGGCAGGACGGGTTTCTGTTTTCGTTTGAAAGGATTGTAACAATTGAGCAATTTGATTACCGGTTAATTGACGATTAGTAAAATCACTATCAAAATAGGTTTCGTATTGCTTAAGCCAACTATTTTCCGTGTCAATAACCATGCCCGACCAGTCTGTCGCTTTATCGGTCAGGGGCGTTTGGGCAGAACTAAAAAGTGGCGGCATAATCGTCCAAGCGATCACGCTTAAACTGAGGACAAACCACAATAATAATTTAAATAACAACCTAAAATAGCACTTCGGGAAGAACATTATTGTTGTCCGTGATGATTGAAAGATATTAATCGGGTTAATCTTTATCTCTAGCTAGATCACCGATCTACTGCATCATTGCTTGGAGCTTTTCCAGAAACCCTTTTAATGATAAAAATTCAGAGGTTTGTTGCAATTTTTCTAGCGTTTCCAGCCGACTCTTATCTACGATGACATTATAAGCGGCGATCGCCCGGTTAAGCTGTTGGACATTCAGAGTTGTCGGATCGGCCACTAACCCTTGCAGATTTTGAACAAGAGCAATCGTGTATTTTGGCTCAACTCCTGCCTGATTAATGGCTAAGGCGAGGGTAAGAGTGGAATTGTCTAAGCCTAAGGCTCTGAGAGTCTCTGTTATGGTGTGCCCATTTACCGAGGTGGAAGAGTCTGTCCCAGGAACTTGACGAACTAACACCCTGGAGTTTGCCAGTAATCTCAAGGGGTGGGGATGAGCATTCACTGAAAGAAACACACTACTTGCGAAGAGGAATCCTAGAATCCCTAGAAGGCTTAACCGTAAAAATAATCGCAACATGGTCAGTAATTCTTGTTTTTTGTAACAGGCATCAACCCTTTACCAGGGATTTCCAATTAAGGTGAAAGCACTCCAATAATAGGGATGACGGAGATCTTTTTTGAAAACTTCGGCGATCGCCGGTGAAATAGACAACGGGGCTTGATTCTCTAAGATTAATTGATCATTCACCACTTGATAATTGCCTTTTAACATTGCAAGTTGAGCCTGATGTAGGGCTTCTGTTTTCGTCCCCTGGGCTTTAAACTGATTATAAAAAAGGGTCATTAACGCCAAAGTTCCTTCATCACTTACGTTCCATAAACTGCCTAGGGCTGTTCTGACTCCGGCTTTAACAGCTAACCCCGCAAAACCCAGTTCCGCATCCGGATCGCCAAAGGCCGTTTTGCAGGCAGATAGCACCAACAGATCAATTTTAGACTGATCAAACCCTAAATCTGCAAACTGATCCAGATTTAATTTTCCTTGGTTTAAATAAATGTAGGAATTACGGCGATCGCCAGGTCGAAAGGCCCCATGGGTGGCTAAATGCACCACATTAAATTCTTTAGAATCCAAGGCTTTTTGAAGATTACTAACGGTAAATTCCTGATCTAAAAAGCTCTCGCCTGGAAAAATTTTCGTCACCTCTGCCAACTCTAGGGGAACCGCCGGCAAAGGGGTATTATCGGTAAAGGTAGATGACCCCATGGCGACAACCTTTGATTGATCGGGTTGACGATAGGGTTTCGGGGTTAAGTCAATCAAGGAAAGACTGGGAATCATCCCCAGGGTATAATCTTCAACCAAAAAACGCTGGGTTTTGGCATTATACAGAGCGGCTAAGGGGAGAGTTCGCAAACCACTGGGCAAAACAAAGATGAGATTATCAATTTTCTGTTGTTTGAGTTGGGCTTCAATGGGGGTAATCAACCATTCATAGAGTTGGGAGGCCTGGGTTAAATAGGATGAATCTTGACGTTTATTGCTGAGATTCTGCTCGAATTGGCGCACAGTACGAAGGAGTTGACGGTAATCTACCCCTGGAATCTGCCCTGCGGGTAATGCCCCCTGGGAAGTAACAGCCAAAAACTGTAATTGTTGGTCAGAGGGTTGATCAGATAACTGAGCAAGGTTAGTGGAAGCAGAAGCAACCCAAGTATCTTGATGATTGGGGGCTATTTGAGCTGATGTTGGAGAAGGTTGATTCAAATAAATTAGAGACGGTTTAATTTGGTTAAACGTCGCCACTTGTTGGATAAAACCTGTCACTTGCTGAATGTTCTGAGGAGGAGATGGGGATGGCGGCAATCCCAGATAAGTCTCAAAAGCTTGGGTTGGGGCGACTTCAATGGGTAAACTCGGTATCGAAGTCGTAATCGTATTAGCAAGGATTTGTTCGGGGCGACTGGCTTGTTGGAGTGTCGTAACTTCAGCCGTAATTTGCTGGCTTTGCTGAGGGGTTAGCGATTGCACTGTTGTAAGCTGAGGTTCGTTACTGATCGTTGTAGTAGTAGTTGGAGTCTCATTGGTAGTAGTGGTAGTAGTAGTAGTAGTAGTGGGAGTTTCATTGGTAATAACGTTGGATAACGGAGGATTTCCCGATAGAGAAGGTGTAGAAAAAATTGTACCACTCGTTGTGGTATTACCGCTACCACTAGAAAAACCGGCGGTTCCTTTGGAAGCTTGGGCCAAGACTGCTGAAAAGTTAGGAAAGATGATACCCGTCAGCAGAACAAGTAATAGAGATAATCCCCCCAAAATCCAGATCTGACGTTTTCGTAATTCTCTTTTTTGAATAACGTTAATAGTGTTTTTAATCGTGTTTTTCATAAATGGTTAATAAAATCAATAAATTTGTAATTAACATTAGAAAATGCCACAAATTCTAATAGTTTTTCGGCAAAAAATTATAGCCATAGCTAATACTTAACACCAATCTTCGTCCACCTTCACTGGTATCCCCTAAATCTCCACCGATCGCATTTAATGTCAAAGGAATACTGGGAATCGGCACAAAGGAAACCCCCAGGTTTAAGCCCACTCCACTCCAGGCAAGTCCTAGTCCTAACTGTGGTGCAACCTGTAACCCAATCCCTCCATAGGCATTTGTCCCTTGATACTCACTGAAATATCCACCCCCTACTCCGACTGACAGTAATAAGGGTAAGGTATTTACCTTATCCTCCGGTTGCAATAACGAAACACTGGTAATCCCTCCCCACACCGTCGAAGGAATCAGTCCTTCATTTCCATATTGGGCAAAAGCACTCCAACCAGCGGCGATCGCCACCTGATGATTATTATCGGCATAAACCACCCGACTGCCCTGTAAATCAAGCGTGCCATTTTGACCAAAATTGTTAATACTGCCAATGTTATAAGCGAGGGTCACGGAGGCCAAATCTCGACTATTGCCCACACCCAAGCCAACACTGAGACTACCATCTACTTGACCGTCTCTCTCTTTCCCTGGAGTCGCGCCTGAAGCACTGACAAAAGCATCTCCCCAATTAGCCCCAAACGCACTGGGAATCCCAGCACTTAAGGAAGGAGAATAGCTCTGATAAGCCTCAATCTTCACTTTTGGCCGAATTCGTAAAGAGCGGCGTAATTCTTCGAGCTTACTAGAAGGCTCCGGCGGTTGATCAACTGTTTCGGGGAGGACATTGGGGCGAGTCTCCAGTACTTCCGATGAAGCATCTGTCTCTTCCTGGGCGATAAGTTGCCAACTCAAACCCGCATCATCGTTTTGGGCATTTAGGTCAGACGCAACGGATACTCCTGAAGGATCTGCTGGTATCTTTGGTGAAGTTCCCACCGGTTCCAGACCATAAGCGGCTAAGGGAAATAAGCATAGGATACTTCCTCCCCAAAACCCCAATTCCCATAAAGTACAAAGCAAGAGAAGATGACTTGCCGGGAAGCAAGTTTTTTCCCCAAAAACGTTCATTAGCAATCTATCTGATTAATAAAATGTTTGTAGGTCACTTTGTTCGGTACACTGAACTACTCGCTCGGACGCAACCTCAGTGTTCATCCGGAATCAAGGCGGCCACACTGGTCAAGGAGAAATCTCGAATGGCATTTAAAGCGACAGAAAATAATTGTTGAGGATGAAAATCATCTTTAATTAATCCCCAAATTCGTTGAACTTCGGAGGTGTGTAACCGGTCATCTTCCGTCAAGGCTAATAAAACTTGGCGACGCAGGTATAACCCTTCATCGGAAAACAGGTATTGGAATCCGAGGCGAGCGGTGGGAATTAAGTCAAATTTGGTGTCGGAGCGGGCGATCGCAATCATATTTTCCAAGCGTTGCCACTGGAATTTATTATCCTTAAAAAGAACATTTAATAATTGCCGACGCAGTTGAGGGGATTCCCCGGTCAGTAAACGACGAGCGACATAAGGATAGGCCACTTCCACAATTTTAAAATTGGGATCAAGACTGAGAGCCGAACCTTCCTGGGTCACTAAAGAACGAATAATCAGGGCAAATTTTGCTGGTACTCGGAAGGGATATTCATACATTAATTCTGAAAATTCATCGGTAATGGTTTTAAAGTTAAAATCTCGTACACTTTGCCCGATCGCTTTTCCTAGCACCTTTTCTAAGGCTGGGACGATCGCCAAAATATCCGTATCTGCCGTTAAAAAGCCGAGGGAAACAAAATCATCCGCTAAAGCTTTGTAATCTTTATTAATCAATTGCACAATGGAACTGGCTAAAATCTCTTTGGTGTTTTCTTCCAGTTGATCCATCATGCCAAAATCAATGTAGGCCATCCGTCCGTCCAGCGTGGCAAATAAATTCCCCGGATGGGGGTCGGCATGGAAAAAGCCATGTTCTAAGAGTTGCCTTAATCCAGAGGTCACGCCAATTTTGACAATCTCGTTGGGATCAATACCCTCTGCCCGAATTTTGTCGGTATCGTTTAAACGAAAACCATTAATCCATTCAAGAGTCAAAACTTTGGTATTACTATACTGCCAATAAATAACCGGCACTTTGACTTCCGGATCATCGTGGAAGTTTTCCGCAAACTTTTCGGCGTTCCGCCCTTCCTGGAGATAATCAATTTCTTCAAAAAGTTTAATCCCAAATTCATCCACAATCAGGGTTAAATCGTGACCTAAATTCAACGGTAAATACCGAGAAAAATGTTTTGCTCCCCACCGCATGAGGTATAAATCCAGGGTGAGAACAGGACGCAAATTGGGGCGCTGTACTTTAACGGCGACTTCTTCCCCGGTATAAAGCACGGCACGATAAACCTGACCTAAACTGGCCGCGGCGACGGGATAGGGAGAAATTTCTCGATACGCTTCATTAATTTTTAAACCTAACTGCTCTTCGAGGATTTGGAAGGCCAAGGGATTATCAAAGGGGGGGAGTTGATCCTGTAATTTAATTAATTCTTCTAAAAAATCACGCCGGACTAAATCGGGACGAGTAGATAGGGCCTGACCGACTTTAATAAAGGTTGGCCCTAAATCGGTTAATAACTCTCGCAGTTCTGTCGCCCGCTTAAATTTGTTAGCCTCCTGTTGGCCTTGCCAGTGATCCCATTGCAAATGCCAGAGAAAAATCGCAAAGGAAAAGACAATTACCAAGGCTCGCCAAATGACTTGCCAAGGCCGACGGTTATAGTGGTAGGCGATCGCCTTAGCATCGTAGCGGGTTAACCGTTCCAGGGCAATAGGACGATTCTCAGACAAGGGAGCAGGGTTATTCACAGTCGGTGTCAACAGGGATCCAAAAGAATATTAAGGCTTGGTATAGAAAACTACATTTTTCTTAATATTAGCTTAAGAAATTCCTGAGAGTATAGGCGAGTCTGTTCCCTGGCGGAAATATTTGCGATAAATCTTTACAATGTGCCAGGCTAGGCAGAGGAAGGACAGGTCTTAGAGAACGGGGCAATCCGCCGGAGAGTGCCATAGAAGCCCCGTGCCTTCTAAGTAGCTAGTGGGTAGCACGGGATGCCATTGTTTTGTCAAGGAAAAGGTTGTCAACCGGCTCACCTCCTGCTTGAGATTTAAGGTGAGATTAACGAGTTGCTTGGTTAACCAAAGCCATCACATCACTACGACTGAGTTTATCCTTTCCTAACGCTAGAACCTCTAGGGTTCCATAGGCCAACGTCAGGGGAATTTTGCAAAATTTCAGGGCCGGCCCATTGGGTAAAGATTTGGTATATTGATCCGCTAATTGCAAGTTGCGCCGGGCGTATTGGTGCATATCGGCCACACTCCAACCCTTGGGAAAGAAACTCACGCCCCGTTGTAAATCTTCTCGATAGTTCCGCACAATATTCACCGCTTGCAGTCCTCGACCAAAGCCGATCGCCTCCATCCGATTGGTTTGGGTTCCGTCATGCCAGGCCCACAGATCCGATAACAGAAGCCCTACGGCCCCCGCCACACTGAAGGTATATTGATCTAGATCGGCTTCCGTTTCAATTTCCCAGTTGGTTGTTGACCAGTTCGCCATCCGATCCGCCATGGCCGCTGTCGCATCCCAAATACGTGGGGCGATCGTCTCCGGGGCTAACAAAGCCCATTCCCCTAACCGTAGAGTAACATCCGGTAAAATCCCGCGATAGGCCGTCAACCCCTGGGAAAAATCCTCTAGGGTCGTGTGTTCCGTTCCCGACTGGAGATTCAGACTCATCTGCCGTAGAATTTTGGCTTTAATAAAATTATCCAGGTCAGGATGATCTTCCACCTCATCAATCGCTCGCATACAGAGGTAAGCCGAAGCCACCGCCTCCAAAAGCCCCGTCGGCAAAATACTGATGGGAATGTAAAATGTCCGACTGGTTTGTTTTAAAACCTCTAGGGCATTACGACGCAGATCCATGCACTTAGCTCCTCACACCAAACTTAGGGAATAGCATACACGCTACTAATCGAGAGATCCTGATTCTCGCAGGAAGTTCCTGAACATTATGTCAGTTTTTCTGCTGTGGATGAGAAAATTCTCACAAATCTCCGAACGGTTCGAGTATGCTTCTCCAAAACAGACTGGTTGCCAGCCCTTGCCAAAATTGCAGTCATCGGTGTAGGATAAAAACTTGTGAATTTCGGGGCGTAGCGCAGCTTGGTAGCGCACCACTTTGGGGTAGTGGGGGTCGTGGGTTCAAATCCCGCCGCTCCGATAATCAGAAAAATACTTTACTGAAGGCGATGTTCTTAGGGTGTTCCCTGGGTTGAGTCGCTCCATACTTTTGGGCGCATTGTGTCTCTACGATCCCCTAAAACCCCTCTTTAGGGGCGAATTGTGTTCACCCTTGAACGACATGGGATAAACCTATCACCCCAATTCCCGGAAAGCCATCGTTTCTTACCTCGGAGATTCAAAGAGGAGCTAGGGGGGATTCTAAGACTTGTGTGTATGCGGTAGCTTTTTAAGAGAATTTAGGAAGATTACCTTGGGAACACCAAAATCACAATCAGTTGCGAGTTAGACTGGATTTAAATTCACTTAGAACTTGATCTGAATTTCTCCCAATTCCGGTTGGTAGGGAGCGTTATCATTATCAATTTTATCAATCACAGGTAGAGGGGTATCTTCTACATAAATCTGTTGTTTTTGGCTTTCACTTAAGGTGATAGGAGCCAATTTCCCTAGGCTATTATCAATTTGATAAACCTCTGTGACTAAATTGGTGGGACAACATTGGGGATCGGTGCTTTTATGTTTCAGCATTTGTACCCTAACTTGACCATTCTTAATGGTTAAATTCTGGACACGCACGCGATCGCCTAAAAAGAGAGTATCCAGATTGGCGGGTTTCCCTCCCTGGCTGGCCATCACCGCTAGATAAATAAATGTGCCAGATCCCCCGGTTTCCAAAGCCAGAATCGCCGCCGCATCCTGTACACCATCTCCCGTTACATCCCCAATCGCCATTTTGCGGGTTAAGGTTAACTGGGTCGCCCCACTCTGATAAACCCCATTACTCAGGGTAAAACTTCCTTGATCTGGAATTTGATAGGTGGCATTTTTCAGCATCCCTGGAGTTAAATTCCCCCCGGTCTGGGCCATCACCTCTGCCGGAGCCGACTGGGCGATCGCCCCCTCCCCCGTCAAGCCGCCGGTCACCAAAGTCAATCCCAGCATCCAAAAACTAAACTGACGCATCATAAAAATCATTCCCAATAGCGATTAGTCGTCGTATTTGTGCAAACAAGATTATGCTGATTAGCCAGGGCTTGCATCCAGGCTTTCATCTGGGTTTGCCCGCCCTTACCCCGTAACCAATAAACCGTAATGAGACCCATCGTATCCGTCGGTTCACAGGAAAAGCTCGGCTGATTCGCTGGAATCGTTGGTAAATTTTGACTACATTGCCAATCTTTATTGTTGGCCATAATCGTTTGCCAGAGGGGCAATTCCTTGGTCTGGACGGCAACGGTCTGATTTTGTTGACTATTGCAAACCCAGGTAAGAACTTGATCGGGATAATTTTTCACATCATCCAGATCGGGGCGTTTCATTTCGGTTTGGGCATTCGGCACCTGGTCACCGGGGGCCACCTGACCCTGGGGTTGAGGGAGAGAACGATCAGTTGGCGGAGAAACCCGATTTTGGGGCGGTAAAGATGGCACAGGCGAGGCTTGAGCCAGAACAGTCGGCACTTTCGGAACACTCAAAACGGTTCCCAGCACTAAAACCGAAGTTAGCCTATACCAAAAAGTAGCTTGTATCATGGGGTAATAAGGGCTAATGGAGAAGGACTATCCCTTGACCTTAACATTTTTCGTAGTCAGAGCCAATGTTACACTGACCGCAGTGATTCAGACAAAATACAATGCGACCAGTTACCGGTTAGCCATCAAGCAAAATTTTGCGGATGGTTTTCGAGGGATAATGATAAACCCCGTCTATTTTCAAAACTGGAGTTTTTAGCCCCCTGACCTTCCATCTTTGGGGAAATCGTAAAAGCCTTATGGGACAAGTCCACCAGTATTGGGGGATTTAGGGAGCGATCTTCCATTCGACAGACTCAGTCCGTGGTTCAAATAATTGCAGAAAAATCAAGACATCCATGAAAACGCTACATCTACAACTCAAAGAAAGCGATCGCCG
>JACCDQ010477498.1_pt1 | contig 17922 bp, 14 predicted proteins | sample 7446031 | NCBI WGS metagenome assembly JACCDQ01 (sample SAMN15323442, study PRJNA562643) | freshwater metagenome | isolation source: river surface water | place: USA:Blue River Watershed | collected 2017-08-17
GGCAGGTATGAGCTTCAGAATTTTGCAAAAAACATTCAGGCTTTCCATGTTTTTGACCAAAACGAAACCCAAGTCCCTTTTGAAAAAATAAGTAAAGACTCATGGAAAATTCAATCAAAAAATATTACTCAGCTACACATTCGATATAATTACTATGCCGATACCATCAATGCAGGAAGCAGTTTTGTGGATGAACACATTTTATATGTAAATCCTGTCAATTTATGTCTTTATTGCCCAGATAAAATGACCGACACTTGCAGTGTTCTGTTGGATATTCGAGAAAATGAACGCATCGCTGGTATCCAAAACATTGAAAGCCTAGACAACCATCTAAAAATACTGCATTTTGATGACTTTTATCACTTAGCAGATTCCCCTTTTATTGTTAGCAAAAATTTACAGCAGGGTAGTTTTCAAGTCAATCAAACAACATTTTATTTGTGGTTTGAAGGGGCTTTCGAAATACGTAATTTCGATAAAATAGTGGCAGATTTTCAAAAATTCTCAGCTAAACAAATAGACCTTTTTGGTGAATTTCCCGAAAAAACATTCCATTTCATCACTTGGCTATTTCCCAAACACAAATACCACGGTGTAGAACACCGAAGCTCAACCATGCAAACATTAGGACCGTTTCAGGAGGATTCTCAGGAGTTTCTGATAGATTTGTATGGTCTTTCTTCACACGAATTGTTTCATGCTTGGAATATCTGCAAAATTCGTCCCAAAGAGCTTCTCCCCTACGATTATAGCAAGGAAAATTATTTCAAAACTTGCTTTATTGCTGAAGGGCTCACGACTTATTATGGAGATTTGATGCTGTATCGTGCTGGTGTATTTGACCAAGAACAATATTTCAGAGAATTGGAAACTTACTATAAAAGACATTTCGATGAGGCAGATGATGCCTCCCAATCGCTTTTAGAGTCCTCTTGGGATTTGTGGCTCGATGGCTATGCAAGCTCTGTTCCAAAACGAAAAGTTTCGGTGTATCATAAAGGAGCAATTGCGGGACAGATTTTGGATTTACATATTCAAAGGGTAAGTCAAAAACAACGCTCTTTGGATGATGTTATGAAAAAAATGTGGGTAAAATTTGGACAATCACACAAGGGGCATCCGATTTTAGGCTATTCCTTGGAAGATTATATTGACATTTGTGAGGAAGTGGCGGGAGAAAAATTGGATTGGTATTTTGAAACTTGTATAGCAGGTACCCATTCGCTATTTGGATTATTGAACGAATATTTACAAGACATAGGCTTGTCTTTAGAAAAAAACCAACAAAATTTAGTTTACCTCAGCAAAATATAAAAATCAATGTATCAATTCGATTATCAATACAGAATAAGATATGCAGATATCGACCAAATGGGCTATATGTATTATGGAAATTATGCAAAACTCTATGAAATTGGTCGGGTAGAGGCCCTTCGCTCATTGGGGCTAAGATACAGAGACTTGGAAGAAAGTGGAATCATTATGCCAGTTTACGAAAATCATTCTAAGTTTATCACTCCTGCAAAATATGATGAATTGATTACGATTCGTGTCATTATCAAGGATTTGCCTAAAATTAGAATTGTTTTTAATTATGAAATTTTCGATGAATCATCTACTTTGATTCACACTGGCGAAACTACGCTCGTCTTTTTAAAAACATCGAATAACAGAATCACGGCTTGTCCTTCTGAAATTCTAGAAAAATTAAATCCCTTCTTTTAAGATTTTTCATTGAGGATTCTATCCAAAAACTGCCACTGCTCCAAGAACCCTAAAGTAGTGGCAATTTTTAAATAAAAAAAATCTTTTTTCGACAATCAAAACATTGATTTCAGATTTGCCCAAAGTTTTTTCTTTGCTTCAGGGCTTTGGTTTATCTTGGATAAATTTTCTGAATATAGATAAATCAACTCCCCTTCTTGTTGAATAACATATAATTGAGGCAAGAAATATTGCTCGATTTGCGGCAAATTGACTCCAAAATTGATTATTTTCTTAGTGACACTATTCTTAAATATTTTTTCAAAACCAGCCATTGAATTAGTGCTGCATGCCATTAAATCGATGGAAGACGAGGATAATTTTACGGCAACAAGTATCTTCTCTAGTAGCTCGGCATCCTCAGAAGTAGGCGAATCGCAAATAACCAAAGTATCATATTTAGGCTCAAATACGACACTTATTGAAGCAATTTCTGTCGAATTATTCACAGCCACTACTTTATAAAGCTCCTCCTGAAAAAAAAGAAATTGGGCTAATCGTGCATTCATTGAAAGTATGTCAGAAAATAAAAATGTGCTTTGAGTATCAAGCACATTTTTATACAATTTTGTCGAACGTAATTTAGGCTTCTCTCAAAATAACCGCCTCTCTGTCTGGTCCAGTTGAAATAAAACTAATCGGAACATTCAAGGATTCTTCAAGATACGTAATATAATCTGATAATTCTTGAGGCATTTGGTCAAAAGTACGCATATTCTCTAATGAACACTTCCATCCTTTGAATACCTTATAGATTGGTTCCACCTCTGTATCTGTCAAATCATAAGGCATTTGTTCGGTAAGAGTACCATCTGGCAACTTATAATGCGTACAAACATTTACCTCATCTAATATATTCAGGACATCTACCTTCATCATGATTAATTGAGTAACACCATTCAGCATGATGCTATATTTTAGAGCAGGCAAATCAAGCCATCCAGTACGACGAGGGCGACCGGTTGTTGAACCAAACTCCCTTCCTTCCTGGCGAATCAACTCTCCCAAGTCATCATTCAACTCCGTCGGGAAAGGACCACTTCCAACCCGTGTGCAATAAGCCTTAAAAATACCATATACTTCACCCACTTTATTCGGAGCAACGCCCAAGCCAGAGCAAACACCCGCAGCGGTAGTATTTGAGCTAGTAACGAACGGATAAGAGCCAAAATCAATATCCAATAAAGAACCTTGAGCCCCTTCTGCCAGTACCCTTTGCCCATTATTCATGGCATAATTAACCACATATTCGGTGTCTTCTAGGCTAAATTCTTTGATAAACTCGACCGCCTCAAAAAACTCCTTTTCGGCACTAGCCAAATCGTATTCAAATTGATAAAAATCAAGAATTTGAACATGTTTTTTTACTAAATCGTTGTATTTTTCTATGAAATTTGGAGAGATAATGTCACCCAAACGTAAACCCTGACGAGCTACTTTATCAGAATAAGCAGGACCAATACCTTTCAAAGTAGAGCCAATTTTGGCATCACCCTTTGCTTTTTCATAAGCCGCATCCAATAGTCGGTGAGTTGGGATAATAATAGCCGTTTTTTTAGAAATGACCAAATTTCTTTTCAGGTCAAGATTATACTTCCCTAAACCCTCAATTTCCCTTTTGAAAGTAATAGGGTCTAATACGACACCATTGCCGATGATATTTAAGCAATCCGAACGAAAAATACCAGACGGGATTTGATGTAGCACATGTTTATTGCCATTAAATTCTAAAGTATGACCGGCGTTTGGGCCACCTTGAAAACGAGCAACTACTTGATAATCAGGGGCAAGAACATCAACAATTTTACCTTTGCCTTCATCTCCCCATTGTAAACCTAAAAGAATGTCAATCATTTTTGAAAGAAATAATGTAGAATTAAAAATCGGAATTGCAAACTTACAAATGTATCAAAATGAGCCAATTATTTTCTATTTTGACAATTTTCTTTTTGACAATTACCATAAAAAATCAAAGAGTGGTGCATGACTTTGAAATGCAACATATCACCGACCATATTTTGGATATTTTGAATTCGAGGGTCACAGAATTCCATGACATGGTGACAATCAACACAAATCAGATGGTCATGCTGTTTTGAACCATACGCTTTTTCATATTGAGCCAAATTTTTGCCAAATTGGTGTTTTTTCACCAAATCACATTCTACCAACAAATCGAGGGTATTATAAACAGTTGCTCGGCTCACTTGATATTTTTTATTTTTCATTGAAATATACAAGTCCTCCACCTCAAAATGGTCGTTTCTGGAATAAATTTCTTCCAAAATTGCATACCTTTCCGGAGTTTTCCGTAGCTGCTTCGTTTCCAAATAAGCAGTAAAAATACTTTTTGCTGATTCAAAATTTGAAGGAATTGACCCCATTTTTGGTTAAATTGTGATTATTGCTCTTAAAATTACTAATTATTTACAAAATTACCATATTTTATATTCTAAATGGCATAATAAATACAGAATAATTACAGCATATATTAAAAAAAAACAATTTTGAGATTCCATTCATGCCTCTATCTTATCCAGAGTTTCATCGAAATCACCTCACTTGGATTCAATCCTATTTTGATTTCTCGAATGAATGATGTTTGCCGATTGGTATTCAAGGTCGCATTATATATTCTTACGGCATTGCTTGTCAGTTCGTTGGAAGATTCAATCAAACATAAGCCACCTGTAACCAAGCTCAAGCCTATCAATAATTTCGGCAAACTTCGTACCGTATAATTGACTTCCTTTTGGTTTACAAGAGCAGTTGTTGGCTTTCCTTTGAGAGCCACATAAGCCAAACCCACTCCTCCGATTGCCAAAATAGGCCCCGCCGGCTTCAAGATATTCGCCCATTTGTATTTTATATGGGGTTGCCATGTTGTTTGAAAGATTTCTTCCAATTCTTTGGCATTCAGCTTTTTGTTTTGAAGATATACCTGCGTACTCAAAATCCCTCTTTTCGCTACCAACGAATCTACATTTTGAGCCAAGATTGTTCTCAGAGAAATTAGCACGAAGAACATCGTAAAATAGATTTTTTTCATTGTCTTGAGAAATATTATTTTTCAGAATCAACACGTGAAATTTTATTGATTCCATTGATGGCTGCTAATTTTTCCATCAACAGCTCTAAATGATGCGTATCTTGTACATACAATTTAATAACCCCCGTAAAGATTCCATCATTTGTATCAACTGCCAAAGAACGCATATTTATATGTAATTCACTAGAAATCAGCTTAGAAATATCCTGAATCATACCCATTCGGTCAATCCCATCAATATGGATACTAGCGATAAATGCTTTGGCTACCTGAGACGACCATGTCGCTTTGATAACTCTATTTCCATATTGAGAGAGTAATTGCTGGGCATTTGGACATGAATTGCGATGAATTTTAATTCCCTCATTGACTGTTAGAAACCCAAACACATCATCACCCGGAATAGGGTTACAGCACCTTGCCAAAGTAAAGTCTATTTCCTGAAAATCATCTCCAATATAGAGTGTATCCACCCCTTTTGCTTTTTTCAATCCTTTTTCAAAACTTTTAGCATCAATAAATGCCTTATTGTCAAGCTCAATTTTCGCTTGCTTATTGATTCTTGCTTCCCTATCAGATTTGAATTTTTTGATTTCGTCTATATGGATATAGCCTTTTCCAAAGCTATAATATAAATCATTGTAATCTTTTTTGTTAAAATACGCCCGAAGCTGATTGAGCGTTTCAAGATTATTTTCAATGCCTAATGTTTTTAACTTCTTATTTATCAACTCCTTACCATCGCTAAAATAGATTTTATTCTCTTCTTTTAGTAAATCTTTGATACGAGCTTTCGCCTTGGAAGTTGTCACAAATCTCAACCAATCTTCTGATGGTTTTTGGTTTTTAGTCGTTAAAATTTCTACTTGGTCGCCATTTTGAAGAACATAGCTTATCGGAGCCAATTGACTGTTTACTTTTCCAGCAGTACACTTCCTTCCAATGTCTGTATGAATTTCAAAGGCAAAATCCAAGACAGTTGCCCCTTTTCGGAGTACTTTCAAATCTCCTTTTGGGGTAAACACAAATACCTCTTCATTATAAAAATTCCCTCGAAAATCTTCTAAAAACTCAATAGCCGATTTATCTTGAGACTCCAGTGTTTCACGAACCTGATTAATCCATCTATCCAAAGGAGCATCCATGGAAGTATCGTTTCCTTTATACTTGAAATGTGCAGCATACCCTCTTTCAGAGATTTCATCCATCCTTTCAGTACGTATTTGTACTTCTACCCATTGCCCTGTTTGGCTCATGACGGTAGTATGAAGCGACTCATAACCATTGGCTTTGGGGATAGAAATCCAGTCTTTCAAACGGTCTGGATTAGGCTTATATTCGTCCGTCACAATAGAATAAACCTGCCAACACGCCGATTTTTCCTTTTCTGTTGTTACGTCTTGTACAATGATTCTGATGGCAAACAAATCGAATATATCTTCGAAAGCGGTATTTTGCGATTTTACTTTATTCCAAATGGAATAAATATGCTTAGGTCTGCCTTTGATAATAAACTTGATTCCAGTATCAACTAATTTTTTTTGAAGTGGCTTGATGAAGCTTTCTATAAATCTATCACGGGTAGCCTTTGTAGTTTTTAGTTTATTGGCAATATCTTTGTAAATGACTGGCTCTGTGTATTTTAAATATAAATCTTCAAGTTCAGATTTAATTTTATACAAACCCAATCGATGAGCCAAAGGAGCATAAATAAAAATGGTTTCGTGTGCAATTTTCAATTGAGAATTCCGAGCCATGCTTCCCAAAGTCCGCATATTGTGCAGCCTATCCGCCAATTTTATCAGAATAACACGAACGTCTTCCGAAAGTGTAAGAAGCATTTTTCTGAAGTTTTCGGCTTGAGCAGAAGTCCCTTGCTCGAAGTTTCCAGATATTTTAGTCAAACCATCAATAATCCTAGCCACTTTTTTGCCAAATTCCTTTTCTATGTCTTTTAAGCTCATATCGGTATCCTCCACCACATCATGCAGCAAGGCACAGATAATCGAAGTTGCCCCCAAGCCAATTTCTTCCACACAAATTTGAGCAACCTCCAGTGGATGAAAAATATAAGGTTCACCCGATTTTCTTCTCATATCTTTGTGGGCATTCATGGCAATCGTGAATGCCTTTTTGATTTGTTTGGCATCATCCCCTTTAAGTACTGGCTTAGCAACTCTGAATAGCTTTCTATATCGGGCTAATATTTCTTTTTTTTCTTTTTCTAAAGCATCAAGCGAATGCTCAATCGATAAAGGTGCTGCTTGCTCTGTCACTTCGTCCTCCTTTTTATTTTGTTGTAATTGCTCAGAAATAAATGTAATAAAATGGGCATAAATCTACAAATTTTTTCTTGCTAATCTTGTACATTTTTGATTGCCCATCGAAAAACAACATACTTTATCTATTTTTACGAAAAAAATAAAAAAAAATTTGCGATTACATTGACAAAAGTTAAAATAATAATTACCTTTGCAACCCGAATAATTCAGGGCTTAACGAAATTTAAGTCGATTAAAATGCGGGCGTGGCGAAATTGGTAGACGTGCCAGACTTAGGATCTGGTGCCGCAAGGCGTGGGGGTTCGAGTCCCTTCGCCCGTACGAAGAACCCTCTGAACCTTGCTTGGTCAGGGGGTTTTTAAGTTTAAATCCGCTATAAAAATAAATGTATCACCTACATTTTTTAAAAAGTATTTTTAATAAATTCATTTAATTACCAATAAATTATCCTAAATGGAAACTACATTAGATAGAATTTCTTCTACCGAAGGCAGACTTAAAATTACACTTTCAGAGGCTGATTACAAGCCGGAAGTGGATAAAAAAATCAAACAATACAGCAAAACCGCTCATATTAAGGGATTTCGCCCAGGAATGGTCCCTAAAGAATATATTCAAAAATTACACGGAAAAAGTATCTTGGTTGATGAAGTCATCAATATGGTTTCTAATACTGTGAATACTTATATTTCTGACAATAAATTAAGAGTGGTAGGTGACCCAATGCCGGATAATGATGCCGCAAGCCAAATCAATTGGGATACTCAAAAAGAATTTACATTTGAGTATAAATTAGGTATTGCATCAGATTTTACGGTTGATTTAAGTGCATTGCCAAGTGTTACTTCTCTTGAAATTACTGTATCAGACGACAAAATCGATGAGACTATCGAAGATATCCGTAAACGTTTCGGAAAAGAAGTTGAAGTTGAGGAAGTAGAAGCAGGTGATTTTGTGTTTGGTGTACTGAAACAAGAGTCTAGCGAATTTGAAGTGAAAGACGCAAGTATCCCTACCGACCGAGTAAAAGCAGATGCTCAGCATATTTTTAAGGGTTTAGAAAAAAATAGTTCTGTTAAATTTGATATTCAATCTATTTTTGAAAACTCAAAAGATTTAGGTTTTGCAGTAGGTAAGCCTCAAGAAGAAGCTGAAACTCTAAGTGGAGAATTCGAACTAACCGTAGAAAAAATTAATCGTACTGTTGCGAGCGACATTGACCAAGAATTATTCGACAAAGCTCTTGGACAAGGCCAGGCATCGAACGAAGAGGAGTTCCGTGCAGAAATCAATAAGATTATTTCTGGAAATTATAGCAGAGAAAGTGCGTATGCATTAGACTATCAATTAGATAAATTATTGATTGACAATATCTCCATCGAATTGCCTGATGCTTTCTTGAAAGATTGGTTGTTCACTATCAATGAAGGAAAGTTCTCTCAAGAAGATATCGAAAAAGATTTTGAAAATTTCGCAAAAGGATTACGTTTGGATTTAATTCGTTCTGAAATTGCTCAAAATAGCGACATTAAACTAGAATACGCAGATATTTTAGCTGAAGTAAAAGCTGAAATGATGAATTACTTCGGTGGCTATACCTACGAAGGTATCGACGAGATAATCGACAAAATGGCACGTAAAACTTTGAAAGAAAACAAAGATAATGCGGTTCGTAAATATACAGACTTGGCTTTTGGCAAAAAAGTTCGTGCATTTGTAAAAGAAAACGTAAAATTAGAGTCAAAAACTGTTAGTGCAGATGAATTTACTGCGATAGTGAATGAACTTTACGGAGTATAATATAGCGTCTTATCAATCAGAATATACATTGAGTCATCCTCAATTTTGAATAGCTACACCCGTAGCCACTAAAAAGAGAGAGCTGCTAATATTAATCTATCAATCGGTATCGAAGTATTTCGGTACCGATTTCTTGTTCTATGGCAGACAGTATTTTTCCAAGTAAAAAAAGAGATAAAACTACTCCAATTTCTAAGAAAAAAGCAAGAAGTCGTAGGTAATAGCCATCCATTTAAGTCTATTTTCCCAAAGCCACAATCTCCCCAATTCAGCCGACCCTAAAGACTTGTTCTATGTACCAGCGGTGCATAAAGAGTACAAGGCGAATGTTCACAAATATAGCCTCCTAATTCAGCCCACTTTACTGTTGCGAAACAAAATGATGAGGATTATTGACTTCCTAAGTATAAAATCGCCCGTTTGACAGTTTATTTTAGTACAATGAGCTACTATTGTAAATATAAAAAGACCTTCTGTTTAAATTTGAGAAGCATTAGATTCTTAAATTTAAACAAAAGGTCTTTTCTACAATCATCCTAAAAATTTGGGATGACTATATTTTATAAGACCAAATACAAAAGCGTTTTATTTTTTACCGTAACGCTTGTTGAACTTATCTACACGTCCGGTTGTATCAATCAATACATTTTTACCTGTATAGAAAGGATGTGAATCCGAGCTAACCTCTACTTTGTAAACAGGGTACTCGTTGCCATCTTCCCAAACGATTGTTTCTTTTGTGTTTGCACAAGATTTTGTCAAAAATTTAAAATTAGTTGACAAATCCCAGAAAATTACTGGTCTATAATTCGGATGAATATCTTTTCTCATTACCTTAATTTATTGAAAATACTAAATAACTTCTTAAAATGGAGTGCAAAATTAGGATATCCTAACGAATAATCAAAATTTCAACACTAATTCTTTAAAAAATTATTTATACATAACTTTTTTTACGGCATCAATCGTTCTTTTTACGTTTGGCAAAGTCGCCTCTATCAACGTTGGTGCATAATGCAACGGAATATCCATGTTGTTCACACGAATGACTGGAGCATCCAAATGGTCAAAAGCAAAACGCTGTAAATGATAAGCGATTTCAGAAGAAATAGCAGCCAAAGGCCAAGCTTCCTCCACTACAACACAGCGATTTGTTTTCTTTACAGATTCTACCACCGTTGGATAATCAATTGGACGAACCGTACGTAAATCTATCAATTCTACGCTTATCCCTTCTTTTTCTAATTCAGCAATTGCTGGTAAAACCACTCTTGGAATCATTTTTCCAAAAGACACGATTGTTACGTCAGAGCCTTGCTTCATTACATTTGCTTTTCCTAGCGGCAACAAATACTCTCCTTCAGGCACTTCACCTTTATCTCCATACATTTGCTCAGATTCCATGAAAATAACAGGGTCATTGTCACGGATTGAAGACTTCATCAGTCCTTTTGCATCATAAGGATTATGAGGAACAACAACTTTCAAACCTGGCGTATTGGCAAACCAATTTTCGAAATTTTGTGAGTGTTGAGCACCTAATTGCCCGGCATTTCCGGTTGGTCCACGGAAAACTATCGGACAAGAATATTGTCCAGCAGACATTGCCATGAATTTGGCAGCCGAATTGATGATTTGATCAATAGCTACCAAAGAAAAGTTAAAAGTCATGAATTCGACAATCGGACGCAAGCCATTTACGGCAGCCCCTACCCCGATTCCACCAAATCCCAACTCTGCGATAGGCGTATCAATGACTCTTTTCGGACCAAATTCGTCCAACATTCCTTGACTTACTTTATAGGCACCGTTATATTCGGCTACTTCTTCCCCCATCAAAAATACGTTTTCATCACGTCTCATTTCTTCAGACATGGCTTCACGCAGGGCTTCTCTAAATTGTATTTCTCTCATTTTCGCTTAGAATTTGCATTTTGCGACGTAAAATTAGCACATCTCCACCGAATCTCAAAACAATTATTCAGCTTTCATAAAAACTATCTTACGATTATCATTTTGTTTTCTTTTTCTACTCTTTTTTTAAGGAAAATGTTTCATTTTTATTGCGTTTTTTCAGATTGCGTTCTTAGATACTTTTCTTGAAAAAATTCATTCGTTGGGCAAATTTCAACATTTACCCAACAATTCCTGAGTATGTTAAAAAAAATACATTTATTTGTAAAAAAAGTTAATTTCATCTATGTTTCTATTCGACATCAAGTCTATTTTTTTTGAATTCATGGGCGTAAAAATGAGTTATCTCGAATTTTATGCAACCATTAGCGGATTATTCGCTGTTATTTTATCTGTGAGAGAAAATGTATGGAGCTGGATTTTAGGGCTACTCAATGTCGTGTTGGCATTTGTGATGTTTTATCAAATCCAATTATATCCTGATATGTTTTTGCAAGTGTTTTTCTTTATTACCAACCTCATCGGATTTTGGCACTGGAAATTTCCGAAAGCATCAGAAGCAAATGTACATCATGAACTTAAAATCACTCAATTAAGCCAATCTCAAAATATCATTTATACACTCCTTGGGCTTTTTTTTACGATTCTTTTAGGAACATTTGCCAAAAACCTTCATCAATGGTTTCCGCAACTATTCAGCCAGCCAAGTGCTTTCCCCTATATGGATTCTTTTACGACAGTGATGAGTATTTTTGCTACGTTTTTATTAATTCGCAAAAAAGTAGAATCTTGGTGGATGTGGTTGGCGATAGATATTCTGAGTACCTATATGTACTTTATCAAGGATGTTAAATTATATGCCTTATTATATGCTATTTTTTGCGTCATTGCCTTGTTTGGAGCTATTCGTTGGACAAAAATCTACCGCTCTGACAATTAAAAATTTTGCAGGAAAGTACATGATAGTTTTATAAACATAAGACGCAATTTTTGTACTTTAGGAATATAAATTATCATTACGAAACAATAAACATTCAACCTTTATGATAAGCGAAAGTATCATTCAAGAGCATAACCATTCATTAGCAAGTGAGCATCAATTCAAACTCCACTATATATCGGAGCTTTTGGGCAAAAAAGGCATTGATATTCAGTCTATTATCGATAAAATCATAGCATTTCAGGTAGCTATTCCGAGCTGGGCATTAGGCACTGGAGGTACTCGTTTTGGACGATTCCCGAATGGTGGAGAACCCCGAAATTTAGAAGAAAAGATTGAAGACGTAGGTTTAATTCATCAATTGAATCGTTCGTCCAATTCCATTTCTTTGCATATTCCTTGGGATATTCCCTCAGATGCCAACGCCATCAAACAATTACTCAAAGCCAATCAATTGAGCATTGACTCTGTCAATTCCAATACGTTTCAAGACCAAAAAGAACAAGCCTACTCGTATAAATTTGGGTCGTTGTCGCACACAAAATCTGAGGTTAGAAAATTAGCCATCCAGCACAACATCGACTGCATCGAATACGGAAAAATGCTCGATTCTAAAGTATTGACTGTTTGGTTGGCTGACGGCTCAAATTTTCCAGGGCAACAACATTTGAGAGGAGCGTATCAAAGAACACAAGACTCTTTGACGGACATCTATCAGGCAATGCCCGAAGATTGGACAATGCTTATCGAATACAAACCATACGAGCCACATTTCTACTCGATGGTTATTCCTGATTGGGGAACATCTTATTCGCTTTGCCAAAATATAGGAAAAAATGCCCAAGTTTTAGTAGATTTAGGGCATCATTTACCTAATACGAATATCGAACAAATTGTGGGTCGTCTGATGCACTTCGGACGTTTGGGCGGATTCCACTTCAACGGCTCCATGTATGGCGATGATGATTTGACTACCGGCAGCATCAAACCATATCAATTCTTTTTGATTTTCAATGAATTAGTCGATGGAATGCAAGACTCACAGGTTAAAAATCCACCTTTGGCATGGATGATTGATGCCAGCCATAATACCAAAGACCCCATTGAAGATTTATTGCAATCGGTCAATGCTATTCTGACCACCTACGCCAAAGCCTTATTGATTGATAGAAAAGCCCTGACAGATGCACAAGAAAACAACGATGTGTTGATGGCAGAAGAATTACTTCGAGATGCTTTCATGACAGATGTTCGTGCATTGGTAGCAGAAGCCATGCGTCAGTCAGGTGGAGCTATTGACCCAATTCGGACATTTAGAGCCGCAAAAGTACGTGAAAACTTGGTTCAACAAAGAGGATTCAGCGTAGCCACTGGTTTATAATTTTATTCTTCCAATCTATTGCAAAGTATTGGAATAGATTGGAATTTTCTGTAAATTCATCTTTTCTTTAGCAAATTTGTGCTTGTTTCTTTTGCGAATAAATCAAACAAGTTTGTAGCATCGGAAGTTGATGAGTTAGTCATTGCTGTTCATTTTATATTAAACCCTAATGAAAGTAGCATTATTTATTCCTTGTTATATTGACCAATTCTACCCTAAAGTAGGTATTGCGACCCTTCAGTTATTAGAGAAATTGGGAGTAGAAGTAGCATATCCCATGCAGCAAACATGCTGTGGGCAGCCCATGGCAAATAGCGGTTGTGAACGAGATTCGGCTGGAGTTTACCAACATTTTGTAGATACTTTTGAGTCATTTGATTATATCGTTACTCCATCGGGAAGTTGCACGTGTCATATCAAAAAACATTACGACATCATCGAACAAACAGATTCGGTAAAAAAAGTTAGAAAATCAGTGTATGAGCTGATTGACTTCATTGAAAATGTACTTAAAATTGATGAAATTCCAGGAGAATTTCCATATCAAGTAGGGCTACACCTGAGTTGCCATGGGCAACGAGGGCTTCGACAAGCCAATGCTTCGGAAATCACAGATGTACGTGATGGACAAATAGCAAAAATTCTTCGAAAATTAAAAGGAATCCACCTAACCGAACTAGATAGAAACGACGAATGTTGCGGATTTGGCGGGACTTTTTGCGTAGCAGAGGAAGCCATTTCTGCCCGAATGGGACAAGACAGAATATCCGACCATTTACGAAATGGGACACAAATACTGACAGGAGGGGACGTTTCTTGCTTGATGCACTTGGAAGGTATTATCAAACGCCAAAACACCCCTATCAAAGTGATGCACATTGCAGAAATATTGAACGGAAATCAACCATGAGCCAACACAATCACTCCAAAGAAGCCACTCTTTTCAACCAAGATTTCGACAGAACTACTTGGCACGACGAAACCCTTTGGTTTGTGCGTCAGAAAAGAGACAAAGCCGTGATGCCTATTCCCGAATTTCAAGAACTTCGAAACTTGGCATCTTCTATCAAAGACCATACTCTTAGTCATTTAGACCAATATTTGATTGAATTTGAAGCCAATGCTCTCAAAAATGGCATTCGGGTACATTGGGCAGCCAATGCCGACGAACACAACCAAATTGTATTGGATATTATCCAAAAAAGCAATGCCTCTCTCTTAGAAAATCGGAAACTTCGGTTGGTCAAAAGTAAGTCTATGCTGACGGAAGAGTGTCATTTAAACACCTTTTTATTAAAAAATAATGTTGAGGTGGTCGATACTGATTTAGGGGAACGAATCATTCAACTGAGAGACGAACCACCCAGCCACATTGTGATGCCTGCCATACATCTAAAAAAAGAAGATGTAGGTGAAACATTTTATCAGCATTTAGGCACACAAAAAGGCGAAAAAGACCCACAAATCCTAACGGAAGCCGCTCGCCATCATTTAAGAGAAAAATTTGTAGCAGCAGATGTTGCCCTCACAGGGGTTAATTTTGCCATTGCCGAAACCGGCAGTTTTGTTGTTTGTACCAATGAAGGAAATGCCGACTTAGGGGTTAATCTCGCAAAAGTGCATATTGCTTGTATGGGTATTGAAAAAATTATCCCAAAACTTTCTCATTTGGCAGTATTTACGAGATTATTGGCAAGAAGTGCCACAGGGCAACCCATTACTTCCTATACTTCGCATTTTACCAAGCCTGAAGAAGGCAAAGAAATGCACGTAGTGATTGTGGATAACGGCAGAACCCAACAATTGGGCAGAGAAGATTTTAGAAACTCCTTGAAATGTATCCGATGTGGGGCGTGTATGAACACTTGTCCAGTATATAGACGAAGCGGTGGACACAGCTATAATTTTACCGTTCCGGGACCCATTGGAGCAATTTTATCGCCAAATATAGATTTACACAAATACAGCAGCCTACCTTTTGCAAGTACCCTTTGCGGGTCTTGCTCCGATGTTTGTCCAGTTAAAATCGACATTCACGTACAATTATACAAATGGCGGCAAGTCGTAGGCGAAAAAAATGAATTGTCGAATATGAAAAAGTGGAGCATGAAAGGACTCGCTTCTATTCTTTCTATGCCCAAAATATATGATTTAGGAGGGAAAATAGCACGTGGGGCTTTGCGAATACTACCGCATGGTATCAGCCATCAAAAAAATATTAATCCTTGGGCAAAAGCAAGGGAATTACCCACACCACCCTCCCAAAGCTTCAAGGAATGGTATGCCAAAAATAAGAAAACCGATGAATAGCAGAGATAAAATATTGGCAAATATTGCCGCCAACAAACCCTCTAATATCGACATGCCTGCCGTACCGATTTATGAGGGCGATAAAAGCCTCCTTCGATTTAAAACAATACTGGAAAGCATTGGAGGAAAAGCCATAGAAATAAGTCAATTGGCTGATGCTCAAAAAATAATTGAACAATATTATTCCGATTTGAAAAATATTGCTTCCGAAATTATCCATGCCTCCGTATCAATTGGGAAAGATAGCTCGAAAGAAACCCTCGAACAAATTGATTTAGCAGTAATTCGTGGGGAGATTGGAGTAGCCGAAAACGGGACCATTTGGGTTCCTGAAAGCAATATGCTTCATCGGGCTTTGCCATTTATCACCCAACATTTGGTGATTGTTTTGGACAAACAAAAAATTGTCGCCAATATGCACCAAGCTTATGAAATATTACACAATATTGAGGGATACGGTGTTTTTATTGCTGGTCCATCTAAAACTGCCGACATCGAACAGTCGTTGGTTATCGGAGCTCATGGAGCAAGAAGTATGATGGTTTTGATTTATTGAATCAAAAAAAACAAAGAAATGATGAGAAGAAATGCAATTAATTGGATAATTGATATTAATTTGGCATAAAAATTGGTTTCAAAAGCCATATAAACAGAATTACTCAATAGATTTTTTGAATTTTCGTTCTGAAATCAATCATTTTTTCGACGAAATTCAGACTATTCCAAAAATATATGCAATTCTTATTTCCATCATTTCTTTGGGCTTTAGCGGCACTTTCGGTGCCGATTGCCATCCATTTATTCAATTTCAGACGTATCAAACGTATCTATTTCTCGAATGTCAGTTTTCTGAAAAATATTGAAATTCAAACCAGTTCATTCAGAAAGCTCAAGCATTGGCTTATTTTGGCAGCCCGCTTGCTTTTTCTTTTGTTTTTGATTCTAGCATTTGCCCAACCGTTTATACCTGCCAAAAATAGTGGCACTTCACTTGCCATGCAAGGAGGGCTGAATAGTCTTTATTTGGACAATTCGCTTAGCATGCAAAATACAAGTGAAAACAAACAATTTTTGGATTTGGCAGTAGCTAAAATGGATGAATTGCTGACCCTTTTCAGGCAATCTCCTTCTATTCAGCTGATAACCAATGATTTTTCGGGCGAAGAACAGGCTGTTGCCAACGGCACCAAAACCAAAGACCGCCTGACAAGCATTCGGTTTTCGAATCAATCACGAAGTCTCGAAAGTATTTATCAACGACAACAAAGTTTGGCTCAAAAACACCAACATCTCTCTGGCAATCACTATTATTGGTTTTCGGATTTTCAGAAAAGTACCGTTGGAAATCTATCTAAAATCAAACTCGACAGTAATAGTAAACTCTATTTAGTACCGATACAAGGCAAAAAACAACAAAATGTATTTGCCGACTCTGTTTGGCTTTCGTCTCCTTTTATCAGAGAAATGCAAAACAACGTACTGTATGTAAAAGTATATAACTCAGGCAATGAGGCAGTCGAAAAATTACCAATTAAGTTATTTTTAGATGAGAAACAAGCCTCTACCGCTTCCGTCAATATCAGTCCGAATGGCTCTTCTATCGCAAAATTTAATTTTACTTTAAAGGATAAAGGGTTTCATAAAGGAAAAATTTCATTCGATGACCAACCCATTACTTTCGACAACGAGTACTTTTTTGTTTTGAACGCCTCTCCTCATATTCAAATATTGCATGTTTATCAGGAAAAAAGTAGTTTGGATTATATTCAAAAAGTGTTTGACAATGATAGCCTTTTCCGCTACAAGTCATTTCCTGCGAGCAATGTCGATATTGGGCAATTCAAGCAAAGCAATCTCATTGTGTTGGAAGGAATTCTGCAAATTTCTCCTAGTTTCAAAGCAAATATTGACCAATTTGTCAAAAATGGCGGAAATATATTAATCATTCCTCCTCAAAAACCCGAGGTAGAAAGCTATGGCCAATTACTGAATACCTTTCATATCCAACTCAACCAAATAAAAAATGAGCCAATTTTGGCTCAAAACCAAATACAACTCAACGAGCCAGACAAGCAACATCCATTTTTTGTAGATGTCTTCGAACAATCCAATACCCAAGGGGTGGTCAATACCCCACAAGTTCAATCGGTTTGGACGTGGTCGGGATTGGGAGATAAGATACTATTATTTAGAAATAATCAGCCATACCTTAGCTCTACCCAATACGGAAAAGGCAAGGTATATACCTGTGCAGCCCCTTTAGACAAAAACTATGGAAATTTTGCCGAACACGCATTCTTTGTTCCGGTGATGTTCAAAATCGCCTCTATGAGTGTCAAAGAGGAAAGAACAGCGTATCATTTTAATGAAAATAGCATTAGTCTCGAAATCCCTGATTTACAAAAAAATACCATTTACAAACTTAAATACTCAGCAAATAATAAGACCAATGCTGAAATTATTCCGGTGCAAAAAAGTA
>JACCDQ010254533.1_pt1 | contig 17916 bp, 7 predicted proteins | sample 7446031 | NCBI WGS metagenome assembly JACCDQ01 (sample SAMN15323442, study PRJNA562643) | freshwater metagenome | isolation source: river surface water | place: USA:Blue River Watershed | collected 2017-08-17
GCATTACCAATAATGCGGTAATACAATTCATACGGAAACTGAGCCATGGTGTTGACGTCTGAACGGTGTGCAGTCCAGCGTGTTTCACCCACGTGCCAAGAAGCAGCTGTGGTTCCAAGCACCAAATCCTCACCCATGTGATCCAAAATAATCATCATCGCTGGGTGGCCTGAGTGACCTTGTGAACTTAAATAACGAACGATAAACGAACGGTAAATACCGTTAATTGCAGCAGCCGCATTTTTAGTCGTGGCATACGCAGAACCTGCATCGATACTCGCCGTAGGCGTCGTATCCAAATATGTTTTCTCACATGAAAAAGAAATCATGCTGAGAAAGAAAGCGAAAATTATTAAACCTTTATTTTTCATGATTCTAAATTATAAGGAGAATGAAATACCTAATACCAATGACTTCGCAGGGCTATACACGTTGCTGGTTGTACCTCCAAAATTTTGTTGGACATTCATACCACTACGACGAGATAACATCAAGAAATTTTCCCCGCTGACATATACCTGACCATTATCAATCTTCAATTTAGATGATATCGATTTAGGTAAACGATAAGATAAGGTCACTGTACGGATATTCATGAAACTTCCGTCAATTAACCAGCGATCAGATGCCGCGTCAAAATCAGCCGTACGGCCATTATCCATGCGAGGTACATTGGTTACATCACCTGGATTGATCCAACGCTTCAAGATATCCACGTGCTTCGCATTGTGATATCCAGCACCCATTAAACTTGCATAGGCACCATCGTAAATTTTACCACCCAATTGGTACACCATCAAAGCCGTCAACGAGAAGCCTTTATAACTTAATGCTGTATTAACTGAACCTGTCAAATCTGCAATGGAAGTACCATTGTACCAAAAACGCGCATTGGCAATGTTATTCGTCAAGGTATCCCCTGAAGCCGTGATGCGAGAATTAGAAGCTACATATGAAATCGCACGGTATTCAGCTACACCCGTTTCTGGGTTTACGCCTTTGTACTCACGTAACCAATAATCATATAAAGAACTTCCTTCTTTCAACTTCTTCGTACCGTCAATGATTTCCTTACTTTCATTTGGCATTTTGGTGATTTTATTCTCCAACTTAGTCGCATTCAAGTCAATGTGGAAGTTGAAATCTTTCGTACGAACAACATCACCGCCTAATTGAAGCTCAATACCACGGTTATACATCGAACCAATGTTTCTTGTTTCGGTCGCAATACCCACTGAAAGTGGCAAAGGCACCGCAAAAATCAAGTTGGTCGATTTACGATCAAAATATTCAATCGTACCCGAGATACGGTTTTTGAACAAACCAAACTCCAGGGCCACATCAAATGCCGTATTCGTTTCCCACTCCAATGATTTGCTACCTAAAGAAGATTGCAAAATACCTGGCTCGGTAGCGTTGTTCCAACCCAAGGCATATAATGGCTGCCAAGCATAGTTGCTGATACCACCATCATTACCTGTTTGTCCCCAAGAACTTCTTAATTTCAAATTATCAATGAAGCTGAATTGCTTAATGAATTCTTCTTGGTCTAAACGCCAAGCAGCTGATGCTGAGTAGAATGTACCCCAACGCTTATCTTGGTAGAACTTAGATGATCCATCACGACGTGCCGAGAATGATACAAAATACTTAGAGTCAAAATCGTAATTCAAACGCGAGAAGAAACCTTCCACCCGACGAGTATCATATTGCGATGTCAAGTTCGTCGTGGTGGTAAAGTTGATGAGCTCATAATTACCATCCAAAATTTGTTGCGAACGAGAGCCATCTAAGCTATTACTAACCAAGTTATAATTCTCATGACCTACTAAGGCATCCACATTGTGTTTACCAAATGAATGATTGTACGTCAATAACTGAGACAAGTTGTAATTAGTAATGTTTTCAAATGTGTTTGACGCACGACCTGCTGGCGCACCATCACCAATTTCCGGGTTACCAAAAACAACCGTATTCGCATTTGTGATATCTACACCCACATTACTTGTGAACTTAAAGTCTTTCAAGAAAGAGATTTCTGCATACGAACGACCACCTAATAGGTTTCTACGGAAGAAGTTTTCATTCAGTTGCGTTTCTGCAATGACGTGACGACCACCATATTGAGGACGATTTGATAAACCTAAAGCACTTAAGTTACCATAGTCATAGCGACGATTTCCATTCTCTAATTTCAAGAATGAACCTGGATTCGCAGGATCATATGCATAAACAGGGTAAATAGGCGCCATACCACGTGTAAAGAAGAATGGGTTGACAAATGATGTACCACCATCCGCTGTTGACTGATTCGATGTGGTCACCGTCGTATTCATGTTGGCACCTACTTTAAACCAAGAATTCATTTGGCTATTCACGTTCAAACGAGCCGTGAAACGATCGTAATCCGATTTAATCTGATATCCTTTATCATTCAAATAAGAAACAGAAAGGAAATAATCTGATTTTCCATTGGATCCTGAGAAGTTGGCACTTACTTCGTCGCGAATACCTTGACGCATCACAGCTTTCTCCCAATTCAAATCATCTGCGTTGTAGATCAATTGAGCGGAAGGATTTAGTTTTCCATCTGTACCCACTAATTGAGCAAACGGTACATTGTATACGTTATACCCCGTTCCAACGATGGCACCTAAACCAGCAGAAGCCGTTGAATTAGCCGTTGCAATAGCCACTGGACTTGTAGCGCGGTAGGCTAAATTGTTACGATTTGATTCCCACATTAATGGGTAGTAATCAGCAGGTCCGACACGATCATACTCAGGTAATGCACGTGTATTGAAACCTTTGGTGTATTTAATATTGATTGAATTTTTCCCATTCAATCCTTTTTTTGTTGTGACCATCACGACACCATTCGCTGCACGCGCACCGTAAAGTGCAGTAGAAGCCGCATCTTTCAAAACCGTAATCGACTGAATATCATCATTGTTCAAGTTGGCAATACTCGCCGAGTAAGGTACACCATCCACGACATATAAGGGATCGTTGGAAGATGAAATCGAACCAAAACCACGAATACGAACAGCTGGCGAAGAACCTGGCTGACCGCCTGTTGACGTCGTTGTCACACCAGCTGCGATACCTTCTAGGGCTTGTCCAATATTAGTAATCGGACGTACACCTAATTTCTCCGAATTAACTGACGCTGAAGAACCCGTAAAGGAAGCTTTTTTAGCGGTACCGAACGTCGTTACAATAACCTCATCGAGTGTCGAAGCACTAGATTGAAGTGAAATGTTGATGACCGTACGATTTCCCACTCGAACTTCTTGAGAGCCGTAACCCACCGAGCTAATCACGAGCACTGCTGAAGGAGAAACAGTTAATTTGAAGGCTCCATCGGCATCTGTCGTGGTTCCTTTCGTTGTCCCTTTTACGCCAATGTTAACTCCAGGCAAAGAAGACCCATCTTCGATGGTGACTTTTCCTGTAATGGCACGATCTTGGGCCAGCAAGGGAACTAACGCCGTAAGCCACAAGAAAATACTGACTAGTAATGTTTTTTTCATAATGTCTTTAGTTTTAACGAATGATGAATAAAAAGTAATTTGGAAAATTAATTATCAATCGACTGACTAACAATCAAATAATATAAATTGTTTTTATGTCATTCATAAATAAATACAAAAGGCGACCGTTTCGGGTCGCCTTTTGCAAATACCATATGTATGGAAATTATTTTCCAATGCTTGGGTTCGTTTGAACCTCCGCTAATGGAATACCATAGATGTAACGTGGATCTGATGGCTGAATAATCGCACCAGCACCGAACGAGTTCAAAGGCTCACCACGACGTAATACGTCATTCGCACGGAAACCTTCTCCCAAGAATTCAATACGACGCTCTGTCAAGATTGCTTTCACAACTTCAGACTTTGTTGCCAATGAAGCAAACTCAAATTTAGCATCTGAACGACCGTGAACTGCTTTCAAAATAGCAGCTGCACGCGTTAAGTTACCTGATTCAGCTTCTGCTTCAGCTACGTTTAATAATACCTCTGCATAACGGATATTAGGTACATAATCCACATATGGAGACACACCGCTAAACTTCGTTAATGACGGCGCGTTAGCCACAGCTGTTTTAGGTACCGTTAACTTAGTCTTACGATCATCGTTTGCCCCAAATTGAGGATTATTGTAAATACCAGTAGCACCTGTGTTCAACGTATATTCTACGTTACCTGCGTTCCAGTAGTAACCCAATTGGTTCTGCGTTCCCGGAGCGTTTGTTGCGTCCATTGGGAAAGAGAAGATTGATTCTGTCGACGTGTAAGGCGCCTTGAATACCGCAGAAACATCTGCTTGTAACGTATGTGCCACACGATTAGCTGATTTAAATGGAGCAGCTTCCGAAACAATTTTCTTTCCTTCCGTGATCACACCTGCATAGTCACCCATAGCCAATAATACACGTGTTTTTAACGCGATAGCCGTGTTTTTGTGTGCACGAGTTGTGTTCAATAAGGCTGTTCCATATGAATCTGGCAATTCAGTTTCAGCTTCGTTCAAGTCTTTCAAAACTTGTGCATAAACTTGAGCAACTGAAGAGCGCGCCAAATCGTTGTTTGCAGAAGAAGTCTCTCCCTTCAAACGCAATGGCAAACCAGCTGAAGCACCTTTGTCTAAGATGTATGGTTTTGCGAAAAATTGCACCAACGAGAAATACGTCAATGCACGTAAAAACTTCGCCTCTCCACGGTAATTAGCCGCCAACGCAGGTGATACTGCTGTCGGATTCTTAGCAATACCTTCTAAAAACAAATTCGCACGGTTGATGGTCAAGTATCCTTGAATCCAGAAATTCGCTAAATACGAATCAGAAGGATCTTGGTTTCCTTGATAAGTAGAATAACCTGTCACTGAGTTTGTTGTCCGGTTAACCCATTCCTCACCACGAATATCGTTGTAAATTAAGTAACGACCTCCGAATAATGAACCGCTTTTGGCAGAGCCATACAATCCATTTACCTGAGATAAAACACGCGCTGGAGTGTTGAATACCGTAGCATCCGACAAATCCAATTCTGGAACTGCGTTAAGAAATTCCTTATTGCAAGAGGAAACCGTCATGGCTAAGGCCACCGACAAGATTCCAATTTTTGTTGTGAATAATTTCATTTTATATCTACGTTAAAATTATAAACCAATGTTAATACCAAATGTGAAGGCACGTCCTTGAGGGATTGAGTTACGCTCAATACCTGAAGCTAAGTTAGAATCACCATTTGAAGAGATTTCAGGGTCAACACCTGTGTAAGGAGTGAACAACAATAAGTTTGTTCCTTGTGCATACACACGAATCGACGAAATACCGATTGACGATAAATTCGTAGGTATTTTATATCCTAACGTTGCTGTTTGCAAACGTAAGAAATCTCCTTTTTGTAGATTGGCATCAATCAAGAATGAAGATCCATTAGACACGTTATCACCATAAACAGCCTTCGGAATATCCGTTATCTGACCTGGTGTTTTCCATGCACGTAATACATCCACAGAGTTGTTCCATACACGTTGGTCACGTAGACCCGCTTGAGAACCATTGTAGATGTAATTACCCCCTGAGAACGTAAAGTTCAATCCTAAGTCAAAACCTTTATACTTGAACGTATTGTTAAAACCACCATAGAATGTTGGCAACGTATTACCCAAGATTTGTTGTTGATCCGAAGGAGAGGTCGTTGGCTTACCATCTAAAGTTGTCCAAGCGTTCGCTCCACCTAAGTGCGAATATTGAACTTTAGTACCATCTTTCTTGATATAGATACGACGACCATTTTCTGGGTTAACACCACCCGTTTTCACACCGTAAACTTGAGCAGCTGAATAACCTACTTTTGTAATTGACGTAACCTCTAAACCAGAAGTTGCTGTCAAAATTGGGGTATTTGCATCTACTAATGAAGTCACCATGTTTTCGTTGGTCGCAAAGTTAATGTTAGTAGTCCAAACAAATCCATTCGTATTGATCGGAGTTGCTGTTACAGCTACTTCATATCCTTTGTTATACATCGAACCTACGTTGGCCAAGATTGAGTTTCCTGGAATACCTTTTGAAGGCGCTTGAGGAACGTTCAAGATCAAATTGTCGATATCCTTGTAGTAGTAGTTAGCTTCCACTTGAATACGATCGTTCAAGAAACTAACATCTAAACCAACGTTGGTTTGAGCTGAAGTTTCCCATTTCAAATCCTTGTTACCTGCTTGGTTGAATGACAACGTTGGCGCTGCACCATATAAGCTAGAAGCAAACGTAGAATAAGAACCATATGCATTTGGCACGTTACCGTTACCTACTTTACCATAACTAGCTTTCAAACGAAGGTTAGTCACTTTATTTCCTAAGTCTAAGTTTTTGAAGAATTTCTCCTCAGAAACGGTCCAACCTAAAGAAGCTCCACCGAAGTCACCCCAACGGTTTTCAGAAGAAAGCGCTGAGTTACCATCACGACGGTAGTTAGCACTTAAGAAATATTTTCCACCGAAGTTATATGAGAAACTACCTAAATATGCCTCGTAAGCCACTTGGTAAATACCGTTACCTGCCGCTAAGTTCGTTCCATAGTTTCCTTGGAAATCTGTGAAGAAGAAGTCAGCCAATGTTTGACGTTGCGCACCCCAGTTCAATACACGTGTTTTTTGAACGTCTGAACCAGCAATTACTGAGAAATTATGCTTCTCTGCTAATGTCAAGTTGTACTGTAACGTATTGATCCAGTTCCAGTTATCAGATTTTGCAGTGTTGTTATATGCATCACCACCTGCTGACCAACCGTCACCATTGTATGGATTGAAGAAACGAATGTTTTCTGTATTACGACGATCCCAAGAGTAGCTTGTTTTCGCAGTTAAACCTTCCATCAAACGGAACTCAGCGCCTAAATTGGCAATTAAACGTGTGTTCTCAGATGTAATTTTATCTAAGTCACGAACTACAGCTGGGTTAGGAAACTGTGCTGGTAATAAGTTGTTTAAACGACCAACTGTATTGTTTTCCAAGTTGTAAGAACCATCTGGTAAACGTGCTGGCAAGTTTGGAACTTGAGCTACCGCGATACGACCTAAACCAGACGTATTAAATGCACCACCCGCATTCGAACCTGACATAGGAGCCTTATTGAATGTATTTGAGTAGTTAAAATTAGCTGTCAATTTCAACCATTTGGTCGCTTGGTGATCCATATTGAAACGACCCGAACGACGTTGGAAGCTATTACTTCTCAAGAAACCATCTTGATCAGAATATCCAGCTGAGAAATAGTAATTCGTTTTTTCTGTACCACCATTGATTGACAAATTGTGGTTTTGAGAAATGGAAGTTTGGTATACTTCTTTATACCAATCCGTATCGATCAATGATCCATCTGCATTGTAAGCAGGCAAAAATGATTTGTTTTCTGCGTTACGTTGAGAAGCGGCAATCGCATTTGGATTCATGGCTAATGCATTCGCAATCGCACCATTTTTGTGATCCATGTATTGTTGCGCGTTTAACACATCTGGTAAACGTACGGCTTCAGAAACTCCAGCCCAAGATTCGATCGAAACTTTTGCTTTTCCTGATTTACCACGTTTTGTTGTAATCAACAAGACACCGGCACCGGCACGAGATCCGTAGATCGCAGCAGAAGCCGCATCTTTCAAGATATCGATTGACTCAATGTCAGATGGGTTAATATCCGCTAATGGGTTATTCGTTGTTGAGTTCGCTGAAACGTTATCCGTTGAAATAGGTATACCGTCGATAACTACCAACGGAAACGAGCTCAATGATAATGAACTCAAACCACGCACACGAATGACAGGAGGGTTATTCAACAAACCGTTTGGTTGTGTAATATTAACACCGGCTGCTTGACCTGTTAAACCTTGTGAGAAGGATTGAACGGGACGTTCAGCGATAGAAGCCGCTTTTACTGTAGCAGCAGCACCTGTAAATTCTTGACGCTTTTTCGTACCGTAACCTACAACGACTACCTCTGACAATTGCGTGTTATCCACTTGCAATTGCACATCGATCACGCCACGAGAGCCAATAGCTACCGATTGTGGGTTAAATCCTACGAATGTAAAATTAAGCGTTGCGCCATCAGCGACAGCGATTTTGTAAGATCCGTCGGCAGCCGTCGTCGTTCCTTTAGCGGAACCTTTGGCACTAACGCTTACGCCCGGAAGTCCACTTCCATCTTCAGAGGAAGTAACTTTACCGGTAACTTGCCTTGTTTGGGCGAATAATGTGCTTACTACAGCCATCATTAACACCCAGGAGAGTACTAGTTTTTTCATGTTGTTTAGTTTAATGAATGAGAACTTCAAAATTAATGTTGAAACTTCAGAATACACCAAATTGTTTATAAATATTCTTTATAATAATCATAAACCGAAAGATTATTGGGCAAAAAAAAGGGGCGACCAAATGGCCGCCCCTTTTACATCTGAAAAAACAGATTAGTTTTTATCCCAGAATAACTTCGTAGTCACTACGTCACCACCGATTGCCGAAGCAGCCGCTGTGTAACTAGCACCGTTCAATGTTTGCTCTGTCGATGGATATGAGAAACGAGTTGGGAAACCCGATTTCGCATTTACAGGAGTTGCAATTTTTGGTTGATCCAAACGACGAATCTCTACCCAACCTTCGTAAGGACGGTTGTAAAGAGCGATCCATTTTTGTGTACCAATTTTTTGCTTCCAATCTCCAGCAGCTGTAGCATAAGCTACTTCTGGTTGAGCTAAATAAGCAGCCGCTTCAGCTGCAGTTCCACCCCAATAAAGGATAGATGCAGTGATTGCGTTATTGTAGTGTGATTCTGCAGAACCAGCTACACTAAATCCTCTTTCTTTTGCTTCCGCACGTAAAAACTCAGTTTCTACATAGTCAGCTAATACATAAGGAGCAGCAGCTTCAATAACTTTTGCACCAGCACGAGAGAAATCTACGAATGTATTCGCTTTTCCGACGATACCACCTGCATAGTTACCAGCGTTGTTCTTCGAGAAGAAAGCAGCTTTACGTGGATCGTTCCAGCCGATCAACTTGTCCATCAAATCTTTCGCAGCGATGTAATCTTGACGACCACCTGTTACGATATCCACATATAATGGATTTTGGTTTGGAGAAGCAGAAAGGAATGTAAACAAACCATTGTCAGCCGCAGCAGAAATTGCACCAGCATCTGAAGACTCAGCAGCTGTTTTCGCAGCAGCAGCATCTACATCAGCTAATACCATTCCTAATTTGAAACGCAAGGTATTTGCAAATTTCACCCATTTAGAAGCAGATCCTTTATAAACTAAATCTTCTGTTGCTGTAAAACTAGCAGCAGTCGGGTTAATTTTAGTGATATCAGCATTCAAACGAGCTAATAAATCAGCTGAGATTGTTTTTGCATCATCATATTTAGGGAACAAAATAGCTGAATTGATAGACTCTTTGTAAGGTACATTACCAAATGTATTCACAAGAATACTGTAGGTATATACTTCCATGATATCTAAAATCGCTAATTTATTCGCTTTCTCAGCAGGAGCTAATGAAGCATCCGCGTTGATCAAACGAGCAGACTCACGTAAATCCGCGATTACATCACGGTACATAGTTGTCCACCAACCATTTGGAATGGCACGTGTATTGAAATCATATTGTGCTTCATCTTGGTATACAGCCATCGCCCAATGCGATACTGTAAAACGGAATACGTTTGTATTCACACTAGCAGATGCCAACGAGTTCGCTAGGGTCTTCGTAGCATTCGAAAATAAAGTAGGTGCAGGAACTGCTGCAGGCCTCTTTGTCTCAACGTTCAGTTGAGCTAAGTCACTTGTACAAGCTGCAAATAAAACCAACAGCGGTACAAAAACGATTAATATTCTTTTCATCATTATAAATTTTTAGGATGATTAAAACAACAACTTAACGTTAAGTCCGATAGAACGTGTTGTTGGATACGCTCCAGATTGGTATCCTTGAATGTTACCAGCAGATAAATTCTCTTCTGGATCAGCATAAGGAACTGATTTCTGGATGATCCAAAGGTTACGTCCAAATACAGACACGTCTACTCCTTTAACACCACCTAATTTACGTACGATTGAGCTTGGCAATGCGTATACTAAGTTAGCCTCTCTCAACTTCACATAACCTGCATCGTAAACGAACGCAGCTGCTGGATTGTATGCATAACCATATGTACCGTACTCATTCTCCACACGAATTGTGTTTTTAGATCCGTCCGCTAATACACCTGGCATAATCACACCACCACCTTCAGCGATTGTATTACGAGAAGGGTTTCCTTTATCATTTAAAGCTGCTGACTCAGGCAATACACCTGTTGCTGCTCCGTAGTACTGATCCAATGAGAATACAGAACCACCTTTCTTAATATCGATCAAGAAATTAAATGTTATGTTTTTGTAACGGAATGAGTTGTTCAAACCACCGATCCAATCTGGATTAACATTTCCAATGTTATTGGTAGTCGTTGTTGTGATATCGTAACGACCGTTTGCTTTAACCAATTTCTCGCCGTTAACAAACTTCCAAGTCTTTCCTTGTAAGATACCGTAAGGTTGACCTACTGTTGCGTTTAAAGAAACACCACCTTGGAAAGTAGCTAATTGTAAGTTTTGGCTACCATTGTATAGACTCAATACCATACTTCTGTTACGCGTCCAGTTAACATTCACATTCCATGAGAAATCTGCTGTTTTGATTGGATTTGCAAAGATGCTTAACTCTAAACCTTTATTCTCGATGTTACCCGCATTTACATACGTCGAAGAGAAACCAGTTGAAGAAGTTACTGAAGCTGGCATAATTTGATCCAATGTATTCGTATGATAATACGTTAAATCAAAACCAACACGATTTTGCATGAATGCCATTTCCAAACCGATCTCTTTCGATTTCGTTTGCTCTGGTTTCAAAGATGGATTGTTCTGAGTCGATGGAGCTGAGAACAAGATAGTCGAACCAAACGGAGCTGGTTGATCATATACGTTCTTAATCGCACCCCAAGGAGCATCATTACCTACAGTTGCGTAGTTCACACGTAACTTACCAGAAGTCAACCAAGGAAGATCTGTGAAATGCTCAGAGAAGTTCCAGCTAGCAGCACCTGAATAATATAGATACTTGTTTGCGTCTACAGGTAATGTAGAAGATTGATCTTGACGAATTGTTCCGTCTAAGTTCAAGAAGTTCTTGTAAGATAAAGTTACACCACCAAATACACCAAATACTTCACGTGGAGTAAATGACTCAGATGGAGCAGCTACCGTACCTTTTGAGTTAGCAACTGAATACAAACCTGGAACGATCAAACCACCATTCGTCGCTGCAAAGATTGAGCGAGAGTATGATTTACGTAAGTTCAAACCAGCTAAAGCCTTCAAGTTCACATCTTTGATGATGTTTTTGTCGAAGTTTGCTAACAAGTCGTAGTTCGTTTCGTTAAAAGTACGATCGTAACGGCTATAAGAAGCAGCCGCTTGAGAACCTACTGCAGTACGCTCCTCTTGGAATTCATTGTATGTATCTACAGTTACACGACCCATGAAGTTCAAGTAGTCTGCTGCTTTGTAGTTCAACATCGCGTTACCAAAAATACGTGTACGTGTATCATTTTGGTAGTTTTTGTAACGAATCCAGTAGTAGTTATCCGTATAGATTGGCTTCAAACCTGCTGCTGAAGATGGATCAGCCCAGTTCCAAGTAACGTTTAAGCCGTTACGGAAGTATGCTGCTTTTTGATCTTGGATATCAACGTTCGCTTGGTACCATTGACGGAAGTTTTGGTTAACGTTCAAGCCGCTATAACCAGTTCCGTAACGTCCTTTACCATCTACGATTGAGAAGTTCGCTGAAGCCGAAGCTGTCAATTTGCTAGAGATATTATAAGAACCACCCAAGTTCATAATATTCTTCGTAACATTTGAGTTAGGTAATGTACCACGCTCTTCGTTACGCGTAAAACCTAATTTGAAGGTTCCTTTGTCAGTCGCACCATCTAATTGGATTGCTGTATTGTTTGAAATAGCCGTCTCGTAAAACGTTTCTGGCGTATTTTTTGCAGCAGCCCAAGGGCTAGTCTTCATGTAGTTAGGACCCGCTGGATCAAATGAATCCCATGTGTAAACTGGACGATTGTCAAATTTAACACCATAAGAAGCATCTTCTGCTGTAGGTACTACGTAATCATCTTTTCCATCACCATTGGCATCAAAATACAAGAAACCATCTTTTTGGTAAGGATCAGAATAACCTGCACCGTATTGATTTTGGTATTTAGCAAACGTAGATTTATCAATTGTTCCTACAGTCAAACCTGCATTAACCGTGACACCTAAGCCTTTTTTCGCTTTTTTAGTTTGGATCATGATCACACCATTCGATGCACGAGAACCGTAAAGAGCAGTTGCCGCAGCACCTTTCAAAACAGTCATTGACTCGATGTCATCTGGGTTGATATCCGCCGCAGCGTTACCATAGTCATAACCACCACGACCTGTCGTTTGGTTACCCGAGTTCTTGTTCGAGTTATCTACTGGTACACCATCCACAACGAATAACGCTTGGTTATTACCTGTCAATGATTTGTTACCACGAATAACCACGTTAGTAGAACCACCGATCGAGTTACCTTGAGTGATCTGCAAACCAGCTACTTTACCAGAAAGTGCTTGGAACGCATTACCCGAACGAACACGTGTTAATTCATCTCCTTTAACTTGCTGTGCAGCATAAGGTAAAGAGTTTTTCGTACGCGTTAAACCCAAAGCAGTTACTACTACTTCATTAAGTTCAGACGCATCCGTTGCTAAAACCACGTTGATCGCCGTTTGGCTACCTACTGAAATGGTTTGTTGCTTGTAACCCACAAAACCGAATACTAAAACTGCACCGTCGCCTACTGAAATCTTGTAAGATCCATCAGCACCAGTAGTAGTACCACGAGAGGTACCTTTTAGGCTAACACTAACTCCGGGTAGAGCCGCGCCATCCTCAGAAGAAGTAACCTTACCAGTTACTTGCCTTGTTTGAGCTAATAATGAACTGAAAACAGTCATTGTTAAAACCCAAATGAGTAAGAGTTTTTTCATGTTGATTAGTTTAATTAATGAAAAAAATAAAAAAAACTTATAAAAGTCAGGCAAATTAGGAATTTTCCATTAAACACCAAAGAAAATAGCAAAAAAAGAGGGGTTCCCGATGTGGGAACCCCTCTTTAAAGGTTATGAGCAGAATCTTATTTTGGATTCTTCAAAGGTGCGCTACCAGCAGCAGCAGGATTATTTGCTAATTCATTATCTGGTACATCCCAATAATCTAAGTAGCTATACTTGATTGTTGCGTTCTTCGAGATCGAAGATCCATCTTTTGAAATAACAACCGCACCTGTACGGCCATTTTCTAATACACCCCAACGACGAGCATCGTAGAAAGATAAGCCACGGAAAGCTAACGCCACACGACGCTCTTTACGTAATTCTTCTTTCACAACTGCCGCGTTAGTCGAAGTAATTGGATCAATTCCAGCACCTTGGTGATCACGAACTTTATTGATGCTTGCAGCTGCACCAGCTACATCACCTGTCCATAACTTAGCCTCCGCTTTCATCAATTCGTTTTCTTCGTAGCTACCTGCTAAATAAAGAACACCTGCTCCAGCTGTACGGTTTGAATAAACAACCACACCTGGCTTACCAGCACCTTTATCAACAATAGCCCAACGGGTATTGAATGCATTTCCACGGTCAGCATTACCAATCCATGTAGGATATTGCTTGAAGTTATTCGCTAAACGCTGATCTCCCGCATTGAAATCTTGAATCAAACGCTCTGAGATTTTAAACGTTCCACCGGATGCGTTAGAACCTACTGCACGTGCTGCCACGTTGTAGTTAGATGGTGAGAAAATATCACCATTCGCATTCGTCGTTCCTGCAAATACAGGATCTGCATCGCCAACACCACCGTTTGTCAACGTTAAGATTTGGCTCCATTGAGCACCTGTCATAGACGCAGTCGGCGTATTAACCAAGATATTACGTGCTTTCAAGGTATTGATGTTCTTTACCCACTGAGCTCCAGAAGGGGCAGCTCCCAAATCATTTTGGAAGAAATCAGGGATCAATAATGTCAATACTTCTTGGAAATCAGCCGATGAACCTGAAGCAGTTGCCGCAGCAGCCGCCTTATCAAAGTTCGCCGTTGCCTCATCGATCAATTTCTCTTTCGATACGTAATTTGCATTCGTTACCGAAGCTGTATTCACGATCAAACCGGCATAATACATAGAACCTAAACGTGAATAAGCAATTCCCTTCCAGAAATAAGCCCACGCTTTGATCGCATTTTTCTTAGCAGCCGCATCCCCTACAAACGTAGTTTTGTCTACTGCCTCTAAAATGGTGTTACATGCATTATTCAACTGATACATCATCGCCCACTCATGGAAACCTGGGTTTTGACCTTGTTGTGCATTTGAATTCACAGAACGCAATAACACCTTCTGTTGAGCTGGATTGTTTGGATTGGGTACTTGCGCACCATTGTCCAACGTAACCATATCAGGTGAAGACAAGTTATTCATGTAGGTATTCGCAGCTTCAGCAGCTACGATATCTCCCATCAATTCATGAATACCAATGATTCCATTGTAGAATGCTCCTACAACACCATCATAGTACTTGTTACCTGCAGAAGTAAATCCATTCTTATATACTGAACCTTGCGCTAAGGCAATAATTCCCGCTTCTGAAGAAGCTGTTGCTGGCGTAGGTTGATTTGGATTTTGAATATCCAATTGATCCTTACACGACATAACCATTCCACCTAAAAGCAGAAAGGAAAGTGCGGTTATTTTTATATTTTTCATGTTCTTCAAATTTAAATAATACCTTTTCTATTCTGAATTAGAAACCAATGTTCAACTGAACTTGGTATGCACGTAGATTTGGCATTGTATTGTGATCTACACCACGATCCCATGCCGAGTTATTACCTCCAGAAGAAATTTCAGGATCTAAACCTGTGTATTTCGTCAACGTGAATAAATTACGTCCAGAAGCAACTAATTGCAACTTACGGAATCCTTTAACGCCAAGAGCCTTCACTAAATCTACGCCAACAGATAAGTTACGTAAACGTGCGAAAGAAGCATCTTCGTAGAAGTAGTTCTTCGTACCATTACGAGATACCTCCGCATAAACACCACGGTAGAACGCAGACCAAGCACCTGTTTGACCACCAATCGTGATTGGTTGTTGGTAATCTGAGTGAATACCATCACGGTACATCCATTCTTTTGTTTGATTGTATACATGTGAACCTTGTACCCAATCCACTTGAATGTTGAATGTCACAATTCCTTTGTAGTTCAAATCATTAATGAATGATGCATTGAAATCTGGATTTGGATCACCGAAGCTGTATTGGTTCGTAGAGAAATAAGGTGCCTTAGTAGCCTTATTTACTACCCAACCATTAGAAGCTACTTCATATGCAGAACGCTTGTCTGCCGGAATTGCATCCGTTCCATCTGGCAACTTCGCGTCTAAGCTATGTACACCCATGAAACCATACAATTGACCGATTTTCTCACCTTTACGTAATACGTAACCAGTTGAACCTGCAGCAGATAAAACAACTACCTCAGCATCACCACGTACGGCAGTAATTTCAGAAGTTTGCTTACCAAAGTTGGTTGTAAAGTTCCAAGTCCAATCCGCATCTTTGTAGATTTGTGCAGTTAAGCTCGCTTGAATACCATTCGAAGCTAATGAGAACGCATTATCTTTTACAGTACCGATACCTGTCGAAGGTGCTGCATCTACTTCAAAAATGGCGTTATCTGTTGAACGCTTCCAGTAAGAACCCGAGAAGTTCAATGAATTCAACCAAGCAGATGACTTACCTAAGTTCAATCCGATGTCCGTACCAATCTCTAATTCTTTCGAGATCTCCACGTTCAAGTTTGGATTCGACTGCGTTAATGGGAAGTAAAATGCATTACCTGATCCAATAACACCTGTATTTAACGTAATGTAACGATCAAAAGGCTTAGGTTGAATACCTGCCTCTCCATACGCTGCACGAATTTTGAAATCTTCTAAGGTAGATGCGATCTTAGAATCTTTAAAGAATCCTAACTCAGAAATACGTAAGTAAGCATCTCCACGAGGGAAAGTCTGTGGCGTAGATGCCGCACCAAACGCAGATGAGAAGTCCGTACGGAAACCACCTGAAACACCACCAATCGTTCCATAATCCAAACGTTGTGTCGCTAAGTAACCATACGTAATAAATGGCTCACGGTAATCACGTGCTACATACGTAGCAGCTGCTTGCGAAGTATTGAATGGTGTGTAATTTGGCAAACCAATACCGTATGAAACGTATGATTTGTTCTCGCGGTTACGGTAATCAAAGGCAACCTGCGTCGTCGTGCGCAATGGGATATTTAAACCAAAGTCTTTCTCCAAATCTGTTTTAATGTAAGCAGAAGCTAAGAAGTTTTGGAATGAACGTGTATACTCATACTTGTTCAACTCACCCGTTGCATCATTTCCATTGAAATTATAGTACCAATATTGTTGGTCCATAATGTTCTTATTACCTGTTTGATTCAAATACGTATAAATCGTATTGTCAGTTTGATAGTTGATGCCGTACTTCGCATCCAATGTCAAGAACTTGTTTACTTCATAGTTCAAGTTCAAGCTTTGATTAATGTCAATCTTCTTTGTATCTGTTTGTGTATAATAGTTAACCGCATTTGGGTTGTAACCGTTTACACCTACTGCATCACCCATGTAACCAGGGTAGTTGCCATCCTTATCTTTCCAATCATAGTCAACAAACGGACGTGAGTTGAATACAGAATAGATAATCGAACGACCTGTTCCATCATTGATGTTGTTTTTTGTATAAGCCAATTGCGTAATTGAACGTAATTTCAAACCCTTAGCCAATTCAAAACCTAAGTTGGCCGTCAAGTTGGTACGATTCAAACCACCTACATTCTTAAATGGACCAGCATTATCTGAATTTGATAATGTTAAGCTGTAATCAGACTTATCAGAACCACCAGAAATCGCTAATGAGTTATTATAGTTTGTCGTAGGAACAAAGAACATTTTAAAGTGATCATAATACTTCAAGTTCTTGTCATATGGCTTGTTAATCAAGACCGTCGGATCTGTACTTGCAAAAATCACATTCTCTCCATAAGAACCATATACTGGATCTAAAGACAAAGGTTGGCCAGAGCCACCGATAACTTCATTATTTGAGTTTGTCTTAAATCCGTGCATATCCGCTTTACGCAAACCGCCTTCGTTCAAAGGTGACGCGTTAATCACAGAAGAATTGAAATCAATCGTAACTTTTCCTGATTTTCCTTTTTTCGAGAATAATTGGATAACACCATTCGCTCCTTGTGCACCATAAATCGTCGCAGCCGCAGCTCCTTGAATTACCTCGACACGGTCGATAATGTTTAAGTCAACTGTTCCTAAATCCGTCGAACCTAATTCAACCCCATCCAATAAGATCATTGGGCTAGTACCACGGTTAATTGTATTAATACCACGCAAAACGATATTAACCGGTTGGCCCGGCATACCATTCGCTGAAGATATTTGCGCTCCTGCAATTTTACCAATCAAAGCCTGGTCAACCGAAGCTGAAGGAACAGAAGGTAAGTTTTTAGCTGTGATCGCTTGTACATCAATCGCCGTTGAACGCTTGTCAATCGCCGTACCTGTACCTGTCACGACAACCTCAGATAATTGACGTGCATCCGTAGATAACGCAACATTGATAACCGATTGGTTACCTACTGAAATTGATTGTGAATTTAATCCTACAAAGGAGAACACCAA